>ENA-UOOM01001239-UOOM01001239.1-fermentation-metagenome-genome-assembly--contig:-NODE-1239-length-25250-cov-26.725660_pt1 | contig 25250 bp, 21 predicted proteins | sample MGYA00245781_ERZ724031 | MGnify/ENA primary metagenome ERZ724031 (study PRJEB28704, sample SAMN03018317) | fermentation metagenome | biome: anthropogenic terrestrial biome; feature: soil... | reverse complement strand
GTAACTTGATAATTTTATATATTTTAAGGTCTTTCCAACTATTTATATGTGAGAAATTTTTCTGGTTTAGTTTGAGAATTGACACCATGCAAACCGTAATATAAAAATTAAGAGCATTAATAGCTTTAAGCTTTCTTACACGGAAATTTTCCAACTGAAACACCTGTTTTTTAGCACGGAAATATTCCTCAATACGCCAACGAGAAAAATAAATTCTTGCGATACGAACGACATCCTCTTTAGACTTAAGAGACTTGTTCGTTGCAAGCATCATTGGATTGTCAGAGAGACCATAAACAAGAACAAGGTATATATCTTTTTTGGAGGCAGTAATTTGTACTTTAACATGGGATAAATAAGCATCATGCTCTTTTCCATGATAGCACACAGAGGTTTTAATTTTTCCTTTACGCATATTTCTAAGCTGTGTAGCAGGAACCCATTTGTTATGGAAAAACAGCTTCCTTTTTGCAGTAAGACGAATAACATAATCCTGCTCTAATTCATCTAATTTAAGAAACATTTTGTTATCATCATAACCTCTGTCCATGACGAATGTTGCTTTGCCAAACAAGTCTTTACCTCGTTTCATAGCTTCAAATGTAAAAGTATTGGCAGAAGTATAATTTGTCTGTAATGAAGAATGAATTTTAGAATAAATACTGACGGGGTGATTACTTTTAGTAATGGCACAGGCCTCCGTTACATGATATCCTTTCTCGTATACATTCTTAGAATTACCGCTTTTAGAACCATCACGAACCATACCAATATCTTCAAACTTATGAGCATATGGTTTAACAACATCACTGTCATCAATATGAGCCACAGGTTCAGATGGTACCCATTTACGAACATTACGAAGATATGAAATTAAAGCTTTTTTAGGAATACCATTATCAAGATGTCTGGTAAGTCTTTCGACAATATTGACCTTTTTAGAATCCTCATGTAGCTGATCAGCAATATCAGTTAAAAGGCAGCTGTTAGAAGCTAACATGCCGTAAGAAATATCGGCAATAAACTTTCTATCGGGCTTAGGAAGCTCTTTAGAAATTTTATTTGAAAAATTTAAAATTTCTCGTTTCAAAGTGTAAGTATTTGTAGTAGAATTAGACATAAGGGATCCCTTCCTTTTTGTTTAGTGAGTTATTTGTTGATAATCTAATTTTACTATAAAACGGACAGAGATTCCTTATATTTTTCGTGTTTTTTTAAATCTTGTGATAAGTGAAACTGTATTTTACGGTCTTGTGGATTGTTTTGCGGAAACTCAAGCATGGATTTATTATTGACACGGAAACAATAAAATGCTTTAATGTATTGGAGGAAAATATATTTGGTCTGGCTTAAGTTAATTTTAACTATGGTTGCAATGATGTAACTACAGCGTTTTTTTGCTGATAGGCTGCTGAGATTGTTGGAGCCTGAGCATTCATCCTACAAAATTAGGAAAGGATTGTGGAGACTTGGAATTGCCTGAGAGATTGTTCAATTTGATTGATGCAATGAATGAGAGAAAAGATATCCTGTTAAAGCTGGTTTCTGAAGACTACTTGTCGCAGTATAGTATATCAGAGGTACACACGATTAACTTAATCGGCAGCATTTGGCAGCCAAATGTTACGAAAATAGCTGCGGAACTATCTATGACCCGGGGGGGGATCAGTAAAACAGTGAAGCGATTGATGGCTTGCGGGGTTATCACCAGTTATCAGACAGAAACAAATCAGAAAGAGATTTACTATAAACTTACGGAAAAGGGGAAGACCGTATTTGAGGCGCATTGCCGGCGGCATGCTATAACCAGGCAGCGCGATAAATACTATTTTTCGCAGATACCGGAAGAAGAAATCAACAAAATTATTCAGTTTTTTAGTAACTACAACAAATATTTGGAGCTGTTGATTGACGAAGTAAAAGACGATGAAACTTACGTATAAGAATTATGAGGAAAAGACCATGGGCGACATTTAATAGTCGCTTTGGTCTTTTTGCATGTTACAGCAGTATATGCATAAGTTGCAAATTATTGTTGACAAGGAATCAAAACTATGCTATATTGAATCCGTGGAAACAAAACTTCAAAATAAGATAGGGATACATTAATAGCCATTGGAGATAGGAAATGATAAAATACCGGTGTATTACGAATAATCCTATAATGCTGGACGGAGAATTTCAAAATATAGAGTTTATAGATACAGATATTCTTCACTTGTTCTATTGTGTGGAGCAGGAAGTGTGCAAAGGTTACCGTCTTCTCACTCATCCGCTGACAGGAAGTATCCGTCCGGATATAACTCCATATAAGAGCGTGCTATTGTCTGAATGCGGAGTAGAACTGGATAGGGAAAGCATTGAATTAATCCAAAAGGCAATTTATTATGTATATAGGCTTGAAACCAATCATGCAAAGCCTGATTGGGGTATCAATGAACGGCTGGATTTTCAATTTGTGGATCGCGATTTTATACGAAATGCATTGGCTATTAATTAACAAATCAAAAGAAAGGAAGAAAATGGGATGAAATTGACTTTGGGAAAATTTCATGTTCGGGATATTCAATTTTCAGACAAAAGCTATTTTCATGAGGGGGTTCTGCATATCTGTAAAAAGGAATTGGCTGCTCACCTGCTGCAAGATAGTAGGATCAAAGAGATAGATTTTGATATTGCCCGACCGGGTGAGTCCACAAGAATTGTACCGGTAAAGGACATCATACAGCCGCGATACAAAGTGAGCGGAGGAGGGCAGGTTTTTCCGGGCTTTGTGGGAGAGCTTGATACGGTGGGTCAAGGAGTAACACATTCTCTGGAAGGATGCTGTGTGGCGACAACAGGGCAAATTGTTGCTTTTCAGGAAGGGATTATAGACATGTCCGGCCCCGGTGCGAAGTATAACAGTTTTTCCAGGATGTGTATTCTTGCTCCGCTCATTACGCCTGTTGATAATATTGGAAAGCATGCCCATGAGGAGACTGTCAGAATTGCCGGACTGAAAACGGCCGCGTATTTGGGCGAGATGACAAAGGATCTTGTGCCGGAGGAGACAGAAACTTTTAAGACAGATCCTATTTCCGATCTGTCAAAGCTCTATCCAGGTCTTCCTAGGGTCGTTTATACATATATGATTCAATGTCAGGGTCTCATGCACGATACCTATGTTTACGGATTGAATGTCAAAGGTATTCTACCAACGATGATTGAACCTACAGAAGTGCTGGACGGCGCGATTGTCAGCGGAAACTGCGCATCTCCAGGGCATAAGAATACATCGCTGCATCATATGCAGAATCCGGTTATTCTTAATTTATTGCGACGTCATGGTAAAGATTTGTGCTTTGCCGGAGTTATTATAACCATAGAGAGTGCTTTATTGGCGGATAAAAAACGAAGTGCTTTCTATGCTAGTAATCTGGCACGGCTTATAGGAGCGGAAGGAGCTATCATTACGGAAGAAGGGGGTGGAAATCCGGAAACAGATTTAATGCTCAACTGCAAATACTTTGAAGCAAATGGCATCAAGACCGTATTGATTACGGATGAATATGCCGGCAGGGACGGAGCTTCTCAGGGTCTTGCGGATGTCACTCCTGAAGCCGATGCCGTCATTACAAACGGAAATGGCAATGAGTATATCACACTTCCTAAAATGGACAAAATCATCGGCAAATTGGAAAATGTAAAAATAATTACAGGGGGCAATGCCTCCAGTATCGGTGAAGACGGCAGCGTTTCCGTGGAAATTGCCGCAATCATGGGTTCATTGTGTGAGTTAGGCTATGAAAAGATGACGACTCGATTGAGATGAAAAGGAGGATGCAGGATGGAAAAGAAGCGCATTGTACACTACCTGAATCAGTTTTATGGGCAAATCGGCGGTGAAGATAAAGCCGATCAGATTCCAATTATCCGGAAGCAACCGGTTGGACCCGGTATTGTCTTTGGTAATTTACTGGGTACAGAAGCGGAGATAGTAGCCACCATTATTTGTGGCGACAGTTATTTTGCGGAAAATCAGGATGCCGCCATGGCGACAATCCTTCAAATTGTTGACGGATTCAAACCGGATGGGCTGATTGCCGGTCCCGCTTTTAACGCCGGACGCTATGGGCTAGCTTGCGGAGCCGTAGGGGAGACGGTTCGCAGAGAATTGAAGATACCTGTGGTAACCGGTATGTATCCGGAGAACCCAGGTGCGGAAATGTACCATAAACCAGTCTATATTATAAAGACCGGCATAAATGCAGCGTCCATGAGGAAGACTGTCCCCATCATGACTGCATTGATGAAAAAGCTGCTCAACGGAGAAAAAATTGGTTTTCCAGAAGAAGAAGGATATATACCGCAAGGTTACAGGGTGAATGTATGGATGGATAAAAGCGGTGCAGATCGCGGCGTCGACATGCTCTTAAAAAAATTGAAAGACGAACCCTTTACAACAGAGCTGCCCATGCCCGTTTTTGACAGGGTGAATCCTGCCGGGGCAATAGAAGATATAAAGGCGGCAAAAATTGCGTTGATTACCTCCGGCGGCATTGTGCCAAAAGGTAATCCGGACCGTATTGAATCCGCCAATGCTTCCCGCTATGGTAAATATGATATTCACAAGATTGACGACTTGACAAGTGAGGAGTTTATTACGGTACACGGCGGCTATGATCCCGTTTATGCGTTGGAAGACCCGGATAGGGTGTTGCCGTTGGATGCAATGAGAATTTTGGAGAAAGAAAAGGCGATTGGAAGTTTATTTAACTATTTCTATGCAACCGTCGGCAATACAACATCCGTCAGCAATTCAAAGAAATATGGCGAAGCCATTGCCCGGGATATGCTGGAAAATGGGATCCAAGGGGCAATACTGACATCAACGTGAGGCACTGATACACGTTGCGGTGCAACGATGGTAAAAGCGATTGAGAGCTTTGGTATACCAACAGTCCACGTATGTACAATCGTACCTATTTCCCAAACGGTAGGAGCCAATCGGATTTTACCTTCCGTGGCAATTCCCTATCCTACCGGAAATCCGACATTAACGAAGGAAGAGGAGATAAAACTGAGAAAGCAGATGATGATAAAGGCATTGGCAGCCCTTGAAACAAAAATCAGTGAACAAACTGTATTTTAATTAATTATTTATTTCTATTTTATATTTATTAATTTTATTGTAAAGGGTTGCTAAGGAAATTCCCAAAGTTTTTGCAGCCTCTCTTTTTCCTTCATAGGAAGAGCCATGCTTTTTTATAGCATTTTTTATCAGCATTATTTCAGCCTTTTCTAAAGGCATTATGGAATCAGGCTGATCATCTTTTATGACAAAGTAATCATTAGAGACATAGTGATTTAGATCTTCAATACTAATTTCTTTACTGCCTCTACAATTTATGATAGCTCTCTCAAGTACATTTTCCAACTCCCGTATATTTCCAGGCCAATCATATTCATATAGCGTAGAGAATGCTTTATCGCTAAGTTTTGGAACACATTTTCCTAATTTCTTGCAAATCTTATTTATGATGAATTGAGCTAAATACTCCAAGTCTTCCTTTCGCTCTCTTAGAGGCGGGATTTCTATATTAAAGACATTTAATCTGAAATATAGATCTTGTCTAAACAAGTTTCTTTTTGCCATATTTTCAAGATCTCTGTTTGTAGCGGATATAATTCTGATATCTATAGGTATATTTTCCACACCGCCCACTCTTTGTATATTCTTTTCTTCAATTGCTTTTAAAATTTTAGTTTGCAGGCTTAAATCCATATCTCCTATTTCATCTAAAAATAGAGTACCGCCGCTTGCCAGCTCAAATTTACCTATTTTATTTTTGGTAGCGCCGGTAAAAGCTCCTTTCTCATGACCGAAAAATTCACTTTCCAATAGTTCTTTAGGAATTGCCGAACAATTAATGCTGATAAATTGCTTTTTAGCTCTTCTGCTTGCATTATGTATTGCATTTGCTATTATTTCCTTGCCTGTTCCGGTCTCCCCTGAAATTAACACGGTGGTATCGGTCAATGCTACTTCCTTCGCTGACAGTACTAAATTTTCCATTTTAGGACATTTGTATATTAAATCGCCAAAGGTATATTTGGCAGAACCAAGATTCATGATTTTTTCTGAAAGCTTATCTATTAGGACTTCCTTTTCCTTAAGATTTTTTATAAAAGCGATTAAATCTTTTTCATCGTATGTTATTCCTAATGCTCCAATCACCTCTTGCTCACAGACAATTAAGGATGCGTTGCTGATAAGATGATTGTATATATCCTTTCTCCTAAAGTTAAGTATTGTTTTATTAGTTCTTAAAACAGCGGCTAACGCGCCTTCCGGAGTAAGTTCAAATATGCTTTTCCCGATTCTGTCTTTTTCTGTATGGCCGAAGAGCTCTGTATAAGCTCTGTTTATATATTGTATAATTCCGTTTTTATCAGCAATTTGTATCGCTACCGGGAGCAATTTAAAAATTTCAATAAAGACAGGTTTGCTTAATAGAACTTTCAGTAAATTATCAATATCTGCCTTTTCGGATAAATGAGAATCTGTACCATTTACTGTATTGATTTCTGCTAAACTTGCTATCTTGTATTGAGTAAATGATTCATTAGATAAAACATTCAAATTTTCAAGAAATCTATCATTACCTGAATTCATTCCTTTCACCTCTTTAACAATAATATCTTATATATTTGTTATTGTCAAGTAAACGTTATCAACCATAAAGGGAATATACTTTAAATCTAAAAGTTATATTTAAAATTTAGATTTTAGATATAATAACTTAATTAATAAAAAAGTTATGAGAATCCAAGGAAACAAGAAATGTAGCCATTTCACGAGACTTTAGCTACTGGTGCAGAGACAGCTGTAGGCTGGCATAATAATTGCTATATAATAAATTAATATCAGTTATTATTTAGATTATTTTGTAACTGATAATATTATACGAGGAGGAAAGAAAATGAAGGAATGGGAACTTAAAGGAGGAGAGCTAAAAAGAGCAGACGCTTTACACTATAACTCGATTGTAGTAGACATGTCACTCACAACAAATTTTACACAGCCTTCCCCAATTATTAACGGAGAAAATGCACTTGAGCGTTCAAGAGGAATTGGGGGCATAACGGCTGCTCACCAGACTTTGGTCGGATCGGACAATAGAACTTTCAGAGATGCCCTAAAACAAATGAATCTTTTAAACCGCCTGATCAGTCAGAATCCTGACAAGGTAATGCTTGTTACAAAATCAAATGATATAGAGAAGGCAAAGTCCGAGGGGAAAATGGGTCTTATTATGGGATTTCAGGGATGCGACCCCATAGAAGACGATTGGTCGAATACGCTTCCTGTCCTTTACCATATGGGTGCAAGGGTAATGGCTTTGACATATAACGAACGAAATCTTTTGGGCTATGGCTGCACAGAGCCAAAAGACTATGGACTTACAGCATATGGTGCTCAGGTTGTACGTGCCATGAATCAAATGGGTATTATTATAGACCTCTCTCATGTAGGAATGCAGACATCGATGGATGCAATTGAGATGTCGGAGGATCCTGTATTATTTACTCATTCCAATGTATATGCTATTTCGCCTCATGTCCGTAATTTACCCGATGAAGTCATTAAGGCGGTCGCAGCAAAAGGCGGAGTGATTGGCGCGGTAACATGGGAGCCGATAACGGCACGTCCCGGTAAGGAAGGTGTTTTAGGAGATATGCTGGATCACATTGATTATATAGTTAACTTAGTCGGAGTGGACCATGTTGGAATAGGCTCTGACAGAAATGATTGTATGAGAGTTATGCCAATCCTTTCAGATTTTGAAGCAAGGTATGCTTATATGATACAGGGTCAAAAGAAGCGCGGTCCGGGGATAGATGGATATGATGAAGTAGAAGACATAATAAACGTGACCCGAGGTCTTGTGGCAAGAGGGTATTCAGACGAGGATATAAAGAAAGTTTTAGGCGGCAACTTCATGCGTGTAGCACGCAAGGTTTGGGATAAAGTTTAATTATCGGATTAATTAAGTTTATATCAGTTATTATTTAAATTATTTTATAACTGATAATATATATTATATTAGGAGGAAAGAAAAATGAAGGAATGGGAACTTAAAGGAGAAGAGTTAAAAAGAGCTGACGCCTTACATTATGGTTCGATTGTAGTAGATATGTCACTCACAACAAATTTTACACAGCCTTCCCCGATTATTAACGGAGAAAATGCACTTGAGCGTTCAAGAGGAATTGGAGGTATAACTGCCGGTCACCAGACTCTTGTCGGATCGGACAATAGGACTTTCAGAGACGCCCTAAAACAAATGAATCTTTTAAACCGTCTGATCAGTCAGAATCCTGACAAAGTAATGCTTGTTACAAAATCAAATGATATAGAGAAGGCAAAGGCCGAGGGGAAAATGGGTCTTATCATGGGATTTCAGGGATGCGACCCCATAGAAGACGATTGGTCGAATACGCTTCCTGTCCTTTACCATATGGGTGCAAGGGTAATGGCTTTGACATATAACGAACGAAATCTTTTGGGCTATGGCTGCACAGAGCCAAAAGACTATGGACTTACAGCATATGGTGCTCAGGTTGTACGTGCCATGAATCAAATGGGTATTATTATAGACCTCTCTCATGTAGGAATGCAGACATCGATGGATGCAATTGAGATGTCGGAGGATCCTGTATTATTTACTCATTCCAATGTATATGCTATTTCGCCTCATGTCCGTAATTTACCCGATGAAGTCATTAAGGCTGTCGCAGCAAAAGGCGGAGTGATTGGTGCAGTATCATGGGAGCCAATAACGGCACGTCCCGGTAAAGACGGCGTTTTAGGAGATATGCTAGATCACATTGATTATATAGTTAGCTTAGTCGGAGTGGACCATGTTGGAATAGGCTCTGACAGAAACGATTGTATGAGAGTTATGCCAATCCTTTCGGATTTTGAAGCAAGATATGCCTATATGATACAAGGTCAAAAGAAGCGCTGTCCGGGGCTAGACGGATATGATGAAGTAGAAGACATAATAAACGTGACCCGAGGTCTTGTGGCAAGAGGGTATTCAGACGAGGATATAAAGAAAGTTTTAGGCGGCAACTTTATGCGTGTAGCACGCAAGGTTTGGGATAAAGCCTGATTAGCGTCAGATTGTCGAATATAAGGGGTTACATATATAAAGATCATATCTTTATATATGTGACCTTTTCGAAATGAATTATTAATATAAATTATCAAGTGTGTAGGTGTTTTGGGATGATGAAAAGGAGCCGTATTATGGAAAAAGTGATCAAGTATATTGAAGAGCATCAGCAGGAATATATTGAACTGCTTAAAAAATTTTGTTCTCAGCCCAGTGTATCAGCGCAAAATTGGGGCATTCAGGAGATGGTGCAACTAGTAAGGGATACGTTAGACGGTCTGGGGGTTAACACTGAGAGGCTTGAAACGGACGGCTATCCGATTATATATGGAGAGCTTGGAAACAATAAAAAAAAGACGTTAACCTTCTATAATCATTATGATGTACAACCTCCGGAACCTCTCGAGAAATGGAAAACCGAGCCTTTCACCCCGACAATTATTGACGGCAGGATATATGCGAGAGGCGTAGCGGATAATAAGGGCAGTTTTCTCTCCAGAGTTTGTGCTGTTGATGCCTACAAGAAGATTTATGGTGAATTGCCTGTAAATATAAAGTTTATTACCGAAGGAGAGGAAGAAGTGGGTTCCGTCCATTTGGATGAATTTCGCATTAAATACCCCGAAAAGCTTGCCACCAACGGTATTGTATGGGAGGGAGGAAGCAAAGATATTAACCGGGGACCTCTGCAGATTACCTTGGGTTATAAGGGTTTGTGCTATATAGAACTCAGGTGTCAGGGCGCTAAAAAGGACTTGCATTCTATGAATGCCGCGGTTGTGATAAATCCGGCATGGCGGCTTATATGGGCACTCAGCACAATGAAAAATGAAAAAGATTTCATAACAATAGACAACTTTTATGACGATGTTATTAGGCCCACAAAAGAAGATATGCATTATTTGGATTGTTTTAACTATGACGAGGAAAGAATAAAAAGCAGTGTAGGCATCAACAGTTTTATTAATAACTTGGAGGGAACAGAGCTGAAGGAAAAGTATCTGTATCAGCCTACCTGCAATATAGCGGGCTTCGAGACCGGTTATACAGGCGAAGGAGCTAAGACCGTGCTTCCATCTTATGCGTTCTGCAAGATGGACTTGAGACTGGTCGAAGGGCAAGATGCGGAGGAAACCGTGGATTTGATTAGAAAACATTTAGATAAACGTGGCTTTACGGATATAGAGGTAGTTATGCTGTCCGGAAAAAACCCTTATAGGACTGATGCCAGTAGCGCTATAGTTAAAGCTTCTTTAGAAAGTGCCGAGGAGATATATGGAATGAAGCCCTCAATATACAGAAATGCTGCAGGCACAACGGCAATGGGAACATTTTGCGGACCTACAGGAATCCCTGCAGTAAGTTTTGGGATAGACCATGCCGAGTCCAATATTCATGCTCCTAACGAGAATATTTACCTGGAAGATTATATTAATGGAATAAAGATGACTGCTTTGGTTATAAACAAATTTAGTATATATGAATAAATTTTAGAAAAGTATTTTTATATTTGAATATATAAAAGGAGGTATATGATATTGAGCATTATCTTAATAAACGGCGATCAGGTGAAAAAAGTACTGAGCGTAAATGAAGCAATTGGTGTGGCAGAGCGGGTCTACAAAGATCACGGTCTTAATAAAGTGGTCATGCCTGCGAAGATAAATCTAAATATGGGAGTAAACGGTGGGTGGCCGCATTTTTATGGATCGGCTAATTCCATGCCTGCATATGTAGATTCCCTGAAAGCAATGGGTATAAAATTTGTGTCTGCCTATGCTAAGAATCCTGAAAAGGGACTGCCCTATATACATGCCGTAATTATACTGACTGAACCGGAAACAGGCTGCCCAATTGCAGTTGTTGACGGTACATACATTACGGCTGTTAGGACAGGCAGTGCCAGTGCCGTTGCAATAAAGCATTTAGCAAGAAAAGATTCATCGGTAGTCGGAATAATAGGGGCAGGACTTCAGGGACGGATGCATATCATGGCATTAAAGGAAATCATGAATATAAGCGAAATTAAGATAACGGATATTCGTGAAGAAGCGGCGGATAAATGTGCAAAGGAAATGAGAGAACTGCTCGGGATTAATGTAAGGAATGTTAAGTCAAATGAAGAAGCAGTGAATGGGTCGGATATAGTTATAACTGTAACTGTAGCAGATGAACCTTTAGTAAAGAAGGAATGGTTAAAAAAAGGAGCCTTGGTAGTGGCATTAGGTTCATATCAGGAGTTGGATGAACAAATCCCATTAACTTGCGATAAGCTTATTGTAGACAGCTGGGCGCAGAATTCCCACAGAGGAGAGCTTCTGAAGCTAGTCAGAGATGGAAGGATAAATGAAAAAAATATCTATTCCGAATTAGGATATATTGTATCAGGAAATAAAGCAGGAAGAGAAAATGATGAAGAATTAATATGTGCATGTTTAATAGGTATGGGCTCTCTTGATATTGGCACCGCTAAATTTGTATATGATAAGTTAAACGATACAAAGGGTATAGAAAAATTTGATCTCATTTAGAAATCTATAGTAAGGTGTGATAAAAAAATGGCATGCATAAATTATTTTGATGTTTTTGATATTATGGGTCCCATAATGATAGGACCCTCAAGTTCTCATACTGCAGGCGCCGCAAGAATTGGGCTGATTGCAGGTCAGTTATGCGGCTTCGACCCTAAAGAAATTATAGTGCTTTTCCATGGCTCCCTTGCTAGTACATATTCCTTTCATAAGACAGATGTAGCAGTTGTGGCAGGCGTCATGGGAATAGGAGTCGATGATGAACGCCTGAAAAAGTCTATGGAGATAGCTGAAGCTAACGGTGTTAAAGTCAAAATAGGAAGGACAGAACTTCAGGGGGCACATCCGAGCACAATAATAATAGAAGTTACGGATAATGAAGGCAACAAGCAGGTAATGCGGTCTGCAACAATAGGCGGAGGCAACATATACATTGAAGAGTTAAACAGTTATACGGTAGGCACTGATGGGAAGCAGGACTGTCTTATAGGCTTGACCACCTTAGACCGATCAGAATTTGAGAAATTTATATTGTGTACTTTAGATGAAAAGTTGGATATTGCCGGGTTTACGGCTAAAGATGGGTGCTTTGCATTTAAACTTGAAAACGGTAAATCGATTAATGCATCCTCACTTGGAAAAATTAAAAATAATGCCAATACAAAAGAAGCATTCCTGCTTAAAGCCGTGATGCCCCTGAGCAAACAGGAAAGGCACTTTTATAAGACTTGTAAAGAGCTTATAGAAAAGTCTAAAGAAAATAATTGCAGAATCAGTGATACGGTTATCAGCTTTGACGCAGAAAAGTCAGGGAGAAAAAAAGAACAGGTATTTGAACAGATGAGAGATGCCTATATCACGATGAAGGAGTCAATACAAAAGGGTCTCGAGAAGGAAAATGAGCTATTAGGGAATATATTTAAGGCAAATGCGGCGAAGATGGACAGATTTATAAGAATGGAAAGAAGTATTTGCAGTACTATACTTTCTCAAGTCATAAGAAATGCCCTGGCCGTTATGGAAGTCAACGGATCAATGGGAAAGATAGTCGCCTGCCCTACGGCAGGTTCGGCAGGTACGGTACCCGCAGCGGTAATAACCTTGGCGGAGAGTAACAGAATACCGGACGATAAAGTCATACAATCACTTTTTACAGGTGCGGGAATAGGTATCATAATTGCTGAAAATGCAAGCATATCCGGTTCGGTATGCGGATGTCAGGGGGAATGCGGTTCAGCATCTGCAATTGCGGCAGCAATAATTACAGATATGTTTGATGGAAGTTATGACCAGATATTAAGTGCAGTTTCGCTGGCCTTAGGCAACGTACTTGGAATTGTCTGCGACCCTGTGGCAGGCATTGTAGAGATACCATGCATACAAAGAAACACAATTGCTGCAGTAAACGCCATTATTTGCGCTGAAATGGCACTTGCGGGAGTTGACAGTGTTATTCCCGCAGATGAAATGATAGGAGCTCTTGACGAAGTGGGAAGACTTATGGACAGTTCGCTTAAAGATACATTGGGAGCAGGGATATCCAATACTTTTACCGCGAGAAAAATAGAGAAGGAAATGTTAAAAAATTGCATGAGATAAATGGATATATGATAGTTTGATATGGAGGCGTATATTATGAAAACGATATTGCTGAATCAAAATCAGATTAAAGAGCTTATTACAATGAAAGAGGTCGTGGATATTTGTGAGAAAACCTTTAAAGGTCTTGGGGAAGGGACTGTAATCAATCCTACCAAAGTGAACCTTGATCTTGGCGAAACTTCAGGATTTCCGCCATATAAGGGTTTTATGAATGCAATGCCTGCGTACATCGGCTGGACTGATACTGCGGGTATCAAGTGGGCAGGAGGAAATTTGGGAGAGAGAAAAAAATTAGGTCTTCCGTATATAACTTCCTTGATTATGCTCATTAATCCCAAAATTGGAAGCTTTACCTGCGTTTTGGATGGCGCATTTATTACAAATATGAGAACAGGCGCACAGACAGCAGTTGCACTGAAATATATTTTTAACGGCGGTCGTTCCGGAAAAAAATCCATTAAGCTCGGGCTATACGGAGCAGGTATGCAGGGGCATACGCAGACATTAGCTATTTCTCAGCTGTTTGACATTGAGGAAGTAAGAATATATGACGTTCTTAAATCTGCAGCTGAAAAATACAAAGAAGATATGAAGGATGTTGTCAAGGGGGAAATAATTGTATGCAACACCCCTAAGGAAGCGGCACAGGGAGATGCCGTCATCTGCGTAACTCAGTCACAGGATAAATTCCTCCTTGACGAATGGGTTAAGCCCGGAACAGTAGTATTTCCAATGGGATCTTACCAGGAATGCGATGATGCTATGATTCTCAATGCAAAGAAAATAGTTGTTGATCATGTGGGTCAATGTCTGCACAGAGGTGCGTTGGCGGAGCTGAATCATAAAGGTAAAATAACTGAGGAAAGCATATTCGGAACCATAGGCGAGCTTGCAGCGGGCAAATTATCTGTTGGTGAATACTCCGACGGTAAGATTGTTTGTATCCCAATTGGTACAGGTGCAATGGATGTCGCCGTAGCCAGTATTATTTACAAAAAAGCAAAAGAGCAGGGAATTGGAGATACATATTCCTTTGTTCCGGATTAATCACTTAAGGGTGTGAAAATATGGGTATATTTTAAGAATTTAGTTTGAGAAATCGTTCTGCTTCATATATAATGAAAAATGGTTGAAGAATTACTTCTTCAGCAGATTGCTTTTACGCGATACAATCCTCACACTTAATTCTGCCACAAAATTCTTCTTAAAGTAAGTTCTGTGATGTATCCACTGTGGAAATTACTATAAAATAAAAAATATTAATTGAGGAGGAAAAAAATGAACAGTTCTTTTACAATGAAAAAGTGTATTTCCTTTGTACTGGCACTCATTATGTGTTTTAGCCTAAGCGCTTGCACGAAGTCCGGCAGCCCCGGTACGGTTAATGAGTCAAACGGTGCGGCAGAGCCCGGCAAGTCTGACCGTACAGACGTTGTCTATTGCCTGACCAGCGACATTGCTTCTTTTGACCCAACATATACCTCAGAACAGATCTCCGTTATTATGTATCGCCAGTTATATGATACACTGGTAGATAAAGATGAGAATGGCAATTGGGTTGGTAAGTTGGCGGAATCCTGGAAGATTTCTGAGGATGAATGTACTTATACCTTTTATCTTCGTAAGGATGTAGTTTGCCATGATGGTCAAAAAATGACCTCCAGGGATGTGGCGTATTCTATCAACAACCTGATTCAATCCAAGTCATATGGTACTGGTATGGTCAATATGGTCGATTGTGTTGCAATTGACGATTATACCGTTGATATTCATCTATCCTCACCCTATGCTCCAACACTTAATGTTTTACTTGGCTATGGTGCTATTGCCAGTGCTAACAATACAGATTATGATGTTAATCCAATCGGTACAGGTCCTTACAAATTTGTTTCGCGAAACTCCGGCGATAACATTAAATTAGAAGCTTGGGATCAGTATTACCTTGGGGAAGCGGCCATTAAAGATTTGACATTTAAAATCATCACTGACAGCACTACACAAATTGCCGCTTTGCAAAAGGGCGAGGTAGATTTTCTGACCCACTGTCCGCTTAATGCTAAGGATACAGTTGAAGGAGACAGTGATCTTGTTTGGAATGAAACCATATTCCGTGGAAATACTTGGGCCGTTATGTGCCAAAATAAGCCGCCCTTCGACAATGTTTTGGCAAGAAAAGCCGTCCAGTATGGTATTGACAAGGAAGCGCTCCTTTTGGCCGGTTCCGAAGGCTTGGGGAAAACGATGAACACGGTCTTCCCGGCAAGCATAAATGCTTCACCGGAAAAAGATTATGAACCGTCTTATAAATATGATTTAGAGATTGCAAGGGATTATCTTGAAAAGTATAAGGCGGAGACAGGTGTCAGTGAGGTCAGTATTACAATCCTGGCGCCAGACACTGCTATGTATCTTAATCCTGCGATTGCGTTTGAAGGCATGATGCGTGATGTTGGGTTCACCGTAACTACGCAGCAGATTGACCGTGCCACTTTTTGGGCTTCAATATATGCGAGAAACTACCAGATCTCCGTTAACGGAACATCCTGGCCGACTGCCGATTGTGATTCTAATTACATTTATTGGCATAGCAAACCATCTCAGAACTTCACCGCTATTAACGTTGCGGAAGTTGATAAAAACTTTGATTTGGGACGAAATTCTACCGATGAGAATGTAAGGCGCGAAGCATATGCAAACGCACAAAAAGCTATGGATGAAGATGCGGCAGTTATTCCTTTGTACCAGCCTGTAAATGCGGTTGCATATAGTGCGGCACTTAAAGGCGTAGATACAGAAAATGATATTTATGCACATTTTGTATATGACTGGTCATGGTAGGATAAAATATAAAACAAACAGTTAAAAGAATTATCGTATCCATTCGTGGAGCCGCAGAGTATTCTGCGACTCCACAATCTATACAAGGAAGGAAAAAAGTGCGATGATAAGATATATAATAAAAAGACTATTGGTTTTGATTCCGGTTCTGCTTGGCGTTTCGTTACTTATTTTTGGTATTTTAACGTTGATGCCTGCTGATGTTGCAGCTGTACAGCTTGGAATCGCAGCAACGCCTGAAAGCATTCAGGAATGGAATGAAGAACACGGTCTTAACGATGCGTTCTTTGTGCGCTATTTAGATTATATGAAGGGACTTTTGAGCGGAGATCCCGGAATTTCTTGGTCTACTAATACGTCGATCAAAATGGAATTTGCTCAAAGAATACCTTCAACCGTTATCCTTGCGGCAGGTACTATAGTGCTGGTTATTTTGATCGGCGTGCCTGTGGGGATTATTTCAGCGATTAAGCAATATAGTATTTTTGATAATATTACCAGTCTTTCAGCCATGCTGCTGACTTCTGTGCCTTCCTTTTGGCTTGGATTGCTTTTAATACTGAAATTTTCACTGGATTTGGATATTTTCCCGGCTACAGGGGCCGGATCCTTATCACACTATGTACTCCCCTGGATAACACTTTCAGCTTGTATGGTTGCACGGCTAATCCGAATGACGCGCTCTACAATGTTAGAGGTTATCCGTGCCGACTATGTTCAAACCGCAAGAGCAAAGGGTGCAAAACAATTACGTATTGTGTTCGTGCATGAATTGCGCAATGCACTGCTTCCCATTATTACAGTGGTAGGTATCATTTTAGGACAAACTCTTGGCGGTGCGATCGTGACAGAAACAATATTTGCTTTGCCCGGAGTAGGAACATATTTGCTGCAAGGTATCAATAAATATGATATGCCGGTAGTTATGATCAGCGTGCTGTTCATTGCAGCCATGATTGGTGTGATTAATCTGTTTATAGATGTTCTTTATATGTATGTCGATCCGAGACTGCGCAGCCAATTTGTTAAGGGTTATGTGACGAGGTGATAAAAATGAAAAAAAATATTGAAGTTATGAATGAGCAGAATAAACCAAAACGCAGAGGTCAATTTGGTTCTATATGTTTGCGTTATAGTAGAAATAAAATGGCAATGCTTGGATTGATTATTTTTCTTATCGTCTTGTTTTTTGCAATTTTTGCAGGCTTGTTTGCTGATTATGATGCCGAAGCAATAAAACAAAATATTCCTGACCGTTACCAAAGACCAAATGAGGTGCATATTTTAGGTACGGATGCGTATGGCCGTGACATTTTTGCAAGGATCATATATGGAGCAAGATTGTCCTTAATAATTTCTTTGAGTACTGTTATGATATCCTTGGTGGCAGGCTGTATACTGGGCGCGCTTTGTGCGTATTATGGCGGATTGCTGGACAGTATTATTATGCGTATTACTGATGTTTTTCTCGCTGTACCTCCGACACTGATGGCAGTGACGGTTGTTGCAGCACTGGGAACAAGTATTCCTAACTTAATACTGGCACTGACGATCTCTATGGTCCCACCTTTTACGCGTATTGTACGTTCTGCTGTGTTGCAGATAAGAGGAGCCGATTATATTGAAGCGGCAATCGCATATGGCTCCAAAGATGCATACATCATTTTTTCGCACGTACTGCCTAATGCTATAGGACCTATTATTGTACAAGCGACAGTGAATCTTGCATCTGTGCTGCTTTCAGTTACGGCACTGGGATTCATAGGCTTAGGTGTACCTTCGCCGCAGCCTGAATGGGGTACTATGATGGCAGAAAATAAAGCACAAATGCGCTATTATCCGTATTTGGTAGTCATACCTGGTATTGTGATTGCTGCCACTGTTCTTTCCATTAATATGATCGGCGATGGACTTCGGGATGCGCTGGATCCAAAACTTAAAAATTGAGGAGCTTTGAGATGGAAAATTTAATGGAGATTAAAGATTTATATGTGCAATATAAAACAGATGACGGTCGCGTATATGCTGTAAATGGCGTTAATCTTTCAATTGGCAAAGGCGAGACATTGGGTTTGGTCGGTGAAACCGGAGCAGGAAAGACGACTACGGCATTGAGCATTCTCCGCCTTTTACCTGAACGCACCGGCTCAATTGAAAAAGGTACTATCCATTTAAGCGGTGAAGATATTACCGCAATATCCGAAGCGCAGATGCGTGAGATTCGCGGTAACAAAATATCTATGATTTTTCAGGATCCCATGACTAGCCTGAACCCAATACTAACAGTCGGCAAACAGATTGAGGAAGCAGTACTGTTGCATACCGAGCTTCCCAAGAAAGAACGGTTGAAGCGTGTGGATGAGATGTTGGAAGCAGTAGGACTTCAATCTGATCGTAAGAATGAATATCCTCATCAGTTTTCGGGAGGTATGAAACAACGTATTGTAATTGCGATAGCGTTGGCATGTAATCCTGAACTTTTGTTGGCAGACGAGCCTACGACAGCTTTGGATGTAACGATTCAGGCACAGATCCTGCAGATGATGAATGAGCTTAAAAATAAGTTTAATACCAGCATGATATTGATTACACATGATTTGGGAGTGGTTGCACAGACTTGTGACAAGGTTGCGATTATGTATGCGGGACGAATTGTGGAATCCGGCACCACAAAGGAGATCTATGAGGAGGTATCACATCATCCGTATACTATAGGTCTTTTCAACTCAATACCGATAATGGATAAGGATGCGACCAGACTCAGCCCTATTCCGGGACTGATGCCGGACCCTATGATAAAAAGAGCAGGGTGCAGCTTTAGCGAAAGATGTCCCTATTGTATGGAACGATGTAAAATTGAACAGCCGGGCGATTATACACAGGATTCACATATGATTTCATGTTTCCTGTTTGAAGATTCATGGGGCAAAAATAAAGAAGGACAGGAGGAGGCTTGATATGAGCGAAATCAATACGCCTATTCTGGAAACTAGAAATCTTATAAAATACTTTAAGACCAGACGCGGGAATCTGCATGCAGTCGATCACGTCAATCTCTCGGTTTTCAGAAAGAAAACATTAGGGGTAGTGGGCGAATCGGGTTGCGGTAAATCCACCCTGGGCAGGACTATATTGCGTTTGATTGAACCGACAAGCGGCGAGATACTTTATGACGGTAAAAATATCGTAAAATATAACAGTTCGCAAATGACTGAAATGCGCCGGAGGATGCAGATAATCTTTCAGGATCCATATGCCAGTCTGAATCCCCGTAAAACGGTCAGCGAACTTATTGCCGATCCTCTCAAGGTATATAATGTTCCGGCAAAAGAGCGCAGCCTGAAGGTGCAGGAGCTTATGAAAACCGTAGGTCTTGCGGAGAGATTCACCCTTACCTTTCCACATGAATTGGATGGAGGAAGACGGCAAAGGATAGGAATTGCAAGGGCATTGTCATTGGACCCGGAATTCATTATTTGTGATGAGCCGGTATCGGCGCTGGATGTTTCAATACAGGCACAAATACTTAATCTGCTGATGGACCTTCAGGAAGAATGCGGACTCACATATATTTTTATAACCCATGATCTTTCAGTAATACGACATATATCCGATGAGATCATGGTAATGTATCTTGGTGTAGTTGTGGAGCGTGCTCCTTCCAAGGAGCTTTTCAAGAATCCGCTGCATCCCTATACAAAGGAACTAATTAAGGCAATTCCTATACCGGATCTAAAGCCGGAGCACAGGCTTGTAAACAGCTTGCATGGAGAGGTTTCGGATCCGATCGAGCCCCCTGCGAGATGCCGCTTTGCTCCCCGTTGCAACTACCGAACGGATAAATGTATGAGCTGTGATCCGAAGCTTGCTGACATGGGCGGCAATCATTACGTCGCTTGTATGCTTTATAACGAAAATGCACAAGCTTGATATGTACCGGTTCTCAGATTGAAAGCATATGCCTGTTTAGTATGAAATGATTATAGTACAAAAAGACTTTTTGGTCGATTTTAATGCTCATAAATAAAATTATCGGAAAGTGGCTTTTGCAATGGAATCAAATATAAAATATCAATAAATCAATACTGAGAGGAAGTATTTTTATGATAGAAAAAATATCTGAATATATAGAGAATAAAAAATCAGAGATGTTGGATTTTATCCAAATGTTAGTTAATATTGACAGCGGGACATCATTTAAAGCGGGAGTAGACCGCGTGGGGCATATATTATCAGATGCCCTGGAAAAGGAAGGCTTTTTCATTGAGATAATCAACCAAGCCGAATATGGCAATCATATTGTTGCAAAAAAACCGGGAAAAGGGAAAGGCAGAATCCTTCTGGTAGGACATATGGATACGGTCTTTCCCGAAGGTACGGCTGAGGAGAGACCTTTTACGATACGGGAGAATCGCGCTTATGGACCAGGGGTAAACGATATGAAGAGCGGTCTTACATCATTGCTTTATGCAATAAAGGCGTTATGCACGGAATGCAGCTCCGAAATGGGTTCAATAACTGTTATATTAAATGGCGATGAAGAGGTTGGCTCACCCACTTCCAGGTCTATTATTGAAGAAGAAGCAAAAAAGGTTGATGCCGTTTTTATAGTCGAGCCGGGGCAGCCTACAGGAGATATTGTTACAGGAAGGAAGGGCGTTGGAATTTTTAAGCTCCAGATTACAGGTCGTTCAGCACATGCGGGAAATAATCCTGCCGATGGCATCAGTGCCATAGAAGAACTTGCACATAAAATAATAGAGCTTCACAAGCTTAGTGATTTGAATTCGGGCGTTACCGTAAATGTTGGTGTCATAGGTGGAGGCAGCAGTCGCAATGTTGTTGCGGATCAAGCTTTTGCTGATATTGACTTACGGATAAAAACAAAAGAACAAGGGGAAGAGATGCTGAAAAGGCTACATGAAATTGCGGATAAACCCACCCTGCCGGGAGTGGAAATCTCTCTGACAGGCGGGATAAACAGGCCTCCCATGATGAAAACGCAAGATACCGAGTCACTATACACATTAGTTAAAGAAGCGGGAAAGATTATCGGATTAGATTTAAACGAAGCATTCCCGGGAGGAGCATCAGACGGTAATTTTACAGCTGCTTTAGGTATACCTACAATAGACGCTATGGGACCGGTGGGAGGCTTTAGTCATAGTGACAAGGAGTATTTGGAAATTGAAAAAGTGACCGAAAGGTGCAAGCTGCTTGCTTTGTCATTGCTGCTTGTGGGTCGCAACGGTTTGAGTCAATAGGGCAATGGGGGGATTATTTTGTGTGATTATTTGATGGATATCATAAAGAAAAGAAGAAGCGTACGGCATTATGAGAAAAGGGAAGTAAGTAGTGAGGATCTGAAAGAACTGGTTGAGGCGGCCATATGGGCGCCTTCCGCAGGCAATAGACAGTCCTGGTATTTTGGTATTATTACGCCGAAAAAAGCGGAGCAGGTAATTAACTTTAGCCCGGGTGTATACGGTGATCCGCCCAATCTTATTGTTATCTGCAGTGATAGGGAAAGAGCAATAAATGAAGGCGGAAACACGGAATTGTGCACTATAGATACGGCTATGGCTGCACAGAACATCATGTTGCTGGCGACAGAGAAAGGACTTGGAACGTGCGCGATTAAGTCATATAATGACGGAGCGCTGAGGAAGATACTAAAAGTTCCTGAGTATATACACATAGAACTTTTAATCAGCGTTGGTTACTCTGATGAAAAGATCACAGTTCTGCGCAGACTTGATAGGGAGGATGTGATATTTATCGATAGTTGGGATGGAGAAGATAGTGATGGATGAAAAGGAAGTATTGAAATTAATTGCATTTATGGTTACTAGCGCCCGGGGACTTTTTAATGAGCCTATGCTATATGGACCTTACAGAATGACGGATGCTATAGTCAAAATGGTTGATATGCTAAAGAAAAACCATTTGATTGAAAGTGAGAAAATTAACCGGATTGTTGATAAGATACATTCTGCCGAACATGCTGCCAAAAAAGATGAGGTTAAATTTAAAAGTTTATTGGATGAAATGATAGATGATTTAGTGGATTCCATGACATAACTTAGTTTTACTTAAGTACATTCAGAGCGATTACCTACTTCTATTTGATACAATCATTATCTCATAGAAGTAAATACCATGCCGAAAAAAATTATAGGAATGTTGATATTACTTAGATCCATAAGTTTTTCGGCATAATCAGTAAGTGCCAGAGAGTAGGTGTACCCGAAACGTATTTCGCTTTCACGGAACTTTTCTTTCAAGAAGTTCCGTCGCGGTGTCCACTGTGGAATTTACTTTAAGAATTTACTTAATAATATGCAGAAAACTATAAGCACATGAGCGAGGAAGCACGAAAGCAGGACTGTGAAATCAAAGCTTTCAAGCGAATGGCGGAGAAGCTTAAAGAAGCATTTCCACGATTACCAATTCTTCTGCTTATGGATAGTCTTTACGCATCAAAGCCGGTGATGGATATTTGTAAAGCAAACAATTGGGATTACATCATCCGGTTCAAGGATGAAAGTATTCCGTATATTGCAAAGGAATACGAAGATATACCAGAGAAGGAGCATGTAGGAGACGCAGAATTTATCAATGAGATAGATTATGAAGGGCACAAGGTAAATTTCCTTAAATACTGGGAGAAAACTATTGAAGATGGAGAGGTAAAGACAACAGCCTTCCAATGGATAACAAGCATAATAATTACAAAGAACAATGCGATAAAAATAGCAAATACGGGAAGGCTACGTTGGAAGATAGAAAATGAAGGATTTAATCGACAGAAGAACTGGCAAAGTGACATCACTCATGCGTGCAGTTGGAACGAATGGGCGTTGAAGAACCATTACCTGATGCAGCAGATATCGGATTTTATGAAGCAGTTATATGAACACTATGTTTTAGGAAAACTTGGAATAAAAAAGAAACAAAAAAATATATCCCCTGAACTGTTACAAAGCTTAGGACGGCTTACAGCAGAAGATATATCATGTTAATTCTCAAATACAACTCATAGAAAAGCACAGATAATTCTCAAATAGAATAATGTGATAAGAAAAGGAATACCATTTTAATCTGAGAAAAATTATCTCATTAACTAGTATAATAATCACTAAAATGGAAATATTTGCATTGAGGTGATTTTAAAATGTAAATAACATTTTATACAGACTGTGAGGCTGCGGAATTCTCAGTAAAAAACAATCAAATATTTCCACCCTGTCCTGAAAAATGTCCTTTCAAAGATTGCTCCATGCCCGTAAAATTAGAAAAACATGGGTACTACAAACGTTTCTTCATCAGCAAAAAGTTCTTTGGAGTTTTATACATACGAAGATATATTTGTCCCATATGCGGCAGAACAGTTTCATTTCTACCGTATTTTTGTATTTCATACTTCCAATATTCAGCTTTAGAAATACTCAGTATCTTATACGAACTTTATCATAGCGGCATATCTCTTGAAAAATTAGTTAAAAAAAATAAGGACATTTATAAAGCGGCGGCACATTAATTTTTACCGGAAAAGAATAATCAGAAATCGAAAGTTAATACAGTATGTTTTAAACTTGATGTCTCCGGAATTCATCTTTACGGGAAACATCCCGAAGAATCAAGCTTGGGTTAAGAAATTCCTTGAGATAGTCTACATCATACACACCACTGCATTCTTAGTATGACCTATCAAAATGTTACAGTATAAATTGTTTCCAGTTAAGGCCATTTTATACATTTTACTTAGCAACACTACATTCCCGATTGTCATAAATTTTTTAACATTATAAAATTTTTTTAAATCAAAACAACTTAGAAAAGCCAAAAGGGAGGCTAAAATGGATGATAAAACAAGAAATGCAGTAGCATTAAAGAAATTTTCCATCATAGGACCTGTATTAAACGGTCAGGTTAATAACAACACGGAGTATTTCAAACAGGTGGCAAGCTCGCCAATTGAAATGCCATATTATGGTGTGCGTAATTATTCATACAAGACTTTAGAATCGTGGTTATGCGACTACAATAAAAGAGGCCTTGAGGGTTTAATAAGAGGGTGCAGAAGCGATAAGGGGAAATCAAGGAAAATCTCCACAGAAATAGGCGAAGAGATATTAAACAGGAGAAAATCAAATCTAAAGATACCTGTTTCAGTTCTTTATGAGCAAATGGTATCAGAAGGAATAATAGATCCCGGAAACATTTCAAGACCTACAGTATACCGATATATCGAAGACTTATCACTTTCAGGGGAATTAAAGGATGATGAAAAAGCAGAGTCATTAAGGTTTTCTCATGAACGCGTGGGAGATTTGTGGCAGGGAGATTATCCCGATAAAAATATTATCCCGATTTTTAATTAAAGTATGTAACTTTCAATAAAAAGGTTATTAAAATCGGGATAATTAATTTACTTCAACCCATATAATTTTCGAATTAATTCATCATCATCTTTCCAGTAACACTGGTTTTTTTCAATATTTAGTGGATTGTCACTTCCAGTTGCTTTTAGGATTGCCTCGCGTTTCATTTCTGTATCTGCCTGGACATAAATAAGGCTTGTTTCCAAATTTTCATGCCCCAGCCATTCGGATACTAAAGCAATGGCATTCCAGCTCGGTAAAGATGCATCGCCCGTGTTGCTCTGAACAAATCCAAACTTTTGGATTTGCTCAGAAGAACTAGGGAAATGCACCTATATTTAGCCAGTGTTCCGTTTCCACTTGTATCCGAATGGCTCGGTCACTCGGACGAAGAGACCACACGCATTTACGCAAGAGCCACAGATGAAATGAAACGTCAGGCGCAGCGCAAACTCAACCAAACAGAAAACGCAGTATTTAAGAAGGATATCGCATTTAAATATACAGGTGATGAGGAAGCGTTAAAGAAACTCAGCGGGTTGAAATGATTAATACCGACATTTGCCCCAAAGCAGCATGTCATTTGGGGCAATTGACAAAATATCGGCATTAAAAAAATATCGGCATAAGGGAAATTGAATCTTCTTTTCGAAAATTAAAGTATACCATTGGCTTGAGTGTTAATTCTCAAATACAAATCATAGAAAAGCACAGATAATTATTAAATAGAA
>ENA-UOOM01001238-UOOM01001238.1-fermentation-metagenome-genome-assembly--contig:-NODE-1238-length-25262-cov-78.101797_pt1 | contig 25262 bp, 10 predicted proteins | sample MGYA00245781_ERZ724031 | MGnify/ENA primary metagenome ERZ724031 (study PRJEB28704, sample SAMN03018317) | fermentation metagenome | biome: anthropogenic terrestrial biome; feature: soil... | reverse complement strand
ACTTTAACGAGGTTGAAAAGAATTTTTCCAATCCGGGCAGTGAATTCAGGTCGAGTCCCCTTCTGGTGTTTAATGAAGTAATAACCAAGCCTGACTTGGATAGAATGATAAACGAACTGCATGAAGCTGGATTTGGGGGCTTTTTTGTCCACCCCCGCCCGGGATTGATTACGGAGTATCTTTCGGAAGAGTGGTTTGATCTTTTCAAATACGCTACAGAAAAAGCTTCGCAACTGGGAATGGAGGCCTGGATCTATGATGAAAACTCTTATCCCAGCGGATTTGCCGGAGGCCATGTACCCGCACAGATGCCTGAGTCCTATAATCAGGGACAGGGATATAATTTGACAAAATACACCTTTCTTCCGGATTCTCTTCCTACAGATTATCTGTGTTTGATGAACTCAAACGGCAAGTATATCGACATTACTTCGCAAACAACAGACTATCTGGGGAAAGAAGGAGATTACTACCTTTACGCCAAAACCTTTTACCGCAGTTCGCCCTGGTACGCCGGCTATTCTTATGTTGATTTATTGCTCCCCGGCGTAACGGAGAAATTCATCGACGTGACCATGGAAGGATACAACAGGGTTTTGGGAAGTGAGTTCAACAAAACAGTCAGGGGAATCTTCACGGATGAACCCAATATTGTAACCTCCGGTGGTTTCAGGTGGACTCCCGATCTTTTTGATATTTTTAAAGCAAAGTGGGGATACGACTTGAAGGAGTATTTACCTCTGCTGAGCGAAGAAATCGGGGATTGGAAAAAAGTCCGCTATCACTATATGGAAACATTGCTGCAACTATTTATTGACAGGTGGGCAAAACCGTGGTTTGAATATACAGAAGAAAGAAATCTGATTTGGACCGGACATTACTGGGAACACGGATGGCCCAACATGAACGACGGGCCTGACAATATGGCCATGTACGCCTGGCATCAAATGCCGGGGATTGATATGCTTTTCAATCAGTTTAATGAAGATTCACCTCAAGCCCAGTTTGGAAATGTACGATCGGTAAAAGAAGTTCGAAGTGTTGCCAATCAAATGGGATATAAAAGGACATTGAGCGAGACGTATGGCGGAGGCGGATGGGACGTGACCTTTAAGGACTTAAAACGTTTGGGAGACTGGGAATATGTATTGGGCATAAACTTCATGAACCAACACCTATCCCATCAAACCCTGACCGGAGCACGAAAATACGACTACCCGCCTGTTTTCACCTATCATTCTCCCTGGTGGAATAATTACAAGTATCTGAACGATTATTTCGGCAGGTTATCGTACGTATTGAGCGAAGGGGTCCAGAAGAACGATATTGTTATTATTGAACCTAACTCCACGTTGTGGAGCTATTACTCTCACAGTGGTGGCAATCCACAATATCCACAATTGATGGAAATTGGGAAAAATTTTCAATCTTTTGTTACAAAATTGGAAAAAAGTCAGGTAGAGTTTGACCTGGCCTCCGAAAACATCATCAAGGATAATGGAAAAGTTCAGAATGACAAGTTTTCCATCGGCAAGGCACACTACACAACCGTGATAATCCCCCCGCTGACCGAAAACCTCAGTAAGCCGACTGTTGAGCTGTTAAATCTCTTCGTAGCATCCGGCGGTAAACTGATCTGCTTTTCAAGACCCAGCAGGGTGGACGGAGAAGAAAATGAAGAATTGACTGCTCTGCTAAATCAAAACACAGTACAACACGTTACCGATCTCAACCCCGAAATCATTAACAGTTTATTGTCGGAGCAAGGGTGTAAAATAACCCATGCCGGTGGCGACCTGTATCATTACCGGAAAAGTTATTCGGACGGCGAGATGTTGTTTATTGTCAACTCCTCCCTGAACGAAGTTTCAACCGGAAAAGTTTCTTTGAAGGGAGCCTCACTGATCGAGTTGGATGCACTTGAAGGCAACATGTATACATATCCTTCTGAAAAAGAAGAAAAAGGGCTGCTCTCTTTTGAGTTTAAACTTGAACCTTCCGGCAGCTTGCTCTTGTTTTCCTCAAAAAAAACAAATCAAAACTATCCGCTTAGGGAATCCGGTCAACAAACAAACCAGGTGAAAGCCGAAACGGAAACAAAGGTCTCACGACTCAAAGACAATGTCTTTATTGTAGACTTCTGCGATCTCGTCATTAACAACAAATCCGAAAGCAACCTGCACGTATCCAAAGCAACGGATATTGTTTTCAAAACAAACGGTTTTGAAAACGGCAATCCCTGGAATTCGTCGGTACAATACAAAAAGAACACGGTCGAGAGAGACACCTTCTCCGGCGGTGGATTTGAAGTTACCTATCGTTTTAAAGTTACTGGAAATCTGGACAAAGACATTAAGTTAGTGGTTGAAAGACCCAATCTGTTTTCTGTCAGTGTCAACGGGAAAAAAGCTTCGGCAATACCCGGAGAATGGTGGTTGGATAAATCTTTCGGAGTATATTCCGTGGGTGAATTTTTAAAAACCGGAGAGAACAGTGTGGAGTTAAGCATCCCAACCATGAGTATCTTTGCTGAAATCGAACCCGTTTACCTGTTGGGAGACTTTACGGTTGTTCCCGAAAAAGTGGGCTGGAGCATTGATGCTGCCAAAAAAGAGTTGACCCTGGGAAGTTGGAAGGAGCAGGATCAACCTTTTTACTCCTGGGATGTAAAATACAGCAAGACCTATTCCATTGACGATACAACAAGAAAGCACACCCTAAAACTCGGAAAATGGAACGGCACTGTTTGCGAAGTGTATGTCAACAACAAAAAGGCAGGAATCATTGGTTTTGATCCCTACACGCTGGATGTATCCCCCTGGCTGGAAAAAGGAAAAAATCAAATTGACGTATGTGTAATCGGCAGCTTAAGAAACCTTTTAGGCCCTCATTACAACAATCCCTCTCAGGGTTTAGCCGGACCTTTTAACTGGAGGAATATAAATGCTCCGATACCACCCGAAGCGTACAAAATGGTTGATTACGGGTTGTTTGAAGATTTCGAGCTGGTCTATTAATTCATTTAACTTTCGCATGTCGTAACTACTGTTACCGTTACACATGCGAAAGTTATATTATTTACATAAATTTAAAATTTAAATTAAAATATGAGTAAAGTTGGTTTGTTTAGCGTTGGGTTGGACACCTATTGGGGACAATTTGGCGCCTTGCTTAATAACCTCACAGGTTACCACAATCAAATCAGAAACAAATTAGAGAGCTTTGGCGCTGAAGTCGTGGATGCCGGCATGGTCGACAATATTGACAAGGCACAGAATTCGGCAAAGTTACTGAACAACAGTGATGTTGATCTGATTTTCCTTTTTGTATCCACCTATGCTTTGTCCTCTACTGTCCTCCCGATTGCCAAACAATCAAAGGTTCCTTTTATATTACTTAACCTGCAACCGGTAGGAAGTTTGGATTATGAAAAATTCAATGCCTTGGACGACTACGCCGAAAAAACAGGAATATGGCTTGAACATTGTCAGGCGTGCGCCATACCGGAAATTGCCTGCGTGATGAATAAGGCTGAAACCCGATACCACACTGTTACGGGATACCTGAATGAAGACAGTGTCTGGGATGAAATCAGGGGATGGATAGATGCAACAAATACTGTTAAAGCATTGCAAAACAACAGGATGGGTGTATTGGGGAATTATTACGGAGGGATGCTCGATGTGTATACCGATTTAACCGGACAAAGTGTAACTTTCGGCACTCATTTCGAGATGTTGGAAATGTGTGAGTTGAAGAAAATCCGCGATAATATTTCTCCCGGTGAAATAACGGAAAAAATAGCGGAATTTGAATCTGTTTTCGATATTGACTGGAAATGTGATCCGAAAGAAATTGAACGTGCGGCAAAAACCTCCGTAGCGCTGGATAAACTGGTGAAAACATATCAACTGGGCTCATTGGCATATTATTACGAAGGGCAGACGGGAAATGACTACGAGAATATCATTACCTCTGTGATTGCAGGAAACACATTGCTCACGGGCAGAAGTATTCCTGTTGCAGGAGAGTGTGAAGTAAAAAACGCACATGCTATGAAAATCATGAGTGAATTAGGCTCCGGAGGATCTTTTTCCGAATTCTATCTTATGGATTTTAAAGACAACGTGGTGTTTTTAGGACACGACGGCCCCGCTCACTTCAACATCGCCGAAGGTCGTGTCAAGCTGGTTCCTTTGCCTGTGTATCACGGGAAACCGGGCAATGGACTATCCATTCAGATGTCGGTAAAACAAGGGCCTGTTACTTTGCTTTCGGTAGTTGAAGGTAAAGATTCGGTCTTCTTGCTGGTCGCTGAAGGCGACTCCGTTGAAGGGCCCATCCTGGAAACAGGTAACACAAACAGCCGTTACAGCTTTCCGTGTAATATTCGTGATCTCGTAAACAGTTGGAGTAAATACGGGCCATCGCACCATTGTGCTATAGGGGTTGGACATATAGCGCACAAAATTGAAAAAGTGGCATTCTTGTTAAATATCCCCATGGTAAATGTTTGCCAGGAAATTTCTAAAAAATAAAAACACAATCTCATGAAAAAAGTCTTAATTCTGCTTATTGCTGCAATCAATTTCGGCTGTAGTCTGAATAATTCATCCGGCCGTGTAAGTTTCGGCAGGCTGGTATGCGAATATGAAGAATCTCCATTACTGGTTGAAGAACAAACTCCACGCTTCGGATGGCAGTTACATTCAACGGAAAATGGATTTGGACAAACGGCTTACGAGCTGGAGATATTAGACATTAAAGGCAACACCGTTTGGTTATCAGGAAAAATTCAGTCCGACGAAAGCCAGCATATCCCGTACACGGGAAAAGACCAGTTAGGTGCTGGAGAACAATATCAATGGCGGGTTCGCATCTGGGACAACAACGACAAAAGCACGTCCTGGAGTGAAAAATCATTTTTTCGTATCGCTCCCGATAAAAAGCAGCTTAATGCCCTTTGGATAGGTGCTATAAAGAGAGAGGACTCCAATCTTCCGGGTGGAAGAAACTACCACAATGTACCTGATTCCTCCGAAAAAGGACAGCTATGGAGAGAGACGGATCCTCTGTCAAGGAGAAGCATCTATTTACGTAAGTCTTTTAAAGCTCAAAAACGGATCGAGGATGCAATTATCTACATCAGCGGATTGGGGCACTACGAACTCTCATTAAACGGAAAGAAAATCGGTAACGACCAGTACAATCCGCTGTGGAGTGATTATGACAAAACCGTCTATTACAACGCATACGACCTCACAGAGGGAGTAAAAAAGGGAGATAATACCGTAGGTGTGCTCCTCGGAAACGGATTCTACAACGAGCAAGGCGGACGATACAAGAAAATGCAGGTAAGCTTCGGCCCTCCTACCCTGTTCCTAAAAATATCCATTACCTACACAGACGGCACAAAAGAAGAGATCATATCCGATAAAAACTGGAAATATTCTCCCAGCCCCATTGTCTTTAACAGTATGTATGGTGGAGAAGATTACGATGCGCGTCTTGAACAACCGGGATGGGACACGCCTGGCTTTGATGATTCACAATGGCTTCCTGTTGTTGTGGATAATGCTCCTAATGGGGAGTTAAAACCGCAAACTTCAACCCCTGTAAGGGAAATGGAATATTTCTCCATTAAAGAGAGTATGAAAACAGGTGAATCGTATGTGTTGGATATGGGACAAAACCTCTCCGGATATCCGGCCTTTACCGTAAAGGGAAAACGGGGTGACAAAATTCGTCTGACCGTTGCCGAACGGATAAACGACGACGGCAGTATAAATCAAACACAGTCCGGCGGGCCCTATTACTACGAATATACACTAAAAGGAGAAAGCGAAGAGACCTGGCAACCCCGTTTTTCCTATTACGGGTTCCGGTATATCCAAGTTGATGGAGCCAAGTTATCGGAATCAGAAGACAACAGGGATATTCCGGTCATAAAAGCGATAAAATCCTGTTTTGTTTATAACTCAGCCGAACCGGCAGGTAGTTTTCATTCTTCCAACGAGATCTTCAATAACGCGCACAACCTGATTGTGAATGCCATTAAAAGCAATATGCAAGCCGTATTTACCGATTGTCCGCACAGGGAAAAACTCGGATGGCTGGAAGAAGTGCACCTGAATGGACCCGGGTTATACTATAATTTTAACTTGGCCAGGTTTGCTCCTAAAATTATGCAGGACATTCGCGATGCACAGTTGTCGAACGGTTTGGTAACAAGTATTGCTCCCGAATACGTAGTTTTCAACGGTGGATTTCGGGACTCCCCCGAATGGGGAAGTGCCAGCGTTATTTTCCCGTTTATGTACTACGAGTTTTACGGAGACAACTCGCTTATAGCTGAATATTACGATGTTATGAAAAGGTATGTCGACTACCTAACCACAACAGCAAAAGACCACATCGTTTCGCACGGGTTGGGCGATTGGTGCGATTACCGGGAAGATCAGCCTTATGGCGTATCACACAATACCCCCATCTCATTATCCGCAACAACTCATTACTTCATGGTGATTGATTATTTGGTGCAAGCGGCCGAGATGCTTAGTAAAAAAGAAGACATAACATTCTATTCCAATCTCCGGGAGGAGGTAAGAACCGCTTTTAACAAGGAGTTCTTCAACGAAGACACCAAACAGTACGGAACCGGAAGCCAGGCATCCAACGCCATGCCTTTGTTTGCAGGATTGGTTAACCCCCAAGACAAACAATCGGTCCTCGACAACCTGGTCAAGGATATCGAAGAAAAAGGATACAGACTCTCCACCGGTGATGTGGGGAACCGATACTTGTTTCAGGCACTGGCAAGAAACGGATTGAATGAAGTGATGTACAAGATGCATAACCACAACGAAGTTCCAGGTTACGGCTTCCAGCTTCAGTTTGGAGCCACCACACTTACGGAGCTTTGGGATCCGAGAAAAGGCGCTTCGTGGAATCATTTTATGATGGGACAGATAGAAGAGTGGTTCTATAGGTCGTTGGCAGGTATTGATGTAGAAGAAAACGCATACACCGGATTCAAGAACTTCAAAATCGCGCCGCAGGTCGTAGGTGACTTAACGTATGTAAACGCCTCTTACAACACCTTATACGGGACCATCAAGGTGGACTGGAAGGTGGATAACGGCCAGTTCGAAATGGATATCGAGGTTCCCATTAATTGCGAAGCAAAAGTATATCTGCCTCAGGAAACCAATTACACCGCCGTGAAAAGCGGAAAATACAGTTTCAAAAAGAGATTGCAGTAAACAACTCATGAAACGACTGTTTTTAGTGCCTTTTACCGGCTTTCCTTCGCAATTTTTCTTAGCTTTGCCCAGGGAAAGTCTGGTATAGGGACCTAAACGCTGGATTCATGGAATGAAAACAGAAAAATAGATAACTGAGATTTACAATAAAAATTTATTCTCATGAAGTATTACCTGTTGCTGATCTTGTTTTTCAGCAGCTTTCATTTATTTCCCCAAAAAAAAGTAAAATCGGCTGTTCAGGACAAACTTTCACCTGCAACAACGGCAAATATTGAAGGCCATATTGGAGAAAAGCTTGATGCTTCTTTCAACAACCGGGTATTGGCACAGGATGCTCACCGGTTGATCCGTCCGTTCACAATCCACGATGAGCACAGCTGCTGGCAGAGCGAATTCTGGGGCAAATGGTTCACTTCAGCCATACTGGCTTATTCCTACCGCCCTGACCAGCAACTTATCAATAAGCTTAAAAATGCAGCGTACGAACTGATGGCAACACAGACTCCCGAAGGCTACATTGGCAATTATGCCTCCGAAAGCCGGTTGAAAGCGTGGGATATCTGGGGAAGAAAATACGTTATGCTGGGTTTAATTGCTTATTACGATGTATCAAAAGACAGAAAGGCATTGGAAGCGGCTGCAAAAGAAGCAGATTTTCTTATCCAGGAATTAGCGGATAAAAATGCCCTGATTGTAAAAATGGGTAACCACAGAGGTATGGCTGCCTCTTCTGTCCTGGAACCGGTTTGTCAGCTCTACATGCGAACCGGGAATGAAAGGTATCTGGATTTTGCGGAAGAAATTGTTCGTCAATGGGAAACGCCAGAAGGGCCTCAGCTTATTTCCAAAGCATCGGTTCCTGTGGGTCAACGATTTGCAAAACCGGCTGAAAATTGGTACGGATGGGAACAGGGACAAAAAGCATATGAAATGATGTCGTGCTACGAAGGGTTGCTTGAGCTCTACCGGATTACAGGAAAAGAATCTTACAAAAAAGCTGCAGAGCAAACCTGGCAAAGCATTACGGATACCGAAATAAATATTGCAGGTTCGGGTGCGGCAATGGAAGCCTGGTTCTCCGGAAAAAAAATCCAGCACGTCCCCATAGCGCATTATCAGGAGACGTGCGTGACCGTTACGTGGATAAAATTCAATCAACAATTACTCAGGCTGACCGGCGAGTCAAAGTATGCCGACGCCATTGAATGGGCATATTACAATGCTTTGTTGGGAGCAATGAGACCCGATGGGTCTGACTGGGCAAAATATACACCGCTTTCCGGCCAAAGGCTACCCGGATCGGAGCAATGTGGAATGGGATTGAACTGCTGCAATGCCAGCGGGCCTCGCGGATTATTCACTATTCCCTTAACAGCAGTTATGTCGAGCAACGAAGGCCTGAATATAAATTTCTACATGGAAGGTTCTTATCAAACAACTTCACCCCAAAAAAATGTAATTACCGTAAAACAACATACGGATTATCCTGTTTCGGGAAATGTGAATATATCGCTTGAAATGAAAACGGCTGAAAACATGACGTTGGCCTTAAGGATTCCCTCTTGGAGTGATGAGTCAACCGTTTTAATCAACGACCAGCCGGTTGAAAAGGTGACTCGGGGCGATTACCTGAAAATCAGCCGTACCTGGAAAGAGGGTGATAAGATTCAAATCAGATTGGATATGAAAGGGGAACTCCATTATACGGGTCAAAGCCCGGTAAACGTTGCTATCACACGCGGACCTGTTGTCTTAACGCGAGACGAAAGGTTGGCCGGCCCTAAACTCGAAGCCGTAATCGCTCCAATAAAAGACAAGAACGGATTTATCCACTTAACTCCCCAAAAAAACCATAATTCCGATGCTTGGATGGTTTTTTCCGCTAAGTTCCTGCCCGAAGCTTATACCGAATACAACGCAGAACCCGTTGAAGTAAATTTATGCGACTATGCTTCTGCTGGCAATACAATGGGCACCTACCCCTTTTTTAAAGTCTGGATGCCGCAGTTAGTGGATCCGAGAAAAACGGAATAAACATTTAATTATTTAAAAATGAAAATCAAGAGTTTACTGTTTTCAATAATTTTGCTTGGAGCAAGCACTCTGTTTTCTCAAAACAATATTTTGAAAAACGCTTTTGAGAACAGATTACAAAAGGATGATATGACTCAAAGTTACGTCACTCCCGCCAAACTAGTCTGGTCTTCCGATCAAACGGGAGAGCATGTAAAAAACCCGGAGGTTCTTTTGAAAGAATTTGACGGTCAGCTATCCACAAGCGGTGCCGGAATGTGCGTCATGCGTTCCGATACAGATAAACAGGCATCGGTTTTACTGGATTTTGGGACGGAACTCTATGGCGGTCTCCAGCTAGCAGCCGGAATCAGGGGAAACAAAAAACCGCTAAAGGTAAGGGTAAGGCTGGGAGAATCGGTCTCGGAAGCGATGAGTAACAGCATTGACAACTCTGTTCCCGGAATGAATTCTGCCACTAACGATCATTCATTAAGGGATTTTATCATCGAGTTGCCATGGCTGGGAAGTGTTGAAGTGGGAAATTCAGGATTCAGGTTCGTACGAATTGATCTGTTGGATTTGAACGAAGATCTTCCGTTAAAGGCGGTCAGGGCCATCTTCCGGTACCGGGACATTCCTTATACCGGATCCTTCAGGTGCGACAACGAAAGGCTAAACAGAATATGGGAAACCGGTGCATATACTGTCCATCTGAACATGCAGGAGTACCTCTGGGACGGGATTAAACGCGACCGGCTTGTTTGGGTCGGCGACATGCATCCGGAGGTGATGACAATAAACACGGTATTCGGGAAAAATGAAGTGGTCAGGAAAAGCCTCGATTTTGCCCGAGACACAACTCCTTTACCCGGATGGATGAACACCATCTCCTCCTATTCTTTATGGTGGATTATTATTCACCGGGACTTATACCTGCATCAGGGAGATTTAGCATACCTGAAAGAACAGCAAACATACTTGAACGCCCTTATTCAACAAATTGTTGCCCGGGTATCAAACGGAAAGGAAGAGCTCGACGGTGGACGCTTTTTAGACTGGCCCACGTCAGAGAAAAAGGATGTTATTCATTCCGGGTTGCAAGCCCTGACGATCATGAGCCTGAAAGCGGGAGAAGATATTGCTGGCTGGTTAAAGGATGAGGCGCTAAAAAAGATGTGCCTATCCAGCTTATCCTCCATGCAGAAATACATCCCTTCACACCGGGACAGCAAACAGGCAGCCGCCCTGCTGTCCATAGCCAACGTTCTCCCTTCCGCTTCTGCATCAAAAGTGATATTGAAGGACGGGGCAACCGATTTTGCCACTTTCTACGGATATTACATGCTGGAAGCATTGGCTAAAGACGGAAAATACGAAGAAGCCATGGACATCATCTCGGACTATTGGGGTGCTATGCTGGACCTGGGAGCTACTACTTTTTGGGAGAATTTCATCTATGAAGAAAGAAAAAATGCAGGCCGGATTGATGAATTGGTTCCCGAATCAAAATACGACATACACGCAGATGGCGGCGACTACTGTTACGTAGGGCTGAGGGGAAGCCTGTGCCACGGTTGGGCTTCAGGACCCACTACCTGGTTGACGGAACACGTTTTAGGCATTAAGGTTGTAGAACCCGGCGCCAAAACAATCCGGATAAAACCCAACCTGGGGAACCTGAAATTTGCCGAAGGCAACTACCCTACCCCATACGGAAAGGTTTATGTTAAACATGTAAAGCAGGCTGACGGAAAGATAAATACCACCGTTCATGCACCGAAAGAAATAAACGTTATCAAGTAGATTTATATTTAAGCAAAACATCATGGTAAAGATTTTATGTGGCCTCTCTCTCTTTCTATTACTTTTCACTTCGTGTAAACAGAATAATACCGAGACCATTCTCCAACAATCAAAATCCCTGGAATCCGGTTTTATTTCCCCACCCGACACGGTTCAAACCAGTGTTTACTGGTACTGGATCTCCGATAACATCTCCAGGGAAGGGGTTATTAAAGACCTCCATGCCATGAAAGAAGTGGGGATAAACAGGGCTTTTATTGGCAACATCGGACTCAATGACCTCCCTTCTGGAAACGTTAAAATGTTTACTGAAGAATGGTGGGAAATTATGCATTTGGCTTTAAAGACAGCCTCTGACTTAGGTATCGAAATAGGAATATTCAACTCCCCCGGGTGGAGCCAGTCGGGTGGGCCGTGGATAAAACCCGAAGAATCCATGCGGTATCTTACATCTTCCCAGTTAACGGTGGAAGGGCCAAAAAAATTATCGCAAAAAATTGATCCGCCTGCCGATTTTTTTCAGGATGTTAAAGTATTGGCATACCGGATGCCCGGTAACGTTCAACCGGATGTAAACGACAAGAACGCGACGATAAGCTCAGTTCCTTCCCACCAACAGTTGTCGAGGATTGTTGACAAAAACGGAGCTACTTCCCTATCAATTTCTCCGGCAAGTGAATTTACTATTACGTTTGATACCGGGCAGCCTTTTACGGCAAGAAGCGTAACCGTTACATTGGCCGAAACACCGGCTTCCGTAGAAGCGGTCTTTCAGGCTAAGGACGACAGGGGGGAATACAGGATTGTTTCGGAATTCAGTGTCAACCGATCGAACATAAGCCTGAACGTGGGCTTCAAACCTTTCGCCCCAGTCGTGATTTCCATTCCGGCTACAACATCACAAAGCTTTAAACTGGTGCTTAAAAACATACGCAAGCCTTTGAACCTGGCCGAGGTGGAAATCAGCGGCCTGCCTAAGGTGGAAAGATACAGCGAAAAGACATTGGCCAAGATGCACCCTACCCCTCTGCCTTATTGGGATGCTTATCTTTGGCGGGAACAACCCGAAGCGGATGACAGAAGCCTGGCAGTTCAAACAGACCAGGTAATCGATATTTCGGAATCTCTTTCTACAGATGGAACCCTAAACTGGGAGGTACCTGAAGGAAACTGGAGGATACTGCGGATGGGGATGACGACAACCCGTGTGACAAACAGCCCGGCTTCTCCTGAAGCGACCGGCCTGGAGGTGGACAAAATGAGCAAAAAGTGGGTAGCTGAACATTTCGACAGGTTTATAGGAGAAATCATAAGAAGGGTACCCGAACAGGACAGGAAAACATTCAAAGTAGTAGTACAAGATAGTTACGAAACAGGAGGACAAAACTTTACCGATGGATTCCTCGATGAGTTCAGGGAGAGATACGGGTACAACCCTGTACCTTTCCTACCCGTATTCGAAGGAGTGGTAGTAAACAGCCAACTCGAATCGGACAGGTTCCTGTGGGATATCAGGAGGATGATTGCAGACAAAGTGGCGTACGATTATGTGGGCGGATTAAGGGATGTCAGCCACAAGCACGGACTAAGAACATGGCTCGAGAACTACGGACACTGGGGATTTCCCGGGGAATTTCTGATGTATGGAGGACAATCCGATGAGATCGGCGGTGAGTTCTGGAGCGAGGGAGAGTTGGGAGATATCGAAAACAGAGCCGCAACCTCGGCCGGACACATTTACGGAAAAAACAAAATATCAGCCGAATCAAACACCTCGGGTGGGCCGGCTTATTCGCGTTATCCCGCCAAAATGAAACAACGGAACGACCGTTTCTTCGCCGAAGGGATCAACAGCACTCTGCTTCACGTCTATATCATGCAGCCCTATGAAGATAGGAATCCGGGTGTGAATGCCTGGTTCGGAAACGAATTCGACCGGAAAAATACATGGTTCTCTCAACTGGACGTGTATATACAATACCTGAAAAGAGTAAATTTCATGCTCCAGCAGGGTCTGAACGTTGCTGACGTAGCGTATTTTATTGGAGAAGATGCTCCTAAAATGACAGGGACCACCGATCCACCACTGCCCGTCGGATACCAGTTCGATTACATCAATGCCGAGGTAATTCTAAGGGACATAGAAGTAAAGGATGGCAAACTCACCTTACCGCACGGCACACAGTATAAAGTGCTGGTGTTGCCAAAACTCGAAACAATGAGGCCCGAGCTTCTCAAAAAAATTAAACAACTGGTACAGGATGGAGCCGTAGTTCACGGCCCCGCCCCTTCCCGCTCACCCAGCCTTCAGAATCAGCCGGAGGCTGACCGGGAAGTGATGAGAACGGCTGCCGAGCTGTGGGCCGAAGTGGACGGGATAAAGGTGAAAGAAAGAACCTACGGAAAAGGACGGATCATGGATGGATTAACGTTGGAGGAGGTCTTTCGCAGCATCAACCAGATCCCCGACTGCAGACTGCCTGAGGATAATTCCATCCACTACGGACACAGGACAATGAAGGGAATAGACATTTATTTCCTTAGCAACCAGACCGATAAAGAAACAGTGATCCAGCCTGAATTCAGGGTTACCGGTAAACAACCAGAACTGTGGGAAACGAACAACGGTAACATCAGGCCTCTTCCTGCATTCAAAGCCAAAACAGAATCTACGGTTGTACCTCTGAAACTAGCTCCATACGAGAGTGTATTTATTGTATTTAGGAACAAAGCAGGAAAAAATGTAATGAACAATCTTGAAGAGAACTATCCGACACCGGAAATCATTGCTGATCTGAAAGGACCCTGGCGTGTCACCTTTGATCCCGCTTTCAGAGGGCCTGCCAGCCCACTAGTGTTTGATACTCTATACGACTGGACTACCTCCCGGAATGATTCTATAAAATACTATTCCGGAACAGCCACTTATTCTATTACATTCAAAGCTCCTGATAACAAAGGGAATAAGACCATTGAGTTAGACTTAGGTAGCCTGACCGCCATGGCCAAAGTGAAAATCAACGGTAATTATGCAGGGGGAGTATGGTCCTATCCCTACAAGCTGGATATCACCCAAGGGGTGAAACCGGGACAAAACGAACTGGAGATAGAAGTGGTAAACAACTGGATGAACCGACTGATAGGTGACCAGCTACTTCCTGACCATAAGAGAGAAACATGGAGTTTTGTCAATCCTTACAATACAAAAAGTAAGTTACAGCCATCAGGTCTTTTTGGACCGGTAACAATTGAAACCGTTGAATATCATAATTAATATCACACACATGAAAATAGATAATTTGCAGATAATCAGGATATTATCTGGTTTTTTAACATTGATATTCGCATCACTGATTAATATCTTCGCACAAAATACCAACCCTGAGAACACTGCATTCCAAATCAATCAACACAATACCAAACTATCAGACGAATTGGTTGATTTGTTCATTTCCCCACCTGCGAATGCAAAGCCAAGAGTCATGTGGATGTGGATGGGTACAAGCATCAGCAAAGAAGGTATCACTCGCGACTTGGAAACATTACATGAGGCTGGCTTTGGCGGGACAACCATGTTTAGTTTAACTGATGTAAATACGGTTTTCGCATATGATTTCGAAAACTCCTTTCAGAAAAACATCGTTGCATGGACCGAACCGTGGTGGGAACTTGTCCGGTTCGCGGCCGAAGAATCAAAGAGACTGGGGATGGACTTTGGAATGAATAATTGCCCGGGCTATGAGACAAGTGGAGGAAAATGGATTCCTGTTGAATATTCCATGCAGCAGATATGTTATTCGGAAACTGCAGCAGAGGGAGGAAAGCCCATCTCATTGTACATCCCCAAACCCACGGTTGACCCGAGAGCGGTTATGCTTGGTCCGGTACACAACCCGGAAACCGGAAAATTGGAAAAGCCCGTTATCCCGGAACGTAACACCTATTTCAAAGATATTGCTCTTTTAGCCATTCCTGACGATAATAAACCTGTTAGCCCGGATCAAATCATTGATCTGACAGACAAAATGAATGCCAACAATACGGTTGATTGCATGTTACCGGAAGGGAAATGGACAATATATCGATTTGGACACACTACCATGGGGGCATTAATTTATCCAGCTCAATGGAAAGCAGCTGGATTTGAATGCGATAAAATGAATCCAGATGCTGTTTCTTTTCATCTGGATCACATTATCAGTGAATCTAAGAAACATCTAAAAGATCTTGTTGGTAATACCTTCTCGCATTTTCACTTCGACAGCTATGAAGCAGGAAACGCCAACTGGACACCCCGTATGAAAGAAGAATTTTATGCCAGAAGGGGATACGATCTCACGCCTTATCTATTGACTTTTGCTGACAAAATTTTTGTAGACAGTATCAAGACTAGACAATTCAAGCAAGATTTTAATGCCACAGTGAGAGACCTTCATGCAGATGTCTATTTCTCTATCATTCAGAAAAAATTACACGAAGCCAATCTCATCTTCTCGAGTGAACCGTATGGAGGTCCCTGGAAAGAAGAAGATGTTTTGCCGAAGGTAGATCGTGTTATGACAGAATTTTGGACAACGAATAACCGATATACTCCCTACAAGGTTAAACCCACTATCGAAGCTGCCAGGAAGAGCGGACAAAATCTTATAGAAGCAGAAGCTTTTTCAGGCCAGCCATCCATGAGTATGTGGTCAGAGACACCTCACGGGCTCAAAGCAATTGGCGATGAGGCTTTTTGTGAGGGTATCAATCGATTCGTTCTTCACCGTTTTACGCAGCAACCCTATGCGGAGAAATACAAGCCCGGTGTCTCTATGGGACAATGGGGTACACATTTTGACCATACTCAAACATGGTGGGAACACGGTAAAGCAATGTTTAAATATTGGCACCGCTGTCAGGCCATGTTACTCTACGGAAAGAACGTTGATGACCCCAATGCTTTTAAAGTAGTCACAAATGAAAGCAATATATCACTGAAGTCAATCCAACGGAGCCACCAAACAATCCACTTCTTTTTTGTTGCCAATGTTTCACGGGAACAGGGAAATGTCATATGTTCGTTTCCTTATGCCGGTAATAAACCAGAACTATGGGATCCTGTCACAACCACTATTCGTGATTTACCAGCGTACACAATTGAAGATGGAAGAATTCATATACCCCTCAATTTTTCACCATCACAGAGTTTTTTCATTGTATTCAGGACACCCCTGTCTCATAAATCTTCAACCCTTTCCCTTAAAAATTTCCCGAATCATAAGGTTGTGAAAGACATCTCACGTGATTGGTCGGTAACCTTTGACCATAGATGGGGTGGTCCGGAGAGACCAGTCCTCTTTTCAAGATTGGAAGATTGGACAGAAAATACTGATAAGAGGATTAAATATTATAGCGGTACAGCTACATACCACAAGTTATTCGATTGTGAAGAAACGCTTTTGGGAAAAGATATTTTCGTCGATTTAGGTCATGTCAAACACATTGCCCGTGTTCGTGTTAACGGCACAGATTTGGGAGTAGTCTGGTGTGATCCATGGATGACAAAAATCCCTGCAGAAATATTAAAAAGGAACAATAACGAAATACTAATTGAAATTACGAATGTGTGGGCAAACCGGTTAATTGGAGATGAACAGGAACCTGAAGATATGGAATGGGGTATGGCTGACTTTGGTTACGGCAAGTTTCGTTACATGAAAAAGTTTCCGGATTGGTTTTTAAACAACCAACCAAGACCTTCAAAAGGAAGATATTGTTTCACAACTTATAATTATTTCACAAGAGAATCCCCATTAATACCATCAGGCCTGATTGGTCCGGTCCGTTTACTTTTAATTGATGCTTCTACAACTGTTCCATTAAGTTAATTTAATGATAGTATAAGGAAATGAGAACATTTAAATTTTCACTTAATCTCTTCCTGTTTTTGGTTGCTCTTCTTATCTCTTCGTGCACAAGCAACAACAGGAAAAACAACGGTCAGGAATCAGAATATATTCTGGCAGCCTTTTACTGGCCGGCATACCATTACGAACCGCGCGCTGAATTTCTGTTCCCCGATAAAAAAGGGGAATGGGAGATCATTTATAATGCTGTACCTAAAGAAGAAGGCCATCAACAACCGAAAGTCCCTTTATGGGGATACCTGGACGAGGCAGATCCGGAGGATATGGGCAAAAAGATTGATGCCGCACTCGATTACGGAGTGAATACCTTTATTTTCGATTGGTACTGGTACGAGAATAAACCTTTCCTGGAGGATGCCGTAAACAATGGATTTTTAAAAGCGAACAACAATCGGATGAACTTCTACTTAATGTGGGCCAATCACGATGCAACAACATATTGGGACGTAGATAATCCCAATATAGATTCAGTTATCTGGGATGGAGAAGTGAACAGGGAACAATTTAACATTGTGGTGGACCGGGTCATTTCCCGCTATTTTAAAGAACCTTCCTATTTAAAGATAAACGATGAACCTGTCTTCTGCATTTACGAGTTAAATACACTCATCCATGGTTTAGGAGGGGCTGAAAAAACCAAAGAGGCGTTGGATTATTTCACCCGGAAAACGAAAGAGGCCGGATTTTCAGGACTGCATTTGCAAGCTGTTTTATGGGGAGCATTACCCTCAACCCTTGTGGGGGTACCCGGAGACAGTATAGAGAGTCAGAACAAAGTACTGGAATTTTTCGGATTCAAAAGCTTAACAAACTATTGTTGGGCTCACCTGCAAAATCCTGACGGAGATTACGAAGTGTGGGGAGATGCATCCACCGGTATGTGGGATAAATTCAACAACGACTTTTCCATGACCTATTTCCCAAATGTAACAATCAGCTGGGACGCCAATCCTCGTTTTCTTTTTAAAGCAGGATACATAGATAACTCCACACCTCAAAAGTTTGAGAAGTATCTGATTAAAGCAAAAAAGTTTGTCGACAACAACTCCATCGAACCCAAAATAATTACCTTAAACGCATGGAACGAATGGTCGGAAGGGAGTTACCTGGAACCGGACACTGTTTGGGAATACGGATATCTGGAAGCTGTAAAACATGTTTTCCCCGGAAATAATAACCAATGACCTAAAAGAAAGAATGAGACCTATTTTAATCGTTTGTATTTTAACTATTAGCTTGTTCAGTACCTATGCTCAGGAAGATTTCTATAAAGCGTACCGACAAGAATGGCTCCAAAAGGCTGAAGACAACAAACCCCAGCTAGTGATTACTGAAAAGAAACCCGTCCGGGTAATCAACATTGTCCGCGATGAAAATTCTTTTCAACACTGGAAAATTGTTCCTCATTCAGCTATCGATTCATTTTACTCCACCACATTCAAAAAAAATCAATCGACGATCCTCGATTTCAAGGAACATATAACCGGTTATTTTACGTTTTCTATTCGCCCTACCAACATAACCCCGGATGCTCCATTGCGGTTAAAATTCACATTCGGTGAAGTGCCATCGGAACTGGCAGTATCCTTTGAGCCATACACGGGTAGTTTAAGTAGAGCCTGGCTTCAGGATGAAACCGTCACGGTTACTGCCTTGCCACAAACGATAACCATACCCCGGCGCCTCTCTTTCAGGTATGTTAAAATTGAACTGATCGCGTCACCTTCGTATGATTTTTATGTATCGGATATAAAATGTAACGCCGGTACTTCAGTAACCTCTGTACCACAAGAACTGGCTCCCTCTACTGAAGAAATAATAAAAAAAATCGATCAGACAGGGTTAGCCACTCTAAAAGAATGTATGCAAACGGTTTACGAGGACGGGCCCAAAAGAGACCAACGGTTATGGATAGGCGACCTGTATTTACAGGCGATGACCAATAATTATTCTTTCGGGCAACATGACCTGACAAAGCGTTGTCTGTATTTGTTAGCAGGCCTGAGCCACCGGAATGGCTACCTGCATCCCTGCATCTATGAAACACCGGAACCCCGTGGTGATGAACGGCTGTTCCTATTGGAATACGCCCTTCTCTTTAATGCAACCCTTAAAGATTACCTTCTGGCAACCAACGACAAACAAACTGCTTTGGATTTATGGCCAGTAGCCAAAAAACAATTGGACATCATCTATCAATATGTAGACAAGGATGGATTGATGGATTTTGCCAGAGCAAACAGGGAATGGTGGATCTTTATTGACTGGCGTGAAGGATTACACAAAGAAGTGCCTTTACAGGGAGTGTCCATTTTTGCTTTACAAGAAACGTATAAGCTGGCACAACTGATCGGAAAGGAAGATGAAGTAAAAAATGTTCCTCCGTTGATAAAAAAAATGAAAAGCACGGCACGTAAAAAATTTTACGATAAGAAAACCGGTTTTTTTGCCGGCACAATCAACCATCAGGTTTCTTATGCGTCGCAGTTATGGATGATTTTAAGCGGTGTAGCAACTACAAAAGAAGCGCAAACTGCACTATTGAATCTCTCCCATGCCCGCGATGTAAGTTATCCGGGAACTCCCTATCTTTATCACTATTACATTCAATCGCTTATAAATAGCGGGTTACACAGTCTTGCAAAACAAGAATTAAAAAAATATTGGGGCGGGATGCTAGAGAAGGGAGCTGATACCTTTTGGGAGGCCTATGATCCTAATGACGATTTTCTTTCCCCTTACAATTTTTTTCCGGTGAATAGCTATTGTCATGCCTGGAGCTGTACTCCGGTCTATTTCATCAGAAAATATCCGGAAATATTTCAGCTAAAATAAATCTACACACCAACAATAATTTTATGGAGAAAAAAGAAAAAACGAAATTATCCGTCACAGGCAATCACTGCGTAATTAGTTATTTTTACGTCATCGTGCTCGTCCTGTTGCTGGGAAGCTGTGTCGCAAACAACACTAAAGGAGAGGAATCGGCTGAGCTGATGAGCAAAGCTGTCCCGGTATGGGCAGAAGGCCGCGAAAAAGAGATGAACCTCACCCTGGGATTCCGGGGTACCTTCAACGCAGACCCACACTCAGAGGCCATCCTGCGAGTTGCGGCTTCTACTGTTTACAGGCTCTTCCTCAACGGTGAGTTTGTGGGATCGGGACCGGCCCGTGCCGGGCACGGTTATTTCCGGGTGGACCGGTATGACCTCTCGGAACGCCTGAAAGCGGGAGAAAATATCGTGGCGATCGAGGTAGCCGGGTACAACGTAAACACGTATTACACCACCGACCAGCCCTCCTTTCTACAGGCAGAGGCAACGGTGGATGGCAAGGTGGTGCTGCATACCGGTGAAAACGGCCGTTTTGAGGCTACCGAAATAAGGGAACGCCTGCAGAAAGTAGAGCGCTATAGTTTCCAGCGTCCTTTTACCGAATATTACCGGTTGGAGGAGGGATACGACCAATGGCGTTCGGACAAGACCCGGACCCTGGAAACGGTCAAACTCGTTCCGATGCCCTTAGTAAACCTCTTACCGCGGGGAGTGGACCAACCTGCCTACACTCTGCTGAAACCGGTACAACTCTACTCCAGGGGCACTTTTGCCAGCAAGATACCGGGGCAATACTACAAAGACCGTTCGCTGGTAAATATCAGCGAACAATTCAAGGGCTATCCTGAAACAGAGTTGGAGGCCGTACCGTCACAGCACATACAGGAGTTGCAGACGGTGACGAAAGAATCGTTGAACACACCTTATGTTGGTTCAACCACGATCGATCTGAAAACGAATGAGTTCTCCATCCTCGACTTCGGCATTAATCAGACCGGATTCATCGGAGCCGTAATTCGTTGTACGGAACCCACCGAGGTGTGGTTTCATTTCGATGAGATGCTGACAGACGATGATGTGATCAGCAAGAAACGGATGGCCGACGTCAACAACCAAGTAGTCTACGAACTTCAGCCGGGAGAATACCGCATCGAGTCGTTCGAACCCTACACCTTTAAATTTCTAAAGATACTGGTTACACAAGGTGACTGTCGGGTAGAAAAAATCTTCCTCAGGGAGTTTGCAGCACCCGAACATCCGGATGCTGCCTTCTCCAGCAGCAACGAAAAATTAAACCGGATCTATGATGCGGCCAAACAGACATACCGGCAAAACGCCCTGGATGTTTTTATGGATTGTCCCTCGCGGGAGCGTGCCGGCTGGCTGTGTGACAGTTACTTTACCGCAATCATGGAGAAAGAATTCACCGGGTATTCAAAAGTAGCCCATAATTTTTACGAGAACTATGCATTGCCGGAGAAATTTGAGTTCCTTCCGGAAGGCATGATCCCGATGTGTTATCCCGCCGATCACAACGACGGCGTATTTATCCCCAACTGGTCACTCTGGTTTATCGTTCAGATTGATGATTATGCCAAACGCGGCGGCGACAGGCAACTGGTCGCTGACCTGAAAACACGGATTACCGATCTGCTGGCATATTTCGAAAAGTTCGAAAACGAAGACGGACTGCTGGAAAAACTGGAAAGCTGGATCTTTGTGGAATGGTCCAAAGCCAACAGCCTCGTACAGGATGTGAACTATCCCACGAACATGCTCTACAGCGCTGCACTCCAAAGTGCGGCGCGTCTCTACGACAATGAAGCGTGGCAAATGAAAGCGGACCATATCCGCAGTCAGATACAGAAACAATCCTTCAATGGCGAGTTTTTTGTGGACAATGCAGTAAGAAAAGACGGGGTTTTACGGGTAACCGACCAGATTACCGAAGTTTGCCAGTACTACGCTTTCTTTTTCAACATCGCAACCCCGGAGAGTTATCCTGCCTTGTGGAAAAAACTGACCGATGAATTCGGGCCGCACCGCAACACCGCCATCACCTATCCCCAGGTGGCCGTTGCCAATGCATTTATCGGCAATTATCTCCGGATGGATATCCTTTCCCGGTACGGACTCCAGTCCCAACTCATCTCCGAAATCGAGGAGTACTTCTTCTATATGGCCGAACGTACCGGAACCCTTTGGGAGAATGTACACAGCCAGGCCAGCTGCAACCACGGATTTGCCTCCTACATCGGCCATGTGCTTTACCGTGACGTACTGGGCATCAGTAACATTGACTATGAGAACAAGAAAATCGTTCTTCGCTTCACCGATCTCGACCTGGAACAATGCAGCGGTTCCATTCCTGTGGAAGATGAGGTAATCCGGCTCGAATGGAAAAGAGTGGATAACCAAATACAATATCGGTTGGATGTACCCGCAGGTTATGAAGTAACGATAGAGAACCGGAGCAAAAACCAGCTTGTCGACCTGGATAAAATCAGCACTTACCGACAAGGATAGGTTCAATCTGAAAAATAATTTTAATCATATGAGAACAAGAAACTTACTTTTAATAGTTATTTTTTTATCAGCCAGTTTTTCAATATTTTCCCAGAAGCAAGGTGCTTTATATCCTATGGAATTAACCACAGAATACCTTGTCGACCCCACAGGATTGGATGTCCGACAACCACGGTTTAGCTGGAAGTTGGCTACTGCAAACCCGCAAGTTTTCGGCCAGGCGCAGACAGCGTACCGCATTTTGGTTAGCTCGACGAAACGGGATCTCGATAAAAACAAGGGCAATATTTGGGATACGGGATGGATCTCTTCAGATAACATGCAGCTTGTTGATTATAAAGGAAAAGAGCTAGAATCTGATCGGAGTTACTTTTGGAAAGTTGCAGTAAAAGACGAAAAGGGTAACCCATCTGCATTCAGTAAATCAGCGTCTTTCACCACCGGGCTGTTCGATGATGCTGAATGGACAGCAAAATGGATCGGCACCACGGAAATCTATGACCCTTCGGCAGGACCCAACAAAATTTCTGATCCGTGGTTCAGAAAATCTTTCGATTTAAAACAAAAACCCTCCAGGGCAACCCTATTTGTAGCATCGGTAGGTTATCACGAAGTGTATGTGAACGGCCAAAAAATAGACGATCACGTGTTGGCACCGGCTGTGACCGACCACACACAGCGCGCCCGATACATTGCCTACGACATCGCTCCGCAGTTAAAACAAGGGAAAAATGTCATCGCGTTGTGGCTGGGAGCATCCTGGGCAATCTACGCACCCTATGCCACTCCCGATAAACCCCGGACACCCATTGTGACAGCCCAAACCGATATTTTCGGAAAGAACGACCAAAAACTGGTGAGGATCATCACCGACGAGTCGTGGAAAACACATCCCAGTCCCAATAAACTCATCGGGAACTGGGGGTTTGGCGTTGGCGGATACGGTGGTGAAATTTGGGATGCCAACAAAGAAATCGACAACTGGAACCTGGCGACCTATAATGATCAGGTATGGAACAGGGCAACGGTTTATACACCGGCACTAAAACTGTCCGCTCAACGCGTGGAAACAAATACCCTGTTCAACGAAATTCAACCCGTAGAGATCGTAAGCCGCCCCGATGGGACATTCCGGGTAGACATGGGGGTAAATTTTGCGGGATGGACGCAGATCAACGTTGACGGAAACCCCGGCGACACGGTTCGTTTCCAATTTTCTGAACGCCAGCAGGACGATATGACCTTTGGGTTATACAACTTATACGTCATCGGCCCTTCCGGGAAAGGCACATTCAAAAACCGGTTTAATTACAGTTCCGGTAGATGGATCACCCTTAAAGGCCTGAAATCAGCCCCGAAGAAGGAAGACATAAAAGGTTGGATGGTTCGTACCAACTTCGCGGATGCTACCTCGTTTGAATGTTCCGATCCGTTGCAAAACTGGATTTACAATACCGTAAACTGGACATTCGAGAATCTGTCTCTCGGCGGGTACGTTGTTGACTGCCCGCAACGTGAACGGTTCGGCTACGGTGGTGACGCCCACGCCACATCCGAAACCGGAATGCTGAATTATCAGCTGGGCGCGTTCTACAACAAATGGCTCGAAGATTGGCGGGATGTACAAGGGACCGAACCGATGGTCGGAAACATGAACGATCCAGACTGGGCGCGCAAGAAGGAAGGCAGCGGCAGAAGACTCGGCGGGGGTATATTGCCCCAGACGGCACCCACCTATCACGGCGGCGGCGGCCCTGCTTGGGGCGGAATTGTGGTTACCCTACCCTGGTTCATGTACCAATATCAGGGTGACGTGCGGGTACTTGAGGAAAATTTCGAGATGATAAAAGGCTGGCTCGCTTTTCTGGACACCCATGTGGAAAATAATCTACTCAAACGATACGGCGGCCGGTGGGATTTTTTGGGCGACTGGCTTTGGCCCGGTGCAACCACACAAGGGATGAACAACTATTCCGACGAAAACCTGTTTTTCAACAACTGTTACTGGATTTACAACTTAAAGACAGGTGCAAAGATAGCCGAAGCAATCGGAAAAACGGCCGAAGCGCAAAAATGGAAACACCAGGCTGAGGTATCGGGCAAAGCCCTTCACGACAAATACTTTCACGCCGATGACCACAATTATTCCGATAAAACCATGCGAAGCCTCTCTGCAGCGTTATACGGAGACATAATGCCGGTGAAACTCCGTCCGTTGGTAATGAAAAGGCTCGAAAAAGAAATCCTCGTCAACCGCAACGGCCACATCGATGTGGGAATTACCGGCGGTGCGATGCTTTTCAAGGTATTGCGCGAAGAAGGCCGCGACGACCTCATCTACTCCATGACATCACAAACCACCTATCCCAGCTGGGGGCTGATGCGTGAAAGCGGAGCTTCCACCATGTGGGAAATGTGGGAGAAAGACTTACCCGGCCATTCACTTTTACACAGCTCCTATCTCTATCCCGGCGCATGGTACATAGACGGTGTAGCCGGAATCCGCAGAAGAGACGATTCGCCTGGATTCAGAAAGTTCGATATCCGCGTCCCAAAATTTGCAGAAGAGCACGTTTCATGGGCAAAAGCAGGCTTCAACTCTCCTGCCGGTATGATTCAATCACATTGGAAAAGAGAAAACGGTAAAACGACGCTCTCCGTTACCATTCCACCCAATTGCGCAGCAACCGTTTATTTCCCCGATGAATCCGGTAGGAAAATACGTGAAAGTTCTGGTTTTGCAACCGAAACGGGCAAAAAAAACGGATACGTTCTGTTTGAAATTAATTCGGGAAACTATATCTTTGAGAACTAATAACATATCTAGAACTAATTTTTCTTATGAGACACACCCTTTTATTCACCGTAATTTTACTTTCCGTCCTGTTGGCCGGATGTAAAGAAGGAAA
>ENA-UOOM01001237-UOOM01001237.1-fermentation-metagenome-genome-assembly--contig:-NODE-1237-length-25273-cov-7.936315_pt1 | contig 25273 bp, 24 predicted proteins | sample MGYA00245781_ERZ724031 | MGnify/ENA primary metagenome ERZ724031 (study PRJEB28704, sample SAMN03018317) | fermentation metagenome | biome: anthropogenic terrestrial biome; feature: soil; material... | reverse complement strand
TTTCCATGGAAATACTGCCTTTTGTATAAAGCGGCTTACTATCAGTCGAAAAAAACCCCATTTTTCAAGGAATTCCCGTATATTCCAGCGGTCGTTTTCTATGCCCCTGCATGGCAAAAAGCTACGGGCATCCACAAAAAAGATACCCAGCTTATAGACCATTGCTTCTTAGCCGAATCTCTCCCCGGCTTGTATATTCCATGATTGCCCCTTGTATCCGCCCGTTTTCCACAGTAATGATTCCAAAGGTAGGCATAAAGCCATCTCTAGGCAAGGTAATACTCCCCGGATTGAACAAATAAATGCGGCCCGTTCCATCATTCACAGGCACATGGGTATGACCAAAGAGTACCCCATCGGCCCCCTGCTCTTCTGCCCAATAAGCTATGGTTTGCAGAGTATACTGCACACGTTCCTTATGTCCATGGGTCAGCAAAAACCGCTTCCCCCCGGCATTTACCAGCTTATGAGAGGGGGTTTCTCTTCCGTAGTCATTGTTTCCCTTCACATAATGAAAAGGAAGCCGGGGAAACATGGCTTGTAATGCCATGGCATCCTCATCATAGTCCCCCAAATGAAATACCATGTCGATGCGTCCCGTCAGCCTTTCCAATACAGTCATGGCAGTGCTAATTCTGCCATGGCTATCACTTAAAACCAATACTTTCATTTTTTCAATTCCTCTTTCAGCAGTTTCTTCATTTTACCCAAGGCTTTGCCCCTATGGCTAATGGAATTTTTTTCCTCCGGAGAAAGCTCCGCCATATATTTTCCCTTTTCGGGAACAAAAAAAATGGGGTCATAGCCGAAGCCGTTCTCTCCTTTGGCCTCCCAGCCAATGATTCCTTCCACAGTATCATAGCTCACCAATCTTCTTCCATCGGGAAATGCCGCCGCAATACAGCTGACAAACCTTGCCGTTCTTTCTTTTTCCGAGGCATTTGCCAGCTTTTCAAAAATCGCCTGAAATCTTTCGGGATACGGTGTATTCTCTCCCATAAATCTTGCGGAATAAATACCGGGGGCCTTATCCATATAGTCTATTTCCAAGCCTGAATCGTCAGATAAGGTGATTTTATGGCTGATCTCCATAATTTGTACGGCCTTTTTCATGGCATTTTCCTCAAAGGTTGTGCCATCCTCAACCACGTCGAATGTAATACCTGCCTCCTCCATGGATACAACCCGAACCTCCATGTCGGCCAAAATATCATTGATCTCTTTGATTTTCCCTTTGTTTTTTGTAGCAAAAATAATTGTTTCCATGCCATTCTCCTATCCTAATGCAGCTGCAAGCCCGCCTATTTCAAAATCATTTTTTTGCCTTTATGCTCTATTATATCCCTTCCTGCTGTTTTTGAACAGAGTCTTTTCTTTGATTGCACTACGCTCCTTCGGGAAGCGTAAAAATTACCAACAAAAAAACAAATAATTTGCTAAAAACAAATCATACTACTTTTATGCTTGAAAGGAGGATTACAGTGGATCGTTTTGTGCAGAGAGCAATGATTTTTTTCATTGGTGCGTTTGGTTATTATGGTATTGAAGTTCTTTTCCGCGGGTATTCCCACTGGACTATGTTTCTTACAGGAGGCATTGCTTTTCTATGCCTGTTTGCCCTTTTTAACTCCCGTTGTCCCCTGCCCTATTGGGTCCTCTGTCTCATGGGGGCGGCTATGATTACGTCCATAGAATTTGCTGTAGGCATTGTTGTCAACCGATGGCTGAACTGGAGTGTATGGGATTATTCCGCTCTGCCTTATAACCTCTCGGGGCAGGTTTGTCTGCTGTTTAGCGGCATTTGGTTTGTTCTTTGCATCCCCATCGGCGTCTTTTCCCGGCTTCTGAAAAATAAGGTGCTACAGCGGGCTATACTGTTTTTTTTACCAAAAAACAAAGAGCTCGTGAATAAATAGATGCATATTTTCATAGGAAAAGGCATTGCAAGGAAACCCTTGCAATGCCTTTTCCTATTTAGCGAAGACGGTGCTTGTCCATCATTTCTATAATGGCATCCCCAATGGCCTCTGCGGCAATCTCTTGATTTTCAGCGGAGGAAATTTTAATGGCATCCCCGGGATTTGAAAGAAAACAGATTTCAACTAAAATAGTAGGCACTGTAGTGGAATTCAAAATCAACAAGTCTGTCCTTTGCTTCACCCCGCGGTTTGTGGTATTCATGGCCTGTACTAAGCTGCTTTGCATAATTTCCGCGGCCTTCAAACTGGTGAGCTTACTATTATTATCGTTGCTATGTACCTGATACAGGGTTTCCGTTCCGTTTGCCGTAGTGGCAGTTCCTGCGGAATTCATATGGATAGAAACCATTAAATCCGCAATTTGATTTGCGGTTTTAGCCCTTACGCTATTTTCCGGCCTTACATCACTGTCTCTGGTCATATACACCTTAACATCGGAATTCTCCAAATATTTCTGCACCTTCAATGCCATTGTTAATGTAAGATTTTTCTCCATCAGCCCGTTTGCACTGGCTCCCGGGTCATTTCCTCCATGGCCTGCATCCAAAAGCAGAACCTTATCGTAAACCTCCTTGGGATTCTTCACATGAATTTCATAGCCCTTCTTCGTTTCCTCTATAACATATTCGCTATAACGGTTTTGCGTAAATCGAATGACGGTTTTGCTGCCCTTTGTGGACACCGAAATACTATCTATCACATCATTTCCAATTTTCAAAGTACCGTATCCATAGGCACTTTCATAGTCCCCCGGAAGGGTCAATTCATAATAACCCTCGGTATGACGGTCATTTTTTTGAATATCCTCCACATCCATACTTTCCACGCTGTCCAAAATCAAAACATTGGAATCAATGTCATAAGATAGATTTTCAAGGGTGGATTTCTTTACCTCCAGTGTAAAATCTCCGTCCTCTTCCTCCCAGTTGAATTCCGTCAGCTGGCCTACCTCCAAAACAATGCGGAATGTGTTTGTATCATACATACCGGTTCTTGCCGCGGTAATATAAGACAGCCCATTTGTGCTTAACACATTGGCTGCCTTTGACTCCACATTAGGGAAATCAATGACAATCCTATGGGGATTCGATAGAGTGGATATTTTGGCCCCCAGCCCGCCGTCGGCACCAACCACCAGCTTGTCCACACCATTTCGGTTCGTCAGGGAAATATCCTCCACAACCACCTGATCAAAGGTAACATAAATCTTTTTCTTGTCCGCACTCTGGGTCACGGTATAGCTCTTTTCCCCCGCCAGATCGAGAACGACCCGTGTCACAGGCACGCCATTGGCATCATGCTGGGCGGAGCGGATGGACGTCACAATATTGCTGTTTGTATTTGTTATTTTTTCAGAAAGACCGTTGGTGGCATTTTGAATATCAATGACCACCCTTGTATCATCCAAATATACCTCATCATAGCTGTAGATTGCATCGTTGGCCTCAATGGTAAACACCTGTGAGGCTGTCTTACTTGCGGGTACCGATGCCTGAAAAACCTTTACGGCCTGGGTTGTGGGCTTCGTCGGCTCAGTAGGCGTTGTTGGCGTTCTGCCCTCCCCGATGTATACGGTTCTGTTGGGGTCATCCCAGGTTACATTCAAGTCTAAGGCCTTTGCCAGCGCCCGCACAGGCAGCATAGTTCTATCGTTGATAATCATGGCTGGCACATCCAAAGCAATTTCCTGCCCATTTTTTATCACCGTTTTGCTGCCCAATGTAAATGCCACGGTATAGTTCTCATTGATGATAAAGGCTTGATTGGTTTCATCGTTCCACAAAACGTCACAGCCTAATTCCTGGGCAATCAAACGCATCGGCAGCATGGTTCTGCCCTCAATCACCACCGGGGGCATATCCTTGGGTGCCAGTTCCTCTCCGTCAATTTTTATTTTAATCTCTGACGCACTATAGGCATGGGTTTTTCCATTATAAGTTAAATTCATATTTACGGTTTTCGCAAATGCCGTACTTGTCATCATGGCCGCAATGGCCAATGCCGAAAAAATCAGACGCTTGAATCCCTTTTTCATAGCTACCTCCTAAGGTGTTCTGTATTTAAAAGGCCGAGGCCTCATTTTTAAACAATCATATTCAGTATATCAAATTTTGTCGCAATGAAAAGGGAATTGTCTGAATTGAAATATAAATTTAATAAATAGCCTTCGTGTCTCTCCTCTGCCCCACAAGCATATTCCAATAGATTTTAACAAAATTCTTAAAAATGCCCCTCCTCCTTACAATCTGCTATAATCATCAGAGGAAGAATGTGTAAAAATTCATATCGGAAGATGAATAAATTGAACTCATTGAAAACAGCTTTTGCAGTCATTGCTTATGTTGCCGCCCTTGTATGTGCATTGGTCCTCCCACAGCAAAAAAAGTTCTATGTTGATGAAAACAAGGCCTCTCTCATGGGTGCTGTAAAAGACTATATTGAGGAGGACACCGGAATCACTCCAGAATTTGTTTCTTCTGCCACTGTAGGAAAACAAATTGTCATCATATTTCAGGATCGGACCCAAGAAAACCTTCTGGGGGCTGTTCTCTTTCAAAAAGGGTTGAACGGCCGCTACCGTCCGGTGAATATGGAATACGGCATGGATTCCCTTGTAGGGAGCATTTCCACCCGCAGCCTGCCGTCAGACCCAAAATCCCGCACTGTATTTTATGCTGCAAGCCTGCCCAAAGAAATATGCTCTATGGAAATTTTGAACCATTCCCTATGGAATCTCCAAGGAAAATTTATTCCCAAATGCATCACCCCGGTTGAAATAAAGGATCCCCCTTTTGTTTCTGTCTACAAAAAATCCGGCTTTCGTGATTTCCGTTTGTTGGATGGGGAGGGAAATACCGTGTCCCATGCCCTTTCTCCCAATGAGAACCCGGACTATACTCATACGGCAACCACCCTGATTTTGGATTTGTCCCTCCTGTTGATCATTCTTTTTTCACCTAATTTTACTCATGGCCTATTTTATGCCGAAAGGCTTTAGGAAAGAAAATAAGTAGAAACCCAATAGTACATTTTCACTACGCCAACAAAAAACCCCCGAAAAGCGTTGATAGTTCAGCACCTTCGGGGGTTTTTATTAAGCGTCCATAATGATGGGTAAAATCATGGGGCTTCTTTTCGTTTTTTGCCAGAGGAAATTTTTCAGTGTATCTTTAATGATACCCTTGATATAATTCCAGCTAGTAATTTTCTTTTCTTCACATTCCATCAGTGCTTCCAGCACCACTTTTTTGGCTTCATCCATCAAGTCTTCCGCCACGCGGACATAAACAAATCCTCTGGAAATAATATCCGGCCCTGCAATAATCGTGCCGCTTTCCCGATCCATGGTAACCACCACCACCATGAGACCATCCTGAGATAAATGCCTTCTGTCACGCAACACAATATTGCCAACATCGCCCACGCCAAGGCCGTCTACCATCACATGACCGGCGGGCACTGTTCCGTTTACCTTCGCTTCGTTTCTTGTAACCTCCAATACCTCGCCCAGCTTCATAATGAAAACATCGTTTTTATCATGTCCCATGGAGATTGCCAAATCCTTATGGCTGGAAAGGTGCATAAATTCGCCATGAACAGGCATGAAAAATTTAGGCTTTGTCAACGCAAGCATGAGCTTCAGCTCTTCCTGCCTTGCATGGCCGGAAACATGAATTTCCTCCATATCGCCATAAATGACGTTTGCACCTTTTTTCAAAAGCTCGTTCACAACACGAATAACGTTCTTCTCGTTGCCGGGAATGGCGGAGGCACTGATAATAATTTTGTCCTCCGGCTTCACACTTACCTGCTTATGCTCGTTCATTGCAATACGGGAGAGAGCAGACATGGTTTCACCCTGACTGCCGGTGGTGATGATCACAAGCTGTTCATCACGATAATTTTTAATTTCGCCAATATCAATCAGCGTGCGGGGAGGTATGGTCAAATATTCCAGTTCGGAAGCGGTTTTCACCGCATTGACCATGCTCCTGCCGATAATGGCAACCTTCCGGCCATATAAATGGGCTGCATTGACCGCCTGCTGAATCCGGTGGATGTTGGATGAAAACGTGGCCACCATAATACGGTTTTTGGGGGTATCCTCAAAAATTTTCTCAAAAACCTTACCTACGCTCTTTTCAGACATGGTAAAGCCCTTTCTTTCCGCATTGGTGCTATCGCTCATTAAAAGCAGCACGCCTTCTTTTCCCAGCTCGCCAAAACGCTGTAAATCAATGACCTCACCGTCAATGGGTGTATAATCCACCTTAAAATCCCCTGTATGCACAACGGTTCCAATGGGGGTATGAATGGCCAAGGCCACAGCATCGGCAATGGAGTGGTTGGTGTGAATAAATTCCACGTTAAATTGGCCTAAATTCACCCGCTCTTTGGGTACAACCGTATGCAAAACGGTTTTATCCAGCATTTTGTGTTCTCTTAATTTGTTCTCTAACAGGCCTAACGTTAAAAGTGTCCCGAATACGGGCACATTGATCTGCTTGAGAATATAGGGCAATGCACCGATATGATCCTCATGTCCATGGGTCAATACAATACCCCTTACTTTGTCTATGTTTTTGATCAGATATGTGACATCGGGGATAACTAAGTCAATACCCAGCATATCATCCTCTGGGAATGCCAAGCCGCAGTCAATGACCATAATGTCGTTTCCGTACTCCAAAATAGTCATATTCTTCCCGATTTCCTCCAACCCGCCCAGGGCCGCAATTTTCAGCTTTGCCTTAGGCTTTGGTTTCCTTCCTGCCAAAAAACACACCTCCTTTTTTCTATTCTTTTCCGTTTTTCTTATTTCTTCATTATGCCGCAAAAAAGCGCAGTTTAAACCGCAAAAACAAAATCCCGAAAAAATAAAATCACTTTTATCTGTATTTCGGGTATACATAAAAAGGGCAGGATATCCGCCTTTTGAAAACATCTCTCGTCCCATGCTTTCTTTCCGGCGTTTCTGCCAAATCCTATGTAATTTGCTTTTTTCTTTCTCCGCACAAAATGAACCGGCAAAATGCCGTTCATTTATCGTAAACACAGCAAAAAACGCTGGGTTTTAGATCAAATTGAACCAAAATGGATGGGTTTTGCTAGAAAAACAGCCGGCGCATCAAACACAGCCTGTTTTCCGCCCATCACTTCGATTTTTAATGCAAAATACTAGCAGTATAAAGCCTGCCTTTTGGCATCAAATCACACAAAATATCCCTTGCGAAAACAAGAGTTTTAAAATTTCTATGAAAAAACAGAACCTCTATCCGGTTACTCTATCCATAGTAAGCAGATCGCTCCGTTTTATTTTCTACCCAAAGAAGTATAGCACAGCAAAGCAGCTTTCACAAGTGTGCCTCGGGCATTCCGCCAATCCACAGGGAAAGCATTGCTATTTTGCCCAAGGAAAGATCGTCCCAAAACATCAATCGATTTTCATTTCATAATCGGCGCTTTTTTGTGCAAACAGCTCCGCCACACGATCAAACTCTCCGTCGTCCTCCACCAATGCATAGGTTACATCATCGGTATTAATGGAGGTCTCTTTCAAAATAAGGGCCTCCGCCTCATCATCGTCAATCCATTCTGTTTCTACAACCAATAAATACCGCTCGCCGCCGCAGGCCACGTTATCAATAATAGAAAATTCAACCTCTGTGCCGTCTTCGGCAGTCATGGTCACTGTTTCAAATTCGCTTTCATTCATTTCATCAAAAATATCTGCCATTTTTACTGCTCCTTCATTGCCCATTGTCCCTGCTGTCTAAATATCCTTGCAGAATATGCACCGCAGCCATTTTATCAATTACGCTTTTTCTCTTATCGTGGCTTAGCTCCGCCTCACGCAAGGCCCGCTCCGCCGCAATGGTGCTAAAGCGTTCGTCCCACAAAACCACTTTGATCTTAGGAAAGCGCCGTTCAATCCGTTCCGCAAAGGCCTTTGTTTTTACGCAACGCTCCCCTTCGGAATTATCCAGATTTTTGGGATACCCCAAAACAATGACCTCCGGCTGATATTCCTCCGTCAATTCCGCCAAACGCTTCATGCTTTTTTTATATTCAGCAGGGTTTTCCCTGCGGATAATCTCCACACCCTGAGCCGTCCATCCAAAAGGATCGCTCACCGCAACGCCGATGGTTTTATCCCCAAAATCCAATCCTAAAATTCGCAAACAGGTTCCTCTTTCTTATTCATTCCGCTCCATATAGTCCTTCACCAATTCCTCCAGCAGTTCGTCCCGCTCTAATTTCCGAATCATAACACGGGCATTCATATAGCTGGTGATATAGGTAGGATCCCCCGATAAAATATATCCCACAATCTGGTTTACAGGGTTATACCCTTTTTCCTTCAAGGCCGTACTTACAGCGATGAGGATTTTTTTCGCTTCGTTTTCGGGTTCTTTTTCTACTCTTCCAAAATATTGTGTTTCATTGATATTGCTCATACTGCTCACTCCCCATCCCTCGTTCATTCGCTGTCATTCTCATCTTACTTCATCATAATATAAACCAAAGCGGATTGCAACCATATTCTCCTTACAGAATGTTTACAAAATCGCCTCACCAAGGGCATACTCCTCTGTGATGTCCGTTATTTTTGTGAAAACCAGCCGGTTGGACAAATCCTCAGGGCTATTTGTAAGCACCTTCATGTAATTTGAAGTATGCCCTTCATAAATGCCCTCCTCCACAGATTTTTCATACAAAACCTCTACGGTTTTGCCCATATATTTTTCTAAAAAGGCCTTGCTCATTGCTTCGCTTAAGGCAAGAAGGCTGTGGCTTCTTTCTGTTTTCACATGATTTTGAATCTGATCCTTCCGTTCCGCCGCAGGGGTACCCTTTTTGGGGGAATAAGGGAAAACGTGAATTTTTGCAAAGGCCATTTCCTTTGCAAAGGCATAGGATTCCTGAAAATCAACGGCCGTTTCACCGGGAAAGCCCACAATAATATCCGTGGTAATGGCCGCATCGGGCAGATATTTTCGCAAAAGCATCACGGCTTCACGGTATTTTCGGGTGTCATACCTACGGTTCATTTCCTTCAGCGTTCTGTCACAGCCGCTTTGCAAGGAAAGATGAAAATGATGGCACACCTTCCATAGCTCTGCCATGGCCTTTGCAAATTCCTCCGTCACAACATTCGGCTCAATGGAACTGAAACGGATGCGCTTGATGCCCTCCACTTGGTGCACAAGGCGCAAAACCTCTAAAAGGCTTGTATCCTTCCTATCCTTCCCATAGCTTGCCACATGAATTCCTGCCAAAACAACTTCTTGAAATCCATTTTTCGCTAGCTGTCTTACTTCCACTAAAACATCCTGAGGATCTCTGCTGCGGATGGGTCCACGGGCATAGGGGATGATGCAATAAGAACAATACTGGCTGCATCCATCCTGAATTTTTAAATAGGCACGGGTACGGTTTGCTAATTTTTGTATGGACAGCGGCTCAAAAATCCGCTCCTTCATAATATCCGTTACATGGTTTTCCACACCCCCTTGAGGGTTATAGGCTTCCACCAGTTCCACAATTTGACCCCGGTCCTTTGTACCAATCACCAAATTCACACCCTCCACAGACATAATTTCCTTAGGCGCCGTTTGGGCATAGCAGCCCACCACAGCCACCACGGCAGTTTCATTTTGCCGCTTCACCTTGCGGATCAGCTGTCTGGATTTTTTATCCCCAAAATTGGTTACTGTACAGGTATTAATGACATACACATCTGCCGGTTGGTCGATGCCTACGATTTCATAGCCCTTTTCCTGAAATAATTCGGCAATAGCTTCACTCTCATATTGATTCACCTTGCATCCAAGGGCATAGCTTGCTGCTCTTTTCATGGTTTTCTCCGTTCTTTTCAGGTTCAAAGCCCGGTTATTCCCCGAATGGCTTTGACTACCCCACCTTTATTATTGCTTCCCGCTTGAAAACGGGCATATTTTTTCACACCTTCTGCGGCACCCTCCATGGCATAGCTGTAATAGGCCTGCTTGAGCATTTCCACATCATTATATTGATCCCCAAAAACCATGGTTTCCTTAGGGGAGATGCCCCACATATTCTGTAATGCGGCTACGGCCGTTCCCTTTGTGATGCCCTTGCGTCCTGTGTCTAAGCAGGCATCCCCGGAAATCACAAGGTCCAAATCTTCATGGAGCATGGGCCGCAATTTTCCATAGCAGCTTTCCGCACTTTCCCCTTCATAGGAAATCATGGAGACCTTTATAATATCATCCTTCACATGAAATAAATCCTCTGCCAAACACATTTCATAGTGAAACAGCGGCGAGGACAAATATTTTAAAAGCTCCGGACTTCTTGTGTAGCTATAATATTTAGAGCAAAGGAGAGGCTCCACACCCTTTAGGGTGAAAATACGGTCAAGGCAATGAGCCACATCCTTCTGCTCCATGGGCTCAACCACAAGCTCCTTGCCATCGTCAACCACAAAGGCACCGTTTTCCGCAATGACCACAACATCCTTAATCTGCTGTTGAAAGTGCTTTTTCAAACTGGGATATTGGCGGCCGCTGGCAACCACAAACCGAATGCCCTTCTCCTTTAATTTGGGCAGAAGTCCGTAAATTTCCCCATCAATATTTTTTGCATCATCCAGCAATGTGCCATCCATATCTGATACAATTAATTTTATCATCTTATCCCCCTATATCTTGTTTATTTTAAAAAACACAGGAAGTATCTTCAGTGCAATGTCTACATCTTTTCCCGACAGCCAAATGAAATATTTACGCAGCAGTTCCCATTTTTGCCGTTTTAGCAAAACCCTGGAGCAAATTTCTTCCATTTCGCCTAGTTTTTCTATAATTTCATCCTTTTCGTGCTTGGATAAGCCCTCCATAAAGCCAAACTCCAAGCGAAGCTGTGTAAAATCCACATCCATCACAATTTCGTTTTGTTCCTTCTTTAAATAATATTCCAAAAGCCCCTCATTTTTATAACCATTTTGACGAAAGCCTTCCAAGCGTTCCATTAATTTTTTCACATTTTCACGATAAGCCTCTGCCTGCAGTGCTGTTTTCTCGTAAGGCTGAAGAACTGTAAGCCCGTCGCAAAAGCCGTTGATTTCATCCTTGTAGGTATTCACCAAATAGCGAAATAAAACGGACATTTTTTCCGCATCATAGGAAGAAGCCTCCCATGTTTTGAGGCAGCGGTCAATATCTTCATCTAGTTTTTTGCAAAACGCCTTCTTCTCCATCCAGACCCCATCCCTTCAGCAACGATAACCGCCCAGACACTACTTTTTATGCTTGCAGTATATCATAAAAAGAAGGGATTTTGCAAGGCTGGCGCAAAAGGAAAAGAGTCCTTCCCGCAGGAAAAACTCTCTCTTTGTTTTAAATCTCGTTTTCATCCTCAACAATAACCACCATGCCGCCCAAGCGCCTGTTCAGCTCGCTTCTGGTGATCTTGATAATATTGGGCGTAACACCATCCTCCTGTACTTCAATGAAGTAAGGCTCTTCGTTGTCGCAATCGTTTTCATCCAGCCAACCGCCGAAGAAGGACAGAATTGCCCGCATGATTTCCACGCTGTGACCCCAATAATCCAAATCCAGAAAAATCATACGATTCTTTTCTCCGTTTTTGGAAAATTTGCGGCTTTTATAAACCATTGTAAAAAGCCGTCTTTCCTCGCCCTTGTATGTGAAATAAACTGCCATTTCGTTGCTTTCACCAAAACGGTTTTCATAGCGGTTTACTTTAGCACCGGGATCGAAATATTTTAAAATAAACTGATAGAGCTGTTCAAGTTCTATTTCTTTTGTAATATATCCATGAGTTTTTGCTGTCATAGATGGCACATCCTTTCTAGGCTCTCTCGTGTCAAAATATTTTGTGTGCGAAATATCTCTTTCTGATTGCATTATACAGTAACATATCCGCCATGACAATAGTAATCAGGGAGAATCTTAATGAGAATATCACAGCCTTTTTTATCCATTTATCACAATAAAAAACCATATATATGGGCTTTTATGTATTTTTTATTTTTGCTTCCCTATGAGGATAGGGGAGTAAAAATTACATTTTTCCCAATATTTTTTCCACAAGCTCACTGCTGCGCTGAGCCGCCATCAGGCTGAATTTTTCAAAAGAAAGGGTGGCTTCCTCCCCTGCGCCGTCGGAAATAGCCCGCACAATTAAAAAGGGAATACGGTTCAGCCAGCAGGCTTGGGCAATGGCCGCCCCCTCCATTTCCGCACAGACACCCTGCACGTTTTTACGGATTTTTGCCTTGCCTTCCTTTGTGCAAATAAATTGGTCTCCGCTGGCAATACGCCCCGGTATAACCTGAAAGCCCTCTGCAATTTCTGCGGCGGAGGCCTGTGCCAAACGCAGCAATTCCTCGTCGGCTTTAAAATAGCTTTCCGCCATACGGGGGATTGTGCCAATGGGGTCTCCCAAGGGGGAGGTGTCCATATCGTGCTGCACTGCATCCGTAGAAATCACAATATCCCCGATATGCAGCTCTTCAATCAGCCCGCCGGCAACCCCCAGCACAAGGATATAATCAACACCAAATAAATCAATCATGGCTTGGGTGCAAATGGCAGCGTTCACCTTGCCGATGCCGCTTCTGACCAAAACAATATTGTTTCCTTTATACCTTCCAATAAAAAATGTCAACCCAACCACATTTTTTGTTGTCACAACTTCTATTTTTTCCTTCAAACAAAGAATTTCTTCCTCCATTGCACCGATTATGCCAATGGTTTTCATCCTATTCATCTCCGTTCTATGATAAGTACTGTTTGACGGACGAAATCTTCGCCCGATATTGCTTTTATCATACCACAATATCTGTCTCTTTTACAAGAGAACATATTTTACTTTGTCCTGCGTTGCAAAATCTTTGTATCTTTTGTATACTATTAGGAAAGAACTGAAAAAGGAAGGATTGTATGCAGCCGATAATCGGAATTACCCCAGACTATGACCCTACAGTGCATAGATATAAAATCCATGAGGATTATATTTCCGCCATTTCTTCGGCGGGAGGATGCCCTATTCTGCTGTTTCCCCACAACGAAATCCCGTCTTTTTTAGACGGGATTGTGTTCAGCGGCGGCGGGGATATTGACCCTCTTTTGTTTGGGGAGGAGCCCTTGTTTCAAAGCGGCGAAATTTCTCCTGTAAGGGATGCTTTTGAGCTTTCCTTGTGCAAGCAAGCCATGGCTCGGGATATTCCCCTGCTGGGCATCTGCCGGGGAATGCAAATCATAAATATTGCTTTGGGCGGCACAATTTTTCAGGATATTTCCGTCCAAACAAACAGCAAGCTGAAGCATAGCCAGCAGGCCCCCCGGGACTATGCAACCCATAGCATTTTTATTGAAGAAAACTCCCTGCTGTCTGCCCTGTGGGAGAAGGAAACGGCCTCGGTAAATTCCTTTCACCATCAAGCCGTGGCATTTTTGGGGGAAAATTTACAAGCTTCGGCAAAAAGCCGGGACGGCCTAACGGAAGCCCTGGAGCATAAGGAAAAGCCCTTTGTTTTAGGCGTGCAATGGCACCCCGAGGCCATGATGCATACAACAGAACAAAAGAAGCTCTTTGCCGCTTTTTTAAAAGCAGCGGAGGCTTTTCATAAACACAGGAGGTAAGTATGGAAAAACTCCAAGCACTCTTTGCTCCCGAATCCATCATAAAAACAGGTACGGAAATGGGCATTACCGCCTTAAAAATTATAGGGACGCTGCTCTTTTGCTGGGTCATTATCCGTGTTTCCAGCTGCTTGGCCCAAAGATTTTTTCAAAAGCAAACACAAAAGCATCACCTTGCCATGACTGAACGCAAGGCCAACACCCTCAATTCCATTACCACAAGTATATTGAAATACCTCGTTTATTTTGTGGGGCTTTTTACAATTTTAAGCTTTGTGGGGATAGACAGCAAGTCCTTATTGGTCATTGCCAGTGCCGGCTCCGTTGCCATCGGCTTAGGCGCACAAAGCGTGGTTACCGATATGCTGGAGGGCTTTTTCATCCTCTTTGAGGATCACTATGCCGTGGGGGATATTGTGACCATTCAGGACATTACCGGCACCGTGGAAAGCGTAACCCTGCGTTATACAAAAATCAGAGATGCCCAAGGAAGGGTACACATTATTCCCAACGGTTCCGTGGGCATTGTAACAAATATGTCCAACGATTTTATCAATGCAGTAGTCACCGTAGGCATTGCCTATGAGGAAAATATCGATCATGTGCTGCTGATTCTTCAAGATGAAATGGAAAAAACAAAGGATATTGACGGCATATTGGAAACACCCGTTATTGCCGGCGTTGTAGGCTTAGAGGAATCGGCGGTTTCCATCCGCATTGTGGCCAAATGCAGGATAAAAACAAACTTTGCCGTGGAGGTAGAGCTGCGCAGGCGCATCAAAAACCGTTTGGATCGAGAGGGTGTGGCCGTTCCTTCCCTCAAGCGCTCCATTCAAATCATACAGGAAAAGGAGAAATAAATTATGGTTTTTTCTGTGGGAGATATTGTACAAATGAAAAAAACGCACCCCTGCGGCTCCAACCAGTGGGAAGTTTTGCGTGTGGGCATGGATTTTCGCATCAAATGCTGTGGCTGTGGCCATATGGTGATGCTGCCCAGAGTGAAATTTGAGAAGAACGTAAAGAAAATTATTTCTCAAAGGAAGCAGGAATAAAACATTCTGTTTTTTTACAAAACCCTTGCAGGAACCAAGCGTTTTATAAAAAGCGGCAACTTTGCCGACACCTGAAAATCCCCCTCTATTTGTAACAAATAGAAGGGGATTTCTATTCCCAAATACTGCTTACTTCTTTCTCATAGCATTGAGAATTGCCAACACCGCCACGCCAACATCGGCGAAAACCGCCATCCACATGGTAGCCATACCCACGGTACTTAGTACCAATACCAGCATCTTAATACCCAAGGCAAAAGCAATATTCTGCCTTACGATGGCACGGGTGTTTTTCGCAATGCGGATGCCTACGGACAGCTTGCCAATATCATCATCCATCAGCACAACATCCGCCGCTTCTATGGCCGCATCGGAGCCAATGCCGCCCATGGCAACACCCAAATCCGCCCCGGCCAATACAGGGGCATCATTGATGCCATCCCCCACGAAGGCAACTTTTCCCATGGTTTCTTTTTCCTTCAATTCCTCCAGAATGCGCACCTTATCCTCCGGCAGAAGCTCGGCATAATAATGATCGATGCCCAATTCTTTTGCCATGGCTTCTGCGTTTTTCTTTCTATCACCGGTGAGCATGGTCATGGATAGCACACCCATACGCCGCAAGGCCGCCAATGCCTCCTTGCCATTTTCCTTCAGCGTATCGGCAACAAGTATGTAACCCATAAATTTCTCGTCCTTGGCCACATAAACCACGGAGCCAATGCCTTCATAGGGCTGGAACGGGATTTTTTCTTTTTCCATCAAACGGCGGTTGCCCAATAAAACCCTTTGGCCCTTTAAGTCATAGGAAACACCAAACCCGCCCAGCTCTTGATAGTCTGCCGCCAAGTCCAGTTCTTTTGTCTTTTTATATGCCTGCACAATGGCCTCTGCTATGGGGTGATTGCTGTTCGCTTCGCCTAAGGCCGCCAAATACATCACTTCATCCTGATCCTCCGCCACAACCTCAACAACGGAAAATCTGCCTTTTGTCAATGTTCCCGTTTTATCAAAAACAAGCTGAGAGATATGGCAAAGGGTATCCAAATCTCCGCCGCCCTTTACCAAAATACCGTTTTTCGAGGCTGCGCCAATGCCCGCAAAATAGCTTAAAGGAACAGAAAGCACCAAAGCACAAGGGCAGGATACAACTAAGAAAATCAATGCACGGCCAAACCACATTTGGAAAGGGCCAAAGCCCAATGCCGGCGGCAGCACCGCCAGAGCCACGGCCAAACCAACAACAACAGGGGTATATACTCTTGCAAAACGAGTAATAAAGCGTTCTGTTTTCGACTTTTTGCCTGCCGCATTTTCAACCATTTCCAGAATCTTCATTACTGTGGAATCTTTAAAATGTCTTGTTACTTCAATTTTCAAATTGCCGTCTAAATTGATGCAGCCGCTTAGAACATCACTTCCCGGTGTAACACTCCTTGGCAGCGCCTCTCCCGTAAGGGCGGCGGTATCCAAGCTCGCCCTTCCTTCCTTCACCCTGCCGTCCAGAGGAATTCTTTCCCCCGCCTTCACAAAAATCAAATCCCCCACCTGCACCTCATCGGGATGCACCCGCTGCATTCCCTTTGGGGTAATCAGTTCTGCGGAATCCGGCCTGATGTCCAGCAGTGCCGTAATGGACTTTCTTGACCTGCGCACCGCATACTCCTGAAAGGCTTCCCCAACCTGATAGAACATCATTACAAATACAGCCTCCGGCATTTCACCAATGGCAATGGCCCCCACCGTGGAAAGGGACATTAGGAAGTTTTCATCAAATATCTGTCCCCGCGCTATGTTTTTTGCAGCCCGCAGTAAAACATCATAGCCGAAAATTCCGTAAGAGAGGAAAAATAAGACAGTTCCCACCGTGGTGTCCCGCAAAAACATCGCCGCCACAAAGAAAGCCGCGCCCAAGCCAAAACGAACCAGTATTTTTTTATTCTCTTCGCCGTTTTCCTGTTCATCGGGAACCTGTGCTTCTGGGTGGCAACTGCCGCAGGAACAGCTTTCCTGCTGTATTGTCTGGCAATTTTCCATGGCAACCACCACGTCCGGCTCATATTTTTCCACAATGCCTTTAATTTTTTCAAAAGTACTTCCTTCTGCGGCCTCCTCCGACAAAGAAACCTCCATGGTTTGCTTTACCAAATTGATTTCTGCCTGCTTCGTTTCTTTTAATGCTTTGACCTCCGTTTCAATTTTTCCCGCACAGTTTGTGCAGGTAAGTCCCCTTAAATATACCTTCATGACAGAACGCCTCCATACCTACTCATATGACCACTTGTTCATATATATATTTTTAAGACGGGCTGCCAAATTTTGTTTTTAACAGCCCCTCTGCGGCGACAGCTTCCTCATTCTTTGAAAAAAGCCTTTCCTGGATGCTCTTCAAAAAAATCAAACTTCTAATCGCCTTGTTTTTTTATTCAACATATCCATACTTATGGCGAATATGTGTCATCCCCTGCTCTATGATTGTTTGCACGTGTTCATCATCCAAAGAATAATAAACGGTTTTTCCCTCCTTACGGTATTTTACCAAAAGATTTTGGCGCAACACCCGCAATTGATGGCTCACGGCTGATTGAGACATACTTAAACATTCAGCAATCTCACCCACATTTTTTTCGCCTGCAAGAAGGCTTTGCAATAATCTGATTCTTGTAACATCTCCAAAAACCTTAAAGAATTCAGCAACATCCTGAATAAAATCCTTCTCCAGTTCATTGGCCATATCTATATTGCCGCAATCGGCGGAAGATTGTTTCATAGAATCGCCCCCTTACATATGAACATATGAACATCCAATCATATAATAACATATTCTTTTTTCCCTGTCAACTGACGGCTTCATTTTTTTTGAAATTTAATTAGCTCGATAAACCCACGAACCGCATGGGGCGATGTTACATTTTTTAACCGCACCATACCGATACTCCGTTTTGGCAAAGGCGGCGTTACAGGGATTTCGTACAGGCGCTTTTCCCGCAGCGCCTCCACCGTAAATTCCTTAATCACATAGGTAAGACCCAAATTAATCCGGGCAAAGCTGATTAATAAATCACTGCTTCCCAGCTCTAATATGGGGTTTAAAACCACGCCATTTTCCTCGGCATAACGGTCTATGTATCTTCTGGAATTGCTTAAATCCTCCAGAAGCAGAAGGGGATAGCCGGGCAAATCCTTAAGCTCCAAGCCAACCTGAGATAAGGGCTTGTACCGTTCACCGCCAACCAATACATCATGAATCTCTATACAAGGCGTAATTTCCAAATCCCGATCCTCTTGAATGGGCAGATTGATAAAGCAAACATCTACACTGGCATTTTTCAACAAACGCAGAGATTCATAGGTTGTTTTGTTCGTGACCTTAATATTAATATCAGGATAAAGCTTATGATATTTTTCCAGATAGGGCAGTAAAAAATTGGCAATCACCGTATCGCTGGCGCTGATTTTCAACTCCCCCATTTCCATATTCACCATTTGGAAATACTTTTCTTCCGCCGCATGGATCAGCCCCAAGGCCTGATCCAAATAAGTATATAACAGTTTTCCCTCCGCCGTAGGGTATACGCCCTTTGCCGTACGAACCAAAAGAGGGCTTCCCATTCGATCCTCCAATTGACGAATGGCCATGCTCACCGCCGGCTGGGAAATAAACAATTCCCTTGCTGCGGCAGACATATTGCCTGTGCGCACAACAGCGCAATAAATGCGGTATAAATCCAAAGAAACATCAACCTTCAAATAAAACTACCCCCTCTCACTTTATATACCGGAAAAAAGGATATGCAATACAAAGTGCCGCCCCGAAGGGGAAGATGCTTGAAAAATCAAAAGCCCTCTCCTTCAAAATATTCTTGTATAAACACCAAATTGGCTTATGATAAGAAATATTCCGGTTCCGCCCTTCTCTCGTAAAGCTCCTCCAGCTCCTCCTTATGATAAAGAAACCCTGCATCCTCAAAAAATTTGGCACCTACGGGACATTTTTTAACGCAAGCACAGCATTTCATGCAAATGCCCGGAATATCGCTAAAGTTATCCCTTGAAATCGCCCCCATGGGACAGACCTCTGCGCAAATCCCGCAATTACAACAGTTTTCTCCTGTTTTTGGCTTCACCTTACGAATGTCTATGGCCATTTCATGCCTGTCTCTTGGGGTAAAATACGGCCGAAGGGTTTTTTGGCCTTTCACAAATGCCGGCCCGTCATACACCCAGCCTCTTTTCAGCTTTTCCCCAATTCTTTGCCCGAATTCCGTCAAAAGCACACTATCCTTTGCATCCGGCCTGCCTGCCCCTAGTTTGCGGGAAAAGGAATGCTCGCTGACAAAGGCCCCCCCGGCTACGGTTTGAAACCCTTGATTTTCCATAATATTTCTAAGCTCTATCAAAGCGTCGTCATAATCCCGGTTTCCAAAGGAAACAACGGGCACACCTACGGCGCCGTTTCCTTTTATTTTCTCCTTCAAATACGGTAACAGTAAATTCGGTACCCGCCCGGCAATCACAGGCGTTCCTAATATCACGAGGTCTGCCCCGCCAAAAACAACCTTCTCCCCCCTGTTTTTTGGCAAGGTAAAGTCATACGTATCCAAGGACACCGCCAATGCTGCCGCTGCCGCTTTGGCTACCGCTTCCACCACCTTTTGCGTTCCCCCTGTGGGGCTGAAAAAAACCGCCCAAATCTTTTTTATCTCCATCTCCTGCGGATGCCCCATCTGCATCCCGCCTCCCTCCCTAGCACTTTCTTTCATCATACCCCATCCCTATTTGTTTTTCAATAACGAAAAAGGCACCGCCAAATCATTTCTGATCTAGCCGTGCCTTTCCTATCTGCTTAGTGAAATTTTTCAAGTGCATTATAAACATCGTCTACAAATTCAACCTTTTGTGCGGCAATCATTTCCGCAAACCTTGCGTCACTGTATTCCGCCTGCTTTTGGTTTGTAAAGGCCTGCTGGGCCATGGTCTGTATTTCGCTGTCCTCGGGCTGGGTCACACTGTTGACACGAATGACAAAATATACCCCGTCCATCTCAATGGGCTCGCTGATCTCTCCTACCGGGGGAATTTCCTCCAGCCCAAAGGAGGATAAAAACTGTGCCTTATATACAGACATATTTCCGCCCTGCTCTGCCTCCTTTGCAGTATCATCCACATCATATTCCTGAAACAGGCTGTCAAAATCCTCGCCGGCCTTCGCCCGCTCTACAGCCTGATTGGCTTTTTCCAAATCGTTCAAAACAATGGTATCTAAATCCACAGTGGTATAGTCGTCCCGCATTTGCTCCTTATTTTCTTCAAAATAATTCGCCTGCTCTGTTTCATCTACCTCGCTTTCCGCAGCCAAAGCCTGATATACAATGGAGTATAGATAGGAGCCTTCCATAAACGGCGTAAGCTTCTCGGCATCAATCCCCATTTTTTCCAGATCCTCCGCCGGTACATTGGCAACAAATTGCTCCGAAGAGGATACTGCCCCTTCCTTTTGCTCCTCCGAAAGGGTGATATTGTTTTCCTTGGCATAGTTTCTTGCGGCAGCCACACTTTGCAGGGTATTCAGCGTACGCTCTTGCACCAGCTCATCCGCTGTTTGCCCGTCAAAATCCATTGTCCAAATTTCATCCCCGCCAACGGAAGTAAAGCTTTTGGTTGTTGTATACAAATACACCATATATTCTGATTTCATGATTTCCTTACCGTCAATTTTCATAACCACTTCATCATTGAAATTACTGCTGTCTGCTTTTCCGCTGCAGGCGGAAAGTGCCATCATTCCCGCCGTCAATAAGCACAGAAGTCCTTTTTTCTTCATGATTCATCCCTCTTTCTGTTTATTTTCATACCCAATCTATCTTCTCTTTTTCATTCACATCCAAGCACGAAATGCTAAATCCCCCTTCGTCTTGGCTTTTTTCATCTATACCTTCTTAAAACGAAGTATTTTCAACGCCTCTGCTCTTTTTCCGGCATGAAGGCTGGTTATCTTCTTAAGCCCGATGAAATGTCCAAGCTTTGAAAAGACCTAGTGTAAAATATTATACACGTTATCTTGAGAAAAGACTATGCTTTCATGGCATTTAATAAGAATTTAATTTCTTCCAAGGCCTTGGGCTCCTTCTCCTTAGGCAGTTTCACCGTCAAATACGGGTTTGCCCCTGCCGTAAACAAGTATTTTCCACGGCCTTCCGAAATAATTTGCGTCAGGCGCAGGGGGTCCGTTTTGGCATCGGGACGGAACTCCAGCAGAATATTCCCTCGCTTTTGTACCACAGCGGAAATTCCCAAACTCCTTGCCTCTCCCTTTAACAGCACAATTTCCAGAAGGGTTTGTACGCTCTTGGGCAAGTCTCCAAAGCGATCCTCCATTTCCTCTTGAATATCGAAATATTCCTCTTGGGTGCGTATATTTGCAATTTTTTTATACAGCTCCATGCGCTGTTCTTGGTTTTTGATATAAAAATCGGGGATATAGGCACTGATATTCAAATCCACTGTGGTTTCTGCCATCTCTTCCTTGGGTGCCTCCCCTTTCAACTGCTGCACCTCTTCCTCAAGCAAACGGCAATACATATCATAGCCTACCGACTCCATATGACCATGCTGCTCTGCGCCCAAAAGGTTCCCGGCACCGCGGATTTCCAAATCCCGCATGGCAATTTTAAACCCCGAACCAAACTCCGTAAATTCACGGATGGTTTGCAGACGCTTTTCCGCAACCTCCCGCAGCATTTTATCCCGCCGGTAAAGCAAATAGGCATAGGCAATGCGGTTGCTTCGCCCTACCCGCCCTCTAAGCTGATACAGTTGGGACAGGCCCATGCGGTCTGCATCTTGAATGATGATGGTATTTGCATTGGAAATATCCATGCCTGTCTCTATAATGGTGGTGCATACCAATACATCTGTTTCGCCGCCGATAAAATCTTCCATAATGCTTTCCAATTCCCGCTCAGACATCTGCCCGTGGGCAAAGGCAATATTGGCCTCCGGTATCATCTTCTGCAAGCGGAAGGCTTCCTCGCTGATGGAATCCACCCGATTATATAAATAATATACCTGTCCGCCTCTTGCCACCTCCCGATGGATCGCCTCCCGCACAAAGGCAGGATTATTTTCCATCACATAGGTCTGCACAGGGCGCCGTTCCTGAGGTGGCTCCTCCAACAGGCTCATATCCCGTATGCCCGAAAGGCTCATGTGCAAGGTACGGGGGATGGGCGTTGCGGAAAGGGTCAGCACATCCACATTTTCCCGCAGACGCTTCAGCTTTTCCTTATGGGACACACCAAAGCGCTGTTCCTCGTCCACTATAATCAGGCCCAAATCTTGAAATGCCACATCCTTGGAAAGCAGACGATGGGTGCCGATGACAATATCCGCATAGCCTCCCTGCAAGTTTTTTAGGCTTTCCTTTTGCTGCTTGGGCGTTCTAAAGCGAGAGAGCAGTTCTATGGTAATGGGATAGTTGGATAGCCGCTGTACCAAGGTGTTATAATGCTGTTGTGCTAATATGGTTGTAGGCACAAGAAATGCCACCTGCTTTCCCTCCTGCACCGCTTTGAATGCGGCGCGAATGGCAACCTCGGTTTTGCCATACCCGACATCACCGCAAATCAGCCGGTCCATCACCTTTCCACTTTCCATATCCTGCTTCACATCTTCAATGGCATTCAGCTGATCCTCCGTTTCCTCATAAGGAAAGGCCTCTTCAAATTCTCTTTGCCAAACGGTATCCTTGCCGTAGCAGTAGCCCTTTGCCGCCGCCCGCTTTGCATACAGCCCAACCAAGTCCTCCGCCAATATTTTAATGGCTGCCCGGGTTTTGGCCTTCGCCCTGATCCAGTCCTGTCCCCCCAGCTTATTGAGCCTTGGCGCGGCACCGCCGCTGCCGATATATTTTTGCACCATATCCATTTGGTTGACCGGCACAAAAAGGCTGCCGCCGTCACGGTAGGAAATTTTCATGTAGTCCTTCTGTACGCCTTCCACAGAAATTTTCTCTAAACCGCCAAAGATACCGATGCCGTGGTTATCATGTACAACAAAATCTCCTGCTTTTAAATCCGTAAAGCTTTCTATCGCAGCACCGTTCTTTTTTTTGCTTTTTTTACGCTTTTTTTCGCCGCCGCCAAACAATTCATTATCGGAAAAAACAATGAAGTCAATAAATTCGTAGCAAAACCCCTTGGATAAACTGCCTTTTGCCACCCAAACAGCCCCCTTGGGCAGGGGTGCCTCCAAGCTTTCCATATAAACCGCAGGCACGCCCATTTCCGTAAGCTCCTTGGCCATGCGCTGGGCCTTGGTGCCGGTGCCCGCTAAAATCAAACTGCGGTATTCCTGCTTCCGCAAATATTGCAATTCCTCACAAAAAAGATCCACCCTTTTGTGAAAGGAGGGGGTGGAGCGCGCAGCAATATTTACACTCACCTTGGGATGGAAGTCTATGGTTCTTTGGCTGAGCCCCGCCAATAAAATGCGGCGGAACCCTTCCCCTTGGCGCAGAATATCCATATAGTCGAATAAAATCTTCGCCTGTCCCGGCAGCAAATAGCCTTGGGCAATACGCCCTTTTACACTTTCTTCATATTCCGCCATAACTGCGTTCATATGCTCCCGAATCCGCTCCGGCTCGTCAAAGCACAGCAAGGTGTCCCCGGGAATATAGTCCAAAAGGCTGGCGGTGTCCTCATAAAAATAGGAAATATAGGAGCCAATATTGGAAAGGTTCTTTTCCAGACGCAGACGTTCTCCATCCTCCCCGATATTTTCCTTTAACCGCTCTCTCCCTTCCTCCAACCCTTGCTTTTCCATGTTTTGCAGGCACTTTGCAAATTCGTGCATGATTTTTTTCGCCGCCTGCTCCGCCATAGCATCGTCATAAACCAATTCCCGCATGGGGAAAATGGTGGCCTCCTCCAGTTTATCCACAGAGCGCTGGCTGGCCGGGTCCATGGAGCGGATAGAATCAATTTCGTCATCCCAAAGTTCTATTCTCACAGCCTCCTCCGACGTCAGAGAAAAAATATCTAAAATCCCGCCCCGCAAAGCAAACTGCCCGGCACTTTCCACCAATTCACTGCGCTCATATCCCAAACAAACCAATTGTTTGATCAGCGTGTTCCTATCCACAATATCCCCCACCTTTAATGTGAGGATAAACTTTGAAAAGATTTCTTTTTTTGGGTACCGGTCTAACAGGGCCTCCATGGAAGCAACAATAACCGGCCGTTCACCGGAAAGCAGCCGCTGCAATACCGCCAGCCTTTGGCAGTTCATCTCCATGCTATGCACATCTGCGCTATAAAACAAAATATCCTTTGCAGGGTAATAAACGGTATTTTTATGAAAATACGAAATATCTGCAAGAATTTCTCTTGCCCGCAATTCACTATATGTTAATATCAGCAATGGTTTTTTTGTGTGCTCCATAAGGGAGTAGAGAAAATGGGCTTTTTCCACGTCAATGACCCCTGTTGCAAAAACAGGGGTATGCTCTTCCCGTATGGCTTCCAATACCTTCTGATAGCCTTCCAATTCTAACAAAGGCTCCGTTAGCGTTTTCATTCCTTCACCTCGGTTGTTTTTTCAAGCTTTTCCTTTTGGGCTGTCTTCGGCTTCTGATTGATGTGGTTCATTGCATCCATAACGCCATGGGATAAAATCAGCTCCACCGCCTTTACGGATTTATCCAACCCTTGGGCAATCATAGGCAAATCATCCTTTTGGAACTTCGCCAACACATAATCCGCCAAGTCCCAACCGTTTGGTTTCTCGCCGATGCCCACCTTGATGCGGCAAAATACATCCGTGCCCATTTGTGCAATGATATTTTTGATTCCGTTGTGCCCGCCATGGCTGCCTTTTTCCCGAATACGCACGACCCCCGCCGGCAAACTTGTGTCATCATAAATAACCACAAACTGCTCCTGAGGGATTTTATAAAAATTCACGATCTCCCGAATACTTTCGCCGCTTAGGTTCATAAACGTCTGGGGCTTCACCAAAAGCACTTTTCTGCCTGCAATCACGCCGTCCCCCACCAGAGCCTTATGCTTAAATTTATCAATCTTTATAGTATATTTCTCTGCCAGCCGGTCTACCACATGAAAACCCACATTATGCTTTGTCTCTTCATATTTGGGTCCCGGGTTGCCCAAACCTGCAATCACAAAAAAATCCTGTCCCTTATCATTTTTCTTAAATTTATCAAAAAGTCCCATGTTATCCTCCTGCAGCAAAACACGTTTTATGCACAATCTCAGACACAGACAAAAGCCCTAATTTTTTGAATTAGAGCTGAAAATAGCCATACATATTTTATTTCAGGCATTTATCTTACCCTTGGTAAAGATAGATATAAAATCATGCATTTTCAGAATATTTAATCATTATACCACATTGAAGTTCCCAATAACAACGTTTTCGTCAAAAAAAGTATACCCAGTTCCCTTTGATACAATCATTTTCTTGCCCAAAACAAGTATTTTCTTTTGTATACAATATATTTCCACAAAAAACAGCGGCAAGAATAGGGGGGCTGTGAAGTGGAGAACTGGAAGAAAGACGGACGGCGCGA
>ENA-UOOM01001236-UOOM01001236.1-fermentation-metagenome-genome-assembly--contig:-NODE-1236-length-25274-cov-4.772196_pt1 | contig 25274 bp, 22 predicted proteins | sample MGYA00245781_ERZ724031 | MGnify/ENA primary metagenome ERZ724031 (study PRJEB28704, sample SAMN03018317) | fermentation metagenome | biome: anthropogenic terrestrial biome; feature: soil; material... | reverse complement strand
CGGCGCGCTCTCTAAAGCTTCCGTCATCGGGCTTTAGAAGAGTGTCACAAAGATGACTGGAATCTCTTCAGCGCTTTCTGGGAGAGGTTCGAGACTCTAGGGAAGGCTTGGAAATGCGGATCCTGTCTTTGGGAGCCGCAGATCCGAAATTAAAACAGAGACTACACTCGTAGTGCCTCCCAGATTGGCCCCTGTTGGACCGGAGTTCGAATCTCCGCGTCTCCACCAACTACTCAAACACTCACTTTTAAGTGGGTGTTTTTTTATGCCAAAAACTCAGTGTTTGCAAGCTAAAACAGCTAATGATAAATTTTTGATGTTTATAATATAGGAAGATAAAATCATTTACATGAAGCAAAGAGTTGTCCTTATTGTGGTACCTCATTTTTTGAAGGGATTCGAACTTTTTATACTGACTGGCATACGGCTCAGAAATCTTGAACTGCGTCAAAAAGATGATATATATTGATATTTTATTCAACAGCTAAAAGTATGAATGCAATGCTCTTTTCTATTTAAGTTCTGCAGTGCTGGAGAGGTCTGCGGGGCGTTATGGAGCGAGATCAATTTTGCCAGGGCAGAATGGCGAATCCAGGCAGAGCGTATGAAGATGCGTCGGATACATGAGTTCCTCTTTCTACGTAAGTTATAGTTGTTCTTTAGTCTCAGAAGGCTATTTTAGAAGCAGCAGATAATGAGAGTACGGACTTCAGGGGGATACTTGAAATAGGTACTCAGGTTAGCCCAGTGATCCTGCCATGATTTGGATATTTTCGGATATTTTACGTCCCATTTGTCCGCAAATCTCTCAAGGCTGTCCAAAGCTGTCTGTTCATCTACAGCCGCGTATACCTCTTTCAGATCTGACATAAGGATCTTTATGTCCTTATAGGAGACATATTTGGTCGAATTGCGTATCTGATGGATTATGCACTGCTGGATCTCTGTCTTTGGATATGCTGCCTCTATTGCGCCAGGGAATCCGCTGAGACCGTCCACACAGGCTATAAGTATGTCTTCCAGTCCTCTGTTTTTCAGGCCGTTCAGTACTGAAAGCCAGAATTTGGCGCTTTCGTTCTCTCCGATCCACATACCAAGCACTTCTCGGAGACCTTCCATGTTTATGCCTATTGCTATGTATACTGCCTTTTTTATGATCTGCCCTTCACTGCGGACATGGAAGTGTATGGCATCCATGAAGACTACAGTGTAGACGCTCTCAAGAGGCCTGCTCTGCCATTCTTTAACCAACGGCAGTATCTTGTCTGTTATCCTGCTTATTGTGCTGTCTGATACAGACAGGCCGTATATGTCACGGATATGGGTTTCAATGTCTGAGGTGGTCATGCCCTTGGCGTACATTGAGAGGATCTTTTCTTCTATGTCTCCTGATATGCTTGTCTGCTGTTTCTTTACGAGCTCCGGTTCAAAGTCCCCTTTGCGGTCACGGGGAACGTTTAAGTCTATCTCTCCGTAGCTTGATCGCACTTTCTTGGGGCTTGTGCCGTTCCGGCTGTTGTCTGTAACCTTGTTTTTGTAATCGTATTTGCTGTAGCCAAGTTCTTCGTCAAGTTCTCCTTCAAGGCCATTCTCAAGGAACGTCCCTATCATTTCCTTGAACAGGTCATGGATATCCTCCATAGAGCTCACTTTGAGCTCCTGGAGCAGGCTGCTCATCTTTTCACGCTTTGCTTCACGTTCCGGATCACGATTTCTTCTTGCCATAATTAAACCTCCTGATCAATGCTCTCTATTTTGCACCTTGCAGAAGGTTTACACAATTTGTGGGATGGTCTCGCTCAAGCGTCTGAAAAACGTTTTCTAAGCCCCGTATCAATAACATTTCTGTCTTTTTCTGAAACCCTTTGTTATACTCATTTTATAGGTCAATCAAATTGTCTGTATATCATTATGATAATCCCACATTATGTTTATATGGGATAAAAACATGCGACTTCTCTTCCTTCTACAATCTTACACATCGGCGGTTCATTGTTCATACATTTTTCCGATGCATTGGGACAGCGGGTGCAGAAACGGCAGCCTTTTGGCGGATTTAATGGACTTGGCAATTCTCCGGTCAGATGAATCTGATTCTTTGCTATGTGTAACCTTGGTTCCGGAATTGCGGACAGGAGAGCTTTTGTGTATGGATGATATTGATGTTCAAATAATGAATCCGCATCTGCTATTTCCACAAGTTTTCCAAGATACATGACACCAATGCGATTGGAAATATGTTTTACAACGTTTAGGCTATGCGCGATGAATATCATCGTCAATCCCATTTGTTCGCGTATATCTGCCAGTAAGTTAAGGATTTGAGACTGTATTGAAACATCGAGAGCAGATACAGGCTCATCACACACCAAAAACTCAGGATTAACGGATAATGCTCTGGCAATTCCGATTCGCTGACGTTGGCCTCCGGAGAACTCATGTGGAAACTTATTGATGTCATCAGGCTGCATACCTACTTTTACCAGCAGTTCGACAACCCGTTCCTCAAGTTCTTTTTTATTTTTGACCATACCATAGAATTGCATTGCTTCGCCTACAGTCATACCAATCCTGTACCTTGGGTTAAGTGAACTGTATGGGTTTTGGAATACAATCTGCATTTTCCGTTTATATGGGGCAAGTTCTTTCTTCTTTAAATTTGTAATATCAGTCTCGTCATAACAGATTTTACCGTCAGTTGCTGAATAGAGACGCAATATTGTCCGTCCCAAGGTTGATTTACCACATCCTGATTCCCCTACCAACCCGAGTGTTTCGCGTCTTCTGATGAAAAACGAAACATCATCAACGGCATGTACAGTTGCACCGTTCGTGTAATAATATTTTTTTAAATTTGATACGTTAAGAAGGATATTATCATTCATCAATCTTTCCCCCCAATAGGAAAATGGCAAGAAAAAATATGTCTGTTTTTTTCTTGTATTTCAGGAGAAAACATTTGACATATTGCTTGGCATTTTTTACATCTTGTTGAAAAACGACACCCTTTGGGGAAAGCTCCAAGCTTGGGCACGACCCCTTCTATTGTCGTAAGTCTCTTTTCACGCCTATCAATTTTGGGGATGCAATCAATCAAATCTTTGGTATATGGATGACGTGGGTTGGTAAATATTTCATCAAGAGTCCCGCTTTCCATGACTTTTCCGCCATAGAGAACTATTATTCTATCAGCCATCTCTGCAACAACACCAAGATCGTGAGTAATGAGCAGAATAGCTGTACCAATCTTCTCTTTCAAATCTCTCATTAAATCAAGTATCTGTGCCTGAATAGTGACATCAAGTGCAGTTGTAGGTTCATCAGCAATAAGTAATTTAGGATTGCACGCCAGTGCAATAGCAATCATAACTCGCTGACACATACCACCTGACATTTGATGCGGGTACTCGTTAAATCTTTTCTCCGGATCTGTAATTCCAACTAATTTCAACAGTTCTATGCTTTTTTGACGCAAAGTTTTTTGGTCAGACTCTTCATGAGCCTCTAGGCTTTCCATTAGCTGGTAACCTACTGTCAGTACAGGATTAAGGCTGGTGATGGGTTCTTGAAAAATCATAGATATCTTACTGCCCCTGATATCCCGCATTTCTGCTTCTGTTTTAATTAAGAGATTCTCACCGTTGTAAAGAATTTCTCCTCCCAGATAATGTGCTGGCGGGGATTGCAAAAGGCGCATAATGCCGAGAGATGTTACACTCTTGCCGGATCCAGACTCGCCGACTATGCATAACGTTTCTCCTTCATTTAGGGAAAAAGAAACATTATCCACAGCAGTAAGCAGTCCCATTGTGGTATCAAAACCTATCTTCAGCCCCTTGACTTCAAGAAGTTTATTCATTTTTTATGCCTTTCACACGGATTTAGGGTCAAGACGATTACGCAGCCAGTCGCCAAATAAATTAACTGCAAGTACAGTCAATGTAATAGCTAAGCCCGGAACCATCGCCAGCCATGGACTGCTGCGCATGTAAGTCCGTCCATCTGCAAGCATTGAACCCCATGTTGGAGTTTCTGTTGGAACACCGAGGCCAAGGAATGTGAGCGAGGATTCCATAAGTATTATGCGGCCAGTTTCCAGTGTCGCAACAACAAGAGCCGAAGAAAAACAGTTTACGAAAATCTGTTTTAATATTCTTATATCAGATAGTCCTAGCGCCTTAGCAGCCATTATATATTCAGAATCTTTGGCTTTGAGAACATCTGAACGTATTACTCGAACATACTTTATCCACCCTGTAATAATCGCACAAATTATTATGTTGTTAATCCCTGGACCTAAAACACCCATTATAGCCAGGGCAAGCAACACAAATGGGAAGGCCAGCTGAACATCACCCAAGCGCATGATAACAGTATCCAACCATCCACCATAATATCCTGAGATCAGCCCTAGCACCAAACCTACGACCATTCCAAAGAAAGTCCCGGTTAGTCCCACAAACAATGACACTCTGCTACCGTATATCAATCTGGATAAAATATCGATTCCAAGATTGTCTGTCCCCAGTATATGTCCTTCACTAAGTGGTGGTAGAAGCTTATGTGCTAAATTCTGTTGTATGGGAGAGTATGGGGCGATTATGGGGGCAAATATCGCCATGGCTACCAGCAAAACCAGTACTATTATACTGAAGTTACGGCTCCACCGGTCCGCATTGGACTGTAGTTTTTTCTTCATTACCGCACACTTCCTTCAGTGTTGTGTAGCGTACTTACTTTAATTCTTGGGTCGATCAAACAATACATTATGTCGATAACGAGATTCACAACGATAAAAATGAATGCAGTCATCGTTACAGCTGCAAGTACTATCGGAAAGTCACGATTATATATACCGTTGACCGCAAGCTGTCCGACACCCGGCCACGCGAATATTGTCTCTATTACAACTGCTCCGCCCAACAAGCTACCAAATTCCATTCCAATCATTGTAATAACCGGCAAGATCGCGTTTTTCAAACCGTGAATAAAGAAAATCCTGTCAGGGGTTAACCCTTTTGCTTTTGCGGTACGCATGTAATCTTCGTTCAGAACTTCAAGCATGCTGCTTCTAGCTATTCTGGTTATAGAAGCCATAGCAAACAATCCTGCCGCTATAACTGGCATAACAAGATTTTCCCAGCTAACCCTGCCTGATGTTGGTAACCAGTGCAGTTTTAGGGAAAAAAGTATAATCATCATAATGCCAAACCAGAATGTCGGAATTGCCTGTCCCAACAAAGCAATAATTCTAGCAACAAAATCGAAAAGAGTATTCTTTCTAATTGCGGCAAAAACACCAAGAGGAACGGCCACGATTACTGCAAAAATTGTACTGATAAACGCAAGCTCAATCGTAGCAGGCATACGTTCGAGAACAAGTTTTATTGCTGGCGCGTGATAGTAAAGCGACATTCCGAAATCACCGCGCACTGCATTTTTTAGAAAGTTCCAGTATCTTAAGACAAAAGGTTGATCCAATCCCCATTTTGCCCTAAATATTAGTTCTTGTTCAGGAGAGGCATTTGCTGGAAGCAACAATACTGATGGATCTCCCCTGAGGTGAAGGATAAAAAAGACCACAAGCGTTACCCCCAAAAGGACAAAAATCGCTTGTAAACATCTCTGAACAACGTATCGTCCCATAAACGCTATCTCCTTTTGAACACTAATGAATACCCGGCCATAAGAGAAAAAAACAGTTATGGCGACTAACTGACTGTTTCCTACAGCCGGGTACAAGTAGGGTTTTGACTACTTTGTAGGCTTTATATCGAAAGCCAGGATGGCTTCGTCAAACCTCGGGGTCCATTTAATCTTGTCTGAAATGCCATAGATACCATACAGCTGGTAGAGACTTGCGATAGGAGCATCGTCAATAATCTTGTGCTGAATGTCTCTCCAGATCTTATTGAACTGAGCATCATCCATTTCCGTGCTCCCCTTATTGATGAGGTCAGTCATAACCTGATCGTTGTAGCAGCAGTATCTTTGTCCTGCACTGAGGACGAGAGCCGCAATGTTTGGATTACAGGAGGTCATGCCACCAAAACCGGTAATATAGAGCGAGTCAATGGACTTATCCTTTAGCTTGCTTCTGAAAGTGTTCTTGTCCATGGTGACTACGCTTGTCTCAATCCCTGCCTCGGACAGCTGTCCAGCGATTGCCTGAGCAACTTCCTTGATGGCAGGATATTCCCCATCAACCACGTCTAGCTTGAATGACAGTCCCTTGCCATTTGTATAACCTGCCTGGGCAAGTAACTCCTTGGTTTTTTCTTTATCCTGTTTATACGGTTCTATGGTTGAGTCAAAGCCGGCCCAGACAGGAAGCGAGAATGCAGCAATCTGCTTTCCATTGTCAAGGAGTACGTTGTGTATAATTGAAGGAACATCGAGCGCATAGCATATCGCCTTGCGGATCCTGACATCAGCCAGTGGCCCTTCATGGAGGAGGTTCATTCCAAGATAAATGGGCCTTGTTGTTGGTCCGGACACTATCGACACACCATCTGATTTGTTAATCTGGTCTATCTGCGACGGTGGAACAAGCACTGCAAGGTCAATTTCTCCGTTTTGAAGAGCAGCGATCCTCGTGCTTTCCTCGGGTATGATCTTGAATGTCAGTTTCGCAAATGGAGGTTTGCCTTTAAAATACTTTTCGTTGGCAGTCAGCGTCAGATGGCTGTCCTTTACCCATTCTGAAAAGACGTACGGACCGGTTCCAACAGGTTTCTTTCCGAATTCTTCAGGGCCTACTTCTTCAGCATATTTTGGTGGGATCATACCGAGATATGTAAGCCATATTGGAAGCATAGGAAATGGCTCTTTGGTTTTGAAGTTTACTGTATATTCGTCAACTATTTCTACACGCTCAATGTTTGCATAGTCTCCTGCCAGAGAGAAAGAGTGCTTGGGATCGACCTGTCTCTCAAAACTGTATTTTACTGCTTCCGCATTGAAGGGTTCACCGTTTGTAAATTCAACCCCCTTGCGGAGTTTGAATTGCCATGTGTTGTTATTCTTAGCCTCAAATGATTCTGCCAGCCATGGCTCAATTTTACCGTCAGAGCCTGAACGAGTTAGAGTATCAAAAATGTTAAGGCATGCGGTAGCGGTCGATGATCCCATTCCTTCACAGATATCAAGGGTTGAAATATCAGTGTTCTGGCCAATAATCAACTCGTCTTTTGCCCCCGACGCTGTTTTCGACTGGTTAGAGCCGGACAACATAAAAACTGCTACGGCAATAATTATTAATGCAATGATTATGCCGATCTTACCTTTTCCACTCATATTCAAATACCTCCTCTAAAATTATATATGCTGTTGCCTTTGCCATTACCGCACTATTTTGTTGCCATCTTCGAAGAAAGTTAAAGGTTCTGCACAGTTTTCTCTGATGACGAAAGTATCAGAATGACGGATCTCTCCCCAGCCGGGGAAACATAATCCAGGCTCTAATGTGACTACCATGCCGTTCTGTAAGGTCATATCACTATTCTTAGATAAAGAAGGTTCTTCGTGAAGGCTTTGTCCCATGCCGTGACCGATACGCCCAGGCAGGTTATCTCCCTGTCCAGCCTCAATAAACGCCGAAACAGCAGCATTGTATAAGTCTTTGATTTTTACGCCTGCTCTGGCAGTTTTTACAGCACGTTTTCTTGCTTCCATGCAGGAGTCATACATTTTCATGTAGTAATCGTCCAGGTTACCTATAATTACTGTCTTTTCGTTCTCAGCGTGATATCCGTTGCAAACAGCCCAAACGACGGGCAAGCAGATCTCACCGTCTTTCGGGACACGTGCAGTAGGACAATCACATGCGTTTGCAACGCGATAACCAGAAAGCGAATAACACCACAGAGCGTTAATGATACCACCCTCCGTATTGCCAAAAGCTGCCATCTCGTATTCTGGAAGGTCACGTTCCCAAGCTTTGCGCATAGCTATCTCAGCTGCTGCTGAAACTGCAATTTCGCTTTCGCGTATATGTTCTATTGCTGCCTGCATTCCTACATTTGTCAGATAGCCAGCTAGTTTCAGCATACATATCTCATATTCGTCTTTTATCATTCTGGCAGAAAGCAGTATATCCGAAACGTCTGTTACTTGTTTTGGGATAACTTTGTCAATAATCGTTTTATGCTGCTTAAGCGAAAGGAAATCTCCCTCAATGCCGATGTGTTTTTCTGTGAGTTTAAGATCATCGCATATGATTTTCAAAGCGTCATAAGCATTCTGAGCAATGGATTTCTGCGTGCCCCATGAAGCAAATAAGCGAATATCATCGACACATGCTTCTAGTTTTGCGTGTTCTGCTCTAAGCGCATGAACGAGCAATACTATTTCGCCTTCTGCTGGAATGACTACAATGACAGGATGGCTGTAAAGAACCGGGTTGAAACCAGAAAAATAAAATGTATTTTGCGGCTTCAGACAAATAACGCCATCAATAGATTTATCTTGCATTGCTTTCTGAAATGCAAGTACTTTTTTACGGTATACATCTTTTTTGTTATAAGAATTTGCCATGGCCTTAATTTCTTCAATATTATAATTTTTCATCTCTGTTAATCCTTCCTTCTAAATCTTGATATTGATATGTCGTTTAATTTTTAATTTAATTGCAGATGCTCTCCATTTCGTGGATAGTATTTTTAATATATGCTATTGCTGATTTATTGAATGGCAGGCGAACAACACAGCCGGGAGAAACAATGAGGCGCTTGCCGTTAGATTTTTTAATTATTTTGTAGATCTGGCTATGCAGTTGACTCCGCTTGTTCTCTTTGACACACATGCGGTCAAGGCCTCCCATTATTGAATATGGGAACAATTCAAGGAGCTCATCGGGATCGGGTAGAGATTCTCCTATATGCCAATTGAATACTTGTACAGGGTAGTTTTTGAGGACATCAAACATGATTTCTTTTCCATGGGCATGAAGAATGTTGCACCAACCCTGAGACGCGGCCTTTATTACCTTGAGATCATATGGTTTCTCAAATTGCAGGCAAAAGTCTTCATCTTTTCGGCCATAAAATTCAATCTGAGAGGCGAAGAAAATTCCACTTGCACCAATTTTTATAGCTTCATCAGCCAAAGCACATGTAGTCTCTGTAATAGCGTCAAGTGCAGGTAAAACATCATCTGCGTGCCCGTCAAGTAGGTGGTCTATAACGGCTCCGCCAGTAAGTTTTTCTGCAGTAGTCATTGGACTCATAATAGTAAAAACTATAGGGACGTCCCCTTTGGTTTTTTCAAGGAGAAATTTAAGTGATTGAAGTTCTCGTGCGAGTGCACCCGTATGAATATCCTGTGCTTTAATTTTGTTCCAGTCCTTAGGAGAGTCAATAGGCGATGATGCAATTTTTGTAACGCCACCAAATTTTACTTGGCTTTGATCTAGTGTGCAACCGAAATCTTCCACTGAGTACATACCATTACTCATTGTTTTTATAATATCGACGTCATATTCTTTGAAAAACTCATATGTCTTTTCTGCAAGCTGGCAAGGGTCCATATCATACCCTGCCATGTGTGTCCAGAACGAAAAAGGAATATGGTCTGTGGCCTTACCTTCTACTGCGTTATGTACTCTTTCAACCTTTTTCACTAGCTTTTCCTCCAGTATGATAGGGTCTTTAGATTAGTTTGATTTAACGTAATGCCCATTGCTAATTATATTGTGTTATGTATAATTTACAAATACTGATATTCTTATAAGAGGTTATGTCTTTTTTGATATAGGTGGGCTGTATATGATAGAACTTAAATACGCAAAATACATCATGAAAATTGCAGAAACAAAAAACATATCGTTGGCAGCTAAAGAATTGTTTACTTCTCAGCCAACGTTAAGCAGGGTATTAAAGAATGTGGAGGAAGAAATAGGTTTTCCGATTTTTAACAGAAAAGTACAACCTCTTAAACCAACTATAAGGGGGCTGTTGTATTTAAATTATCTAGAAGAAATTGCAGGCCTCGAAAAAAAAATGCAGAATAACGCAAAAAAACTTTCCGAGCAGCCTAAAAAAATTATTAATGTTGGCTTGGTTCCAGAAAGGGGGTTGATTATTTATTCTCAGATTCTTCCAAAATTAATGCAGGAGCAAAAAAACATAAATATAATGGTACAAAACGGGTTCTCAAAAAATCTGGAAGCTTTTTTTTGGGAAGGAAAACTTGATATTTGTATCTTAAACAGTCCCTTACAGAGATATACAGATAGAAAGATCATTTTAAGCAGGGAAAACATACTGTTACTAGTTCAGAAGAATAATCCAATAGTCTCTGATTTTCTGATAGAAAACGGTAGCGTCGTTAAATTTTTAGATTGTGAAATACAGGGAGTTGTTGTTTTGGATAAACAATCCCGTATGAGGGCTATATCGGATGAAATCATCCAATATCACAGAATAAAGACAAAAAACATGATTGAGGTCTTTAATCAGACGACGGCTGCACAGCTTGTGGCGTCTAGCAATTTTATAACATTTGTTGCGGAATCATTTTTTAATACAATCTCAAAGAAAATAAAGGATAATGTTGTGAGTTATAAAGTTGGTACAACACCTTACACATGGGATTTGCTACTTTTGTATGCCACAGCATCTGAGCGTCCACTATCCAGAAAAATCGCTTCTCAATATCATGCTTTATGCAGATCTGATGAGCAAAATCAATTGCTTGATGATTTATAATATCCTTGTTTTATAATTCCTGGTGCACTTTGTTGCGAAGTTATGGTAGCAATAAATCTATAAAACTTATCCAGCGGAACATCATTGTCCCAGATAAGTACTAACGATAGGTATAAAAACTGTAAGAATCACGAGCGTTATTTACACTGAATCTGGATAAAAGTAATCAATCAGTTTTTCTCCTGCGGTCATTCTATCAATACCTTTATGAGGTTCGACCCAGTTTTAGAGACAATCCCACAAATTGTGTAAACCTTCTGCAAGATGCAAAATAGAGAGCGCTGATCAGGAGGTTTTATTGTGCCATATTTCCATTAAAGTTTTTATTACCCGCTCCGCCTTTCCGTTAGTGCGCGGGGTTTTAGGCCTTGTAAATTTTTGTTCTATGCAGGATTCCTGACAGCCAAGCATAAAGCTGTGGATCCTCGGATCTCCTTTATATTATCTGCCGTTGTCAGTATAGACTGTCTTGACCGTATAGGTCGTTTCCTGTGTTACCTGGTCAAGGAACTTGTGGACTGAGACAGAGGCCTTATCCGGTATTATTGCTGTAAATAGTTCTCTGCTGAAGCCATCTATTGCAACAAAAAGATATTCCCTTGCTTTAGTAGGGGGTTCTCCCTCCAGCAGAGGAAGGCGTTTCGTGTCCATATGTATCATTTGCCCGGGGTAATTCTTATTGTAGCGTCTGGCTTCCTTTTTGAGTTTGTCTTCAAGCTCTTTTTCTACTTTTGCCAGCCTGCAAATGCCCCATTCAAGACAACGATAGCGTGCATTGGTGCTTTTGTGCAACGAGAAATCTTTCTCTCTGCCCCTTTTTATTATCTTGTAGATGGTGGGGCGTGTTACATGATATTCATCTGCAAGATGGCTGACTTTTGCATGGTCGTTATAGTACCTGCTGCAGATTTCTTTTCTTTGTATCGGGGTCAGTCTGGAACTTTTGTGTATGTTCATAGCTACTTACACCTCCAGTATCCTTATAGAATACTTCAAGTGTAAATAACGCTATGATTTCTTACACTTTAAGTCTTTAATTCTTAAATTCTAAAGATCTAAATATCTAAACATCTGTACCTACAACAGACGGTACGATCTTAGGTACGAACGTAACTAAACCCTCTAGGTGATGGTAACCCTGTATGGTATTGCAAAGATCTCAGGCAGATTATGGGTATGAAGATAACGAAGCACCTGACTACAAAATACAAAGTTGACCGCCTAAGGTAATGGGGTTGTATCCGGAGAAAGAGAAAAAATATATGCCCGTGTAAACATCATGTAAGGTTGTCATGGTTGAAAAATAAATACAGTTATAGTGTAGGTTGATGGCATTTATCACATCTCCCGCGTCTCCACCAATAATTCAACAGACCCTGTATAGGGGTCTGTTTTTTTGTGTAGTTTCTCTCTGTCTCAACAAGTAATATATTCTCTTGCGTCTGAGAGGCCTATCTTAGATGCATAATAAAATCATTAACATGCGTTTTCCCATGTGAATGTGAACTGGGGATTTTGGGCTTGCAAAAAACAATCCGGTGCATAAAAATTAATAACTGCAAAGAGGCGAATATAGCAGATTAATGACATTTACGAGGTTTAGAAAAACAAATACATAAGGAGGAATTCAGATGCCGCTGATAAAACAGAGTGATCAGGGTACGGTAAAGTCGAACATACGGAACGGTAAGGGAAGGGGCTTGGCATATCCTTCCACAGACACTCTAAGTGAAGGACCTATAAGTATGGCGTCAAGGATCGAACTTGAGCCGGAAGCATCTGTGGGATTTCACCTTCATGATTGTGACGAAGAAGTTTACGCCATAGTTTCGGGAGAAGGAATATATGAATTTGACGGAGGTTCCTACCCAGCGCTTCCCGGCGATATCTTTGTAACCAAAAAAGGAATGTCTCATGGTTTGAAGAATACTGGGAGAGAAACTTTGGTTTTCTTTGCCGTTGTGGCAAGATAAGACATAACTCGGACATAAATAGAGGCCGTGCAGGTAGTTTTTGCACAGCCTCTATTTTTATTATGGAACAAGACTTATCATTTATTCCGTCGGCATAAACATATTTGGAACAAAAGTCGAAAGCTGAGGGAATGCTATTATCAGTATCAAAATTAAGGTCATTGCTGCCAGAAAAAAAGAAATATACCTGAATGAATCTTCATAAGGGATGTCTGCGACCTTACATGCTGTCATAAGATCCACTCCAAGCGGTGGAGTGTTAGCTCCTATAGCCATGTTAACGCAAACCATTATCCCGAGGTGTATCGGATCTACTCCTATTTGCTGCATTATTGGCATGAAAATAGGTATCATTATCAGTATGATAGCCGTAGTTTCCATAAACATACCGAGGACAAACAAGAGAAGGTTGAAGAACAACAGGATCATCCAGTAATTGTCAGAAATGCTGAGGATAGCGGCTGCTAGTTTCTGTGGTATGTCTTCTGCTGTAAGTATCCACCCGAAGAGGCTTGCGGCTGCAATGATAAAGAGTACCACTGCACTGGTCTTTGCAACCTCAATACATATTTCAAGGAAACGTTTCCATGTCATCTTGTGATAAACATATTTTGAGAGTATAAAGGCATATAAAGCAGCGACAGCTCCAGCCTCAGTAGCAGTGAATATACCCTTGAGTATCCCTACGATAATTATTGCCGGTGTGACCATCGGGAGGAAGGCATCCTTCATTGCCGCCCAAACTTCTTTCCCCTTGGCTTTAGGCATTTTAGGATAGTTTTCTTTACGAGCAAAGTAATATGCTATTGTCATAAGGGAAATTCCGGCAAGAATACCGGGAATAAAGCCTGCCAGAAACAGTTTACCTATTGAGGTCCCCATAGTAACGCCAAGTACTACCATCACTATGCTTGGCGGAATGATCGTTCCTAATGAACCGGCACAGCCAAGCAGTGATGCGCTGAAAGCAGGCTTATATTTCTGTTCTTTCATCGCAGGCAACATTATTGAACCGATAGCGGCAACGTCTGCCACTCCGGAGCCGGAGATAGCTCCGAAGAACATACATGATACGACCATGACCATTGCCATACCGCCTCTGATATGTCCGACCAGGCTTGATGCAAACCTCATTATCTTTGGGGTGATGTCACCCTCAGCCATCATGGAGCCGGCCAGCAGAAAGAGAGGTATCGCAAGGAGTGTGAATGAATCTACCCCTACTACCATCCGTTGTGCTATGACCAGAAGAGGAAGCGTTGATTCAAAAAAAAGATAACATACGCTTGATATAGCTATAGAATAAGATACCGGAATACCTATCGTGATTGCGATAAGCAATACGGTCATGAGTATAAGCAAAATATATCACTCCCTAGTAAATTTGCTGATAATATCGCGCAGGATGATGGGAAGCATCAGAATACACCCCAGCGGGAAGGCGAGATACATTATGCCGGCAGGGATCTGCAGTGTAGTGGTCGTCATGTCCCACGTTCTTAGAACAAGGTTATAACCACCGATCAATCCAGGGACTACAAAAGAAAGTATCGCTAAGTCTCCGATAAGTTCCCAAGCCTTACGAAGACCAGTTGAAGATTTATTCAGCAGTATGTTGATCACCATGTGATCTCCACTTAGAAGTGCCACAGCAGCACCTACGAAGGTCAACCAGACAAGAAGTGTCTGAGTGACCTCAGCTACCCATTCTATAGACACATGGAAAATATAGCGTGAGAACACTTCTAATATAACTAACACAAAGATCACAATTACGTTAGCAGCAAGTAAAAACTCAAGAGGGCGGTAAGCCCTCTTGAGATATTCTGGTTTTTTATCTTGGACCATCACTCAGTGTCATTTCCCGTATTCACGGACCAAGTCTATAAGGTCCTTGCCGAATACGCTCTCATATTCCTTCCAAATAGGCTGTACAGCTTTCTGGAATGCAGCTTTGTCGATTTCGTTGACCTTCATTCCCTTTGCCTTGAGCTTATTAAGGAAGTCGTCTTCCTGTGCTATGGTCTGTTTACGCTGTATGGTGCACCATTTTGCCGCGAGCTTCTTAACAGTGGCTTGGTCCTTATCTGAAAGCTTTTTCCACACGCTGTCGTTCACACATAGGAGGGCTGAGCCCCAGATATGACTTGATTTAGAAAGGTATTTCTGTACCTCATAGAATGCGCTTGAATAAATAATTGCGTACGGGTTTTCCTGTCCGTCGACTACACCCTGCTGCAGTGATGAGTAAAGTTCGCCGAAATTAATTGCCACTGGAGCCGCACCTAGGAGCTTGAATGTGTCAAGGCGCATCTTGTCAGGTGTTACGCGGATTTTAATGCCTTCAAGGTCAGATGGCTTTACAATTGGTCTCTTGTTGTTAGTGATGTGTCTGAATCCATTTTCCCACCATGAAAGACCTACTATCCCCTTTTTAGCAAGTATAGCCAGAAGGATGTTGCCGATCTTTCCGTCATATGCTTTGTAGGCAGCTTCATGTGTCGGCCATGCATAAGGCAATGCTTCGATGCCGAACTTTGGGTCTATCGACTGGAAAGAACCGCCGCCGATGAGCCCGCCGTCAACTGTCTGAAGTATAAGCCCTTCGATAACGTCTTTTTCGTTTCCAAGCTGTCCACTGGGGTAAATTTGAATATTTACCCTTCCGGATGTTTCTTTCTTTACCTCATTAGCAAAACCGACAAGGTTAGTGTTCCATGAATGGTCGGCGTTGAGGACATGTCCTATCTTGATCGTCGTAGCAGCGAAGCTCGTACCTGAAAAAAGCAGAAGTGCTAGAGTACAGATAAATAATGCAAATACAGTTGTTTTCTTGATCATAAAATATTCCCTCCATTAAATAGTTTTTTTGTTAAAGAGCAAAACACAACTTCTTTCTTAAAATTAAAATGCATCTATGAGAAAGCCTCTCAAACCTGTTTTGAATAATCAAATTTAAATTCAGAAGAATATACCTTATCCCAAGGACAAAGTCAATTATTAATAAACTTATTTGGCAAATAAGTTTATTTTGTTCATTTTAAAGAAATAATTATTTGCTTATTGTGTAGCGTCAGCGAAAGAGTAAAGAAGTAATGAGTGTAATAGACGAACATACTTTTGATGAACAGCAGCATGCCTTTGAAATACCCAAGTCTCTGCCTTGTTGTAAATGCCGGTTAATGCTCAGTCTATAACATTTATAATTAATTCTTTAACTGCAATTCCCAGCTTCCTCTCGTCGGTCGACTGACCGATGTCTTTGGGCGAAGTCGGGTCACTTATGACAAATTTAATTTTTAGCAAACCGTCTCCAACGGCTGTATATGGAATTTCAGCCTCATACCATGCTTCATCTGTGATCTTCCATGATGCTGTTTTAATCTCATTTACGTGTACGTCGATGGTCTGGCAAGGAAGGCCCCCACCGAGGTAAGCGAAAGCTCTTATTTGAAGCAGCAGGTTTTTATCTCCGGCGTTTTGTACGTCAAAAAGCATAGATGCTTCGTTGCCGTCTGTCCAGGTATATCCTTTTTCCTGTCTGCTCCAGCCTGCAAGCATATATTTGCGGGCATTGTCTTCTGTCTTATAATAACTGACACTATCTCCGAGAGTGTATACTGAAGCAGGTTTATCATATTTTCCGCTGTATATGAGGAATGAAAATACTGAAGCAACTATTGTAAGCATAATTACTAGCCAGGTCCATATTTTCGGCATGCTATTATCCCCTTAATTATTTTTAAATGAAACCTATCTGCTGTTTTTAATGTATGGGGCGTTTTATAAATATAATATTTAATATATTATTAATGAATTTATTATAAATGTTGGATATTGAATCTAAGGATAAAAATAATATTGTTATAAAGATCAAAAATGACCCTAATAGTAAAATATTAAATTCAGTTAGATTATAAAACATATTGTGGAAATAATAAGCAATATAAAAATGTCCTATGTATACGACCATGGAGTTCCTGCCAATTGCAACAAGTTTTGTTTGTTTATCTGGCAAAATTTTAAATAACGCGGCAGTCATCATTAAACCTACAAATAAAGTCATTGCCCTTGTTATTATTCCGACAACATTATTTAATCCCAACAGATGGTAAGAGTTGTAATAAAATAAAAACCTGAATAACGAATTTGACTGCAAGGATAACAAGAAGGCCACACAACCAGTAATAAAGACTATGATCCAGGCATGCTTTTTTGATATAGACAGTATTTCGGGAAGATAATTTTTATGTCTTACATAGTAGCCGGCGAGAAAAAAAGGCAGATACACTATGACCCGTGACATACTGAGTACAGTGCCGAATTCATTGACTGTTCCCACAAGCAATGATAATAAGATGCTTACCAAAAGTGTATATTTGATTCTCAGGATATCCTTCAAAAAATATCTCCAGATAAATAATGCCTGTAAATACCATAAACCATATGCCGGGTTTAGGATTGAAAAGGTTAAAAGTTTGGAAGAATATCCATGCAAAACTATGGAGAATATAGTGCAGTATGTTTTCCATAAAACGCTCATAACAATATATGGAACCAACAGGTTCTCGAATGCATTGCCTCTGCTTTTTTCAGGGTCTTTAGTTAAATATCCTGAAATGAAAATAAAACACGGCATATGAAAAAGGTAAATAAATGTATAAATAAAGCGTATATTAAAATACTTGCTGGCCCATACATCAAAAAAATGTCCGATTACTACAAAAACAATCAGTAAGCCCTTTAAGTTATCAAGTAAATAGGAACGTTCATTAATATCTGACATACAATTTCTCCATAAATTAACATAAGTTGTTCTAATAGATTCCGGATCTGTAAAGATATTCGTATAAAAGTCATGTTCTGAGTTGTCTGCAATAAAAGGTGCAGATCAACAGCCACATTTCAGAACCACTGAAGTGTAGCATAAGTTTGCTCATGGCAGTGATATTATTGTTTTCATTTCTGAACGCAAACAGAATGCTGATGAAAGATCAGGTCTAAGCTGGATATTTCCAGGTATCTTCCGGTAATCTTTCTTAATGCATGACTATTTTTTAGTTGATCTTCTCAAAGACTGGAGATAAGCTAGTTAAAGCTCATCTCCCAGTCTTTGTTGATGCAGCAAGTTCAACAGTTTTTTTGCAGTCTTATGTAAAAAGAGGATGAACTGATGTATATTAGTAAATGAAAAAATGCAGCAAAGCATGATCATCAAATCTAATTTTAGTTGAAAGCAGGATGCCCAAAATGCCTAAAACATTCAAAACGGAGGATTACTTTTATTCCCTGCTGATTATATTTATTTTGATCATGACTTCTCTTTTACTTGCATTTGCTGTTTATAAGCAGAAGGACATTATTAACGATAAAAATTTTTTAGAACAAAGACAGGCTGCTCTTGTTAAAATTGGCAGAGATCTAACTATAAACGAATTAGAACAAATAGTCGCTGATATAAAATACTTGAACACCAGCCCTTTGTTTTTGGAATATGTAAATAATGGTATGGATAAAAATAGTGTTGAAGATGAGTGGATGGTGTTTTCTGACAGCAAAATGAAATACGACCAGCTGCGCTATCTGGATGATCAGGGAAATGAATTACTGAGGATAAATTACAATAAAGGACGACCTGAAATAATCCCGGAAAACCGGCTCCAGAATAAAAAAGACAGATACTATTTTACCGAGACTATCAAGCTTGGTCCAGGTGAAATATATATGTCAAAATTTGATTTAAATATTGAAGGGAATTCAATAGAACAGCCGGAAAAACCTATGATACGTTTTGGTATTCCGGTCTTTGACAAAAACAATGTCAAAACAGGGGTATTTGTTGCAAACTATTTAGGTGAAAATATAAAACAAAAATTATTTGATTTGACCGATGGCACTGTCGGGAGCATTCAGCTTATAAACAAGGACAGCTATTGGCTTATTGGCCCTGATAAAGCTAAAGAATGGGGTTTTATATATCCCGGGAGAGAAAACTACACCTTCAAAAATATATTTCCATCAGAATGGGAGCGTATAACTAAAGAAAAGAAGGGACATTTTTTCACAAAAAATGGATTGTTTTCATTCGATACGATAAATCCCAAGGAAGAGCTCCGGAAGAGATTTAAAAAAGAAGATGATACATTATCAGGTGTCAATACGTCCGAAATTCAGTGGATCGTAGTGTGCCATACATCTGACAAGATGTTTTACTTTGCAAATGACGAAAACACTTTTGTTTTAAGCATCACGAATACCCTGCGGTCCCCAATGATACTTATTAGCCTCATTCTGGCATCACTGGTTTTTTCCATCATATCAGCACTTTATATGTCGGGAAATAAAAAAATCAAAATAATGGCCACCTACGATTCAATGACCGGCTGTCTGAACAGAGCAACAGGCATGCAGATGCTTGAAAACCTTATACAGCAAAAGAAAGATATTATTATCTGTTTTATAGACATAAACGGGTTAAAGGAAATTAATGACATGCTTGGTCATGAGCAGGGAGACGACCTGATCTTAAACTCTGTAAAAATAATTAAGGAAAATATCAGGGAAAACGATTTATTAATAAGGTTGGGCGGAGATGAATTTTTAATATGTTTTGTCAATATAGACATTGATCGGGTTGAAACAACATGGCTCAGGATATTGGATAAAATTGAACTCGTAAATGAAGAAGATAAGCCATACATAATAAGTCTGAGTCACGGTATTGCGGAAATTAAAAAATCTGACCACACCATGCTTGATGAAATGATCAAAGAAGCCGACATTAAGATGTACGAAGAAAAAAGATCGATCAAATCAGCAGATTTTAGCGTGATCAAGAAAAAATAAATTTAAAACCATCCTGAATTACGATAACAAAAGTTTAATATGTACGTTATAGTGTTCTAGATGATGTACATATCAGGATGTGTTTTACATGATAATAAACGCTACTACTGCGAGAGATAACCTGTTTGGATTGGTAGACGAGGTGCTCACTTAACAGGAACCAGTCTACATAACAACCAAGAGGGAGAATGTCGTTGTGCTTTCTGAAGAGGATTATAGATCCATATCTGAAACGCTCTATATATTTTCTCTTCCTGGAATGAGGGAGAAGATTTTAGCGGGTGGGGCAATACCGTTGGGTGAATGTGTAGAGCTTGACGATAACTGATTGGAAGGTAGTATATACCAGGCAGGCGGTCAATGACAGAGAAAAAGCATATCTTGCTGGAGACAGAGAGAAAATCGTTTCTATCCTCTTTGTTTTAAAAGGAAATCCTTTTGCTCCTTATCCGCCTTATGAAAAGTTTTGCGGAGACCTTGAAGGATTTTATTCCAGACGAATAAATCGTCAGCACAGAGTTGTATATCAGGTATATGAAAAAGAAGAGACAATAAAAATTGTCAGCATGTGGCTCCATTACGATTAGCAGATAGGAATAAAAAAATAAAAAAGACGCAGAACATAGGCTTATTGACATTTATGTCAAGAGTAATTAAAATTTCCGGAAACTGACCAAAGGAGGAAGCGCCATGTCGATGAACAGTTATACGATGATGCTAATGTGCTGCATGATGATGCGCAGGAGTGCCTTTGGAGTTTATAACGGCAGTTCGCGGCCCTGATGCGTCGCGAGATCCGAAAAAAAACTACCAAGGCAGTCCATTTTTCGAAATGGGCTGCTTTTTTATTTGTATAAATAAAAGAGAGGGGGCATATAGATGCCTATTAAGATACCGGACAGTCTTCCGGCAACACAGACACTTTTGAATGAGAATATTTTCGTTATGCATGAAGTGCGCGCAGCAAAGCAGGATATACGACCGCTCCGGGTCGCACTGCTGAACCTTATGCCGACAAAGATCGAAACTGAAACGCAGTTCGCGCGCCTGCTGAGCAATTCGCCTCTTCAGGTCGAACTTACGCTTCTTCAGACCGCGACATACGAGGCGAAGAATACGAGCCGCGAACATCTGCTGGCCTTTTATGAAACATTTGAAGATGTGAAAGAGAGAAAGTTTGACGGACTTGTTATTACAGGCGCGCCTGTTGAACTGATGGAATTTGAGGATGTGGAATATTGGGATGAACTGTGCAGGATAATGGAGTGGAGCAAGACGCATGTCTACAGCACCCTCCACATTTGCTGGGGAGCTCAGGCGGCGCTCTACTATCATTACGGAATAAAAAAGTATCCCATGGCCGAAAAGCTTTTTGGGGTATTCCCTCATGAGGTCGAATATAAAAACTCGATGCTTTTCAGGGGGTTCGATGATGTATTCATGGCACCCCATTCCCGCCACACAACGATACACAGGGAGGATGTCGAAGCGGTGCCTGAGCTGCAGATACTGGCTTCTTCGGAAGAAGCCGGAGTATACGTGATAAAGACAGAACAGGGCAAACAGATATTCATAACCGGACACTCCGAGTACGACGCGCTCACCCTTGAAAAAGAATATCTAAGGGACAAGAATGCGGGTCTGCCGATCGAGGTCCCGAAGAACTACTACCCTGATGACAACGACACAAGGAAGCCTCTGGTGACGTGGAGGAGCAGTGCCAATCTTCTTTTTTTCAACTGGCTGAATTATTTTGTCTATCAAACAACGCCATTTGAGCTTGATGCCATCGGTACCAGCAGGGAGAATGACTGGCTGGATCAGTAGTATACGGTCTCAAAGAAGCTTAAAATGGCTTGTCCCCCTGATCGAACAGTGACATCTTCACGATCAGGGGGACGGGCTTAAATAATTATAAATCATTGTGTTTTGTTTGTTGTTTCAGCTTTTAATACTGCCCTTATCCTTGAAATTTGCATCTACATGGGCCCCGTCGCAAAAGGGTTTGTTCTTTGATTTTCCGCATCTGCATAATACGATCCGATTTCTAATCTCATATTCAGATCCGTCGGCAGAGACGAGGGGGATGCCGCCTTTGACATATATCCCGCCGCTTACGTCATTTTCAGGATCCTGTGTTATTTCTATTTCCTGGTCGAGTTCGGGTTCTATGCAGGTGCCATCCTTTGCTACGGCTGTGAGCCTGCCTGCCGGGCATTCTGAAGCTGATCTGACTGCTTCGGATAAGGTTTTTTTGGAGTTGTCTTCACATGTGGCGAGGTACCACGCGTCTCCCGTTTTCCTGTAGCAGAACCTTGCACCGGCACACCTTCCGTCATCGAGCAGGTCAATATTATTGCCCTTTATGAGCTCTGCACGATCCCTGTAAAGTTTCCTGCAAGCCGTTTCTGTCCCGTCAAAGTTGATATCCTCGTGGCTTCCGTCGCAGAACGGATGGTTTTTGGATGCTCCGCAGCGGCAGAGCGCATAGGTTTTATCGTGATTGATACTGCCCGCATCGCCCCACACATATTTGGCATCATTTGCATTGTCTTTCTCAGGCAGGATGATCTTTTCTGAGAGGTCAAGGTCTCCGGATACAAGGTATGGTCCGTCTTTTAATATTTTTATCTTTTTTTCAGTCATGCGATATCTCCTTAAGTGAGATGTCAGTTGATCCTGCCGACCAGGACTTCAGCTGCGGCTGACATCTCTTCCTCAGCGGCAATTAGTGATTCCAGTGTGAGAGTGCCCTTTTTGCCTACTTTTACTGAAAGGCTGTAACCGGTAACAGGATGATGTTCAAGTATTGCTTTCTCTCCTTTGACAGAAAGAGTCTTGTATGAAGCTCCTGTTCCCAGCGGCCCGTCATCCGCCGAGATCTCATTTCCCGGAGGCGTCCAGCCTTTGTCTCCCGAGCCTTCCATCCATACTGCATGGAAGGGTACACCTGCGTTGTTCCGGTAATCCCTTTCGAGCCAGAAGCCTCTTTTGCCTGAGACAGTGTCAAATTCAGTCTTTCTCAGCTCGCCGTTGATCCATCCCGGAATCTCGGGAAGGGCGTCCGTCATCTGTGCCGAAGAGAGGGAAATGTTTAAAAAAAGCACTAGCAGTGCAAGAGAGAAGATAATAGTTTTTTTCATCAGCGCACCTCCGATACCGATATATTATACAACGCAAAGTGGAAAGTTTCTTCGTCAAGGCATATAATGCCTAGGGTAAACAAAAAGGGATAAAGGAGATAAAAGTTTGAAAAGCTTTGCAATAAAAGTATTTGGTTGTCAGATGAACTCATACGACGGAGACAGGATAAGGACGTCGATGATCCACATGGGTTGGAAAGAGGTCCCGGAAGAGAACGCAGATGTAATTATCATGGTCACCTGCAGCATAAGGGAAAAGGCGGAGCAGAAGGTAGCCAGTGAAATAGGGCGCTACGATCTCCGATACAGGAAGACGGGATCGCCTGCGGTGGTTTTGGTAGGATGTATGGCACAGAGGATAGGCCTGTCGATATCAAAAAAATTTCCCTGTGTGAGGCTTGTCTCCGGACCCAGGCATCTTGGTCTGGTGCCGCAGGGAATAGAGGACTCATTTTCGGACGGCGCGCAGAGATTTTTTATGGACGATGACCCGAGAGCCCTTGAAGACCTTGAAGTGGTGCCTACAGAACGCACGAATCCATTTAAAGCGTATGTAACGATAACTTATGGCTGTGACAGATTCTGCACTTACTGCATAGTTCCTTACGTAAGGGGAAGACTCCAGTCAAGAGGTCACGCCGAAATAATAAAAGAGGCAGAAGCGCTTGCGGCATCAGGTGTTTCAGAAATAACACTGCTTGGCCAGAACGTTGATGCATACGATAAAGATAAAAAGGGAGAATATGGTTTTGCCTCCCTCCTAAGGGACGTCTCAAAGATCGAAGGGATCCGGCGCCTCCGTTTTGCGACCTCCCATCCCAAGGATTTTGATGAGGATATTCTTGAAGTAATGGCCGGTACCCCGTCAATATGCCGGGCGATAAACCTTCCTGTGCAGTCGGGAAGCGACAGGATACTGAAAGAGATGAACAGGGGTTATACAAGGAACCAGTACATTGAACTGGTAAAAAGGATACGCTCCGTCCTTCCCGATGTCAGCCTGACCACAGACCTGATAGTCGGATTTCCTCAGGAGACGGAAGAGGACTTTAAGGATTCTTATGACCTGCTTAAAGAACTCAGGTTCGATATAATACACACAGCTGCCTACTCACCCAGAGAAGGCACGAAGGCTGCCATTATGGAGGGGCATATAGACAACAAAGTAAAGGCAGCCAGGCTCAACGAGATAAACGCACTTCAGTCGCAGCTGGCTCGTGAGCTCAACGAAGAATATGTCGGCAGAAAATTTGAGATACTTGTTGACGGACCTGCGCCCAGGGGAGAGGGTTCGCTCCAGGGCAGGACAAAAACGGACAAGGTTGTTATTATCAAAGGCGGACCAGAGTACATGGGCAGATATATAGATGTGAAGATAATCAGGGCCAGCCACTGGTCGCTTGAAGGAGAAATAATTTAGAAAAGGGGTCTTCTGATGTTTGGAGAGGGCGGAAACCGGCGTAACTATTTATTGTTGATCCTGGGATTAATATGCTTTTTTTCTGCAGCTATAGTCCTCCATTCTTTCAAAGGCCGCTTTGGAGAGGACACAGCAGGAAAAAAGACAGTAGATATGATGCCGGTAATGGAAGATACGATCGATGTTTCGACATCAGCCACATCTTCCTCTCAGGCAGTTTCTGTAGTTCCCGTTCAGCCTGAGACTGTAAAAGAGGAGTGGGTCGTTTACATAACCGGTTCCGTCAAAAAGCCGGGCGTTTACAGGATACCCACAGGATCAAGGATCTACAATGCCCTTGAGGCAGCAGGCGGTTTTGCTGCTGAAGCGGATCAGGAAGCAGTTAATCTGGCTGCAATGCTTCAGGATGGCGCGCACATTAAATTTCCTGCAAAGAAAGAAACTGTGCCCTTGCAGCAGGTACCTGCCGGACCTGCCCAGCCGACTTCCAGTGTCGGCAGTATCGGTCCAAAGGCATCCGCAGGTCTCATAAATATCAATACAGCAATGCGGGAAGATTTAGAAAAACTTCCAGGAGTGGGCCCAAAAACCGCCCAGTTAATAATCGATCACAGAGAGAAAAACGGTGCATATAAAAGGGCAGAAGACCTCCTTCTTATCAAAGGCATAGGACCTGCCAAATATGACGCAGTAAAGAATTTAGTGACAGTTGCGCAATAGGAGGAACGGCCCGCTCTCATACGCTCCGGCCTTTGTTACTCTCCTCGGTATCTGCTTTTCACTCTATGCCTCTTATCTCGGATATTCTCCGCTTATATCAGCAGTTATTTCAGTTCTTGCAGCATCCTCATGGGTTTTGACCGGGACTCTCTGTCCTGTCAGCGGGTGGAACTTATCTTTCGCACTTGTCATCCTTCTGACATTCGCCGCATCCCTCTGGCTTAATTACAGGGTCGGTTTTGAGCCTCAGGTCCCTTCAACGATACGATCTGAAGGCAGGGTATTGCAAAACAGGCAATGGGGCCGTCGGAGAGCACTTCTGATATCCACGGATCATGGAAAGATGGTTGCCTACTCCCATCCTTCCGCTGCTCCTGACGAGGGTTCCGGAGTCAGTTTAAGGGGCGCCGTTTTTGATTTCAAAAGGGCGGACAAAAAAGATGGATTTGATGAATACCTTTACTGG
>ENA-UOOM01001231-UOOM01001231.1-fermentation-metagenome-genome-assembly--contig:-NODE-1231-length-25346-cov-180.065755_pt1 | contig 25346 bp, 21 predicted proteins | sample MGYA00245781_ERZ724031 | MGnify/ENA primary metagenome ERZ724031 (study PRJEB28704, sample SAMN03018317) | fermentation metagenome | biome: anthropogenic terrestrial biome; feature: soil... | reverse complement strand
ACATCTTTGCAAACGGTAAAGTGAATGGAATATATTTTTCTTATCTCCGCGGTGAGTTAAATCTAAACTGGAAATTGAAGTTACTAATTGAAATAGTAAGTCCCATAAACCTATAAAGGATCAATTTGATCCCCATATCTTAGAAACAAGTACTGTCATATCGTCCTTTATTCTATCCCCACATTTCCCCTTGGCGCAGTTTAAAATATATTCTGCAATTTCTTTTGGATTTCCATTATCAAATCCCTTTAAAGTTTTAATAACCCATTCTTCCTTTTTTTCTTCATCTGCATCTATAATACCATCTGAGACCATAAGAATAATATCACCATTTTTAAGCTCTATAATATCACTTTCTATTTCCACCTCATCTAAAATACCTGCAGGAAGGCTTGAGCTCTTAATAGTATAAACACAGTTCCCTGATTTTATAAATGTAGCAGCACAGCCTGCTTTTATAAATTCTGCTACTCCGCTGTAAAGATCAACAATACCCATATCAATAGTTGCATAGCTTTCACCACAAGCTTTAATGGCTAAAGCAGAGTTTACAGCTTTTATAATAGTATCTCTTTCAAACCCAGCTTCAAGGAACTTTTCAAGCATAGAAATAGTTGCTTCGCTTTCTGCTGCAGCTCTTGCCCCATTTCCCATGCCATCACTTATAGCCATAAGATAACTTCCACTTGAAATTTCTCCAAATGAATAGTTATCGCCGGATACTTTATCAAGAGAAGCTTTTGCTACAGCGCTTATCATCTGATAATTTTCAGCTTCAACAAATCTAAACTGGCATAAAGTATTATTTGAATTAAACCTGCAGTACTCCTCATCTTTTTTCATCTTGACCTGCAGCACACTTGAAATAGCCTCTGCATAACCTTTCATACAGCTCTTCTTCCCTGCACAGGGCTTTCTGTAAACTGTAACTTCATATCTTTCTTTGTTATTTTTAACTGCAAGTACATCGCTAAAATCCAATGACATTTTATCAAATGCTGCAGCTAATTCTTTTTCCACATCGTTTCTAAACTCTACGCTGGCTGAAATTTCCTCTATCATAGAATCCATAATTCCTGCAATCCCATTTATCTGCTGAGAAACAATTTTTTTGCTGTTTACAAGTCTTTTTTTCCATCCATCATTAATTCTATATATTTCGAACAAGTAATTAGCTTGTTTTATTAATTCATGAGGTTTTATACATTTTCTTTCAAGACCCTCAGGTAAATCGTCTACGGCAATTTTGCCCTTCTTATCCATTTTACTTAAAGTTTCAATGAAAGAACTGTAAGTAAAATAAATTTCATTTTTCCAGCATTTATTTCTATAATCACAGTCATAGCATACCCTGCAAGCTAAATTTTCAACCATACCATCCATTTCAATTTTATATGAAAGCTCATTATCAATATTTTTTTCCAGTATTTTAGAAAATCCAGTCATAGTGACTGATATAGAGTTCATCTTCTTTGATACTAAATCCTTAACCCTTTCTATATAGGACTGTTGAAGCTTTAGCTCTACCTTCTCACTGTTTACTAAAACTGCAATATCATCAAGCTTCTTCTTAGGAAAAAATACAAAAGCTATACATGCAGCTGAAATATCCATAAATATTTTGTCCATTACTCCAATTTCATTAATAGTAAATGCCAGAACCATCCCTGAAATCAATACTGCTGCTGTAGATAGAGCTTTGCCATGTTCTTTAAATATACCGCTCATAACACCACATATCCCAAAAACTCCAAGATATGCAGGATTAACTCCATAAGAAATACTGCTTATCATACCAAAAGTAAGTCCATAAGCAGCTCCAATATCTGCTCCCTCAACAAATCCATTTACAAGTATAAAAAAGATGGCAAGAATATTTCTAATAGAAAACCCTGTTTTAAAATCATAAAAACCAGAAATAAATAAAGAAATTATAAGTGAAAGGCATATCATTTCTTCCTTTGAAAGGATTGTCCTTTTTGTCTTTGAAAAAAAAGCTGGTACACCAAAAGTAAATATATAAGCTGAAGCTAAAACTATTATGGATTCAAGTAAAGTAAATATGACATTATAAAGTACAATTGAATCTTTGAAAATATAATTTATAAATAATACAAAAATAAAGTTCAATATAAAGCCTGATAAACCAAGCTTTATTACAGATTTTTTATTATTAGGTTTCAGCGCCGCCATTACCAAAATTAATATGAGACAAACTAACGCATGGCAAATAGACATGCTCCCATTAAAAAGACTCAAGTATCCTGCTGCTGCACTTAAAGCTACAAATATTGAAACCTCAATATTAAGTATGCTATATACAGCAATAATAAAAGCTATTCCAAAAGGCATTAAATTTTTTAATAGAACTGCTCTCGATATAAAAAAAGCAGCTGCATATATAAGTAAGTATTCATATGTGAGGCCTTCCTTTGTTTTCTTTACAGGGTTCCCCTTGGCAGTCCTATTATAAACAAGAACATCATCTCTATACATAAATAAAACCTCCCACATTTTTAGTGTGTGAGGCTATTATATCAAATATATTATGAATTTATTGTCACTATTGCCGATGAATGTAAATTTATTTTATGACAGTTAATAACTAATTTTCTTTTTGTAAAATGTTCTTCGACTCCCATTTAAATTAAATCAATATGATTTCTTGTTTATAACCAAATTACTTGTCATTTATTTAATAAATATAATTTATTATTTATTTTAAAGACTTAACCTTTTATAATTTCAATTCGTAATTTAGATTTAATCCACCGCTGCGATAAGAAAAATATATTCCATTCACTTGACCGTTCCTCTATGAAATGCACGTAATCATGGGAGCGGAACGGTCAAGACCGTTCCCTACCAATTTCATCACATTTTTCTTATCTTTGCTGGAATATGTTCATTGATGATTTTAAATATAAAAAAATCAGCATTAAATGCTGAACTTTTCAAAAAAAATTGGTTGCGGAGGAAGGATTCGAACCTTCGACCTTCGGGTTATGAGCCCGACGAGCTACCTGACTGCTCCACCCCGCGACATATTACATATTTATATTATTATTAATGGTGGCGGCGGTGGGACTCGAACCTACGACCCTCCGGGTATGAACCGAATGCTCTAGCCAGCTAAGCTACGCCGCCATATTTGGTTGCGGAGGAAGGATTTGAACCTTCGACCTTCGGGTTATGAGCCCGACGAGCTGCCTGACTGCTCCACCCCGCGATAATTGGTGCCGGAGACCGGGGTCGAACCGGTACGATCGTATTAGGATCGCAGGATTTTAAGTCCTGTGCGTCTGCCTGTTCCGCCACTCCGGCAATTCAACTTCACTGTCTTCAACGACAATACTTATTATATAGTCTTTATTTCAATTCGTCAACACTATTTTTTATTTTCTGCTCAATATTTTTTTGAAATTTAATTATAAAGCTGAATCCTACCCCCCATATAATCAAGCAATTCTTGGACTTAAGTGAACCAAATACATTCCTCTATCTGAACCTTAGAAGAGCCGATCCAGGGGCATAGAGCGGTGTATTAAATCTAAATTACAAATTATAGTTACGGAAGGCAGCCATCGGGTAAAATATTACAGCAAAAGCATTATAAATGGGTATCTTACATTGTAAAATACCCTAATAAAAAAACTTATCTTCTTGAATAGCCTCCGCTTCTTTTTGATTCCTGGTTTTTCTTGAGGTCTTGAAATTTTTCTTCGCTATCCTTTAAAAACTTTGAAATTCTATCTTCAAAAGAAGCAGGCTGTGCTTTTTTCTTTTCATAGTCCCAATCTATTTCTATCGGTTTTGAAGATCTTTTAGGCTGATTAGCCTGTTTAATTGAAAGGCTTATCCTCCCATCATTATCAATACCTATTACCTTTACTTTTACCTTGTCCCTTTCTTTTAGATAATCTCTTATGTCCTTAACATAAGTATCTGAAATCTCAGAAATGTGAACTAGTCCAGTTTTACCAGAAACGTCAACAAAAACTCCAAAATTAGTAATGTTAACTACTGTGCCCTCTAAAATGTTTCCTACTTTTAGGGTCATAATGAAAATATTCCTCCTTAACTGTTTTAATGATATTATTATATATTAATATAAAAAATTAGTCAATTAACTGTTAATAACATACTTTTAATGTAAGAAGAACACCTATTATCACTTATTATTATTTCTATCTATAAATAACGTCTCTCCTGGCTTTATAAGTCTTAATTTCTCTCTTGCCTGAACTTCTAAAAAATCGTCTCTTTTTGTAAGTTCAAGATCTTCCTTGAGAGTTTCATTTTGTTTTTGAACCGATTTCAAGCTTTTATTAAGTTCTGTGTTTTTTCTATTAATTCTATTTATTATCACTTGCTGCTGTATAAAGATAGTAAGAAATAGCCCAAATATTATTATATATAATGCAATCTTCTTTTTTTTCTTCTTCTTAGCCATAGCCTTTACCCCTTTATCCCATATATTAAATAATTGGTCTTATAGTATATTATTCTTCAAAGTATCTATTTTTCCTTCAAGTTTATGATTTTTCTTTTTGCTTTTTTTAAGCAATCTGCTTAAATGCTTTATCCTATAATAAAATAGTTTAAAAGGATAGATTAATATAACAATCATTACTCTTAAAATCTTACCTGAATAATATATAATAATATTTAACATTTTAGTAAAAGGTCTGCTCAAATATTTCAAATACAGGTATAGTCCTATAAACAAACCCACAAATGTGTAATACCCAAAATTGGCATGGTTTGTATAGAGAAAAAACAAAAATATTATAAGCCCTGCTAAAATCCAAAATAAGGTATCACTAACTGCAGTAAGAACTCTTTTAGGCGAATCAAGCCCTCTGCATATTCTGTAGATATCAAACATAACCCCTGTAAATACACCTGAAATTATAACAAGAATAAAGTAATAAAGTTGGGTAAGGGTTGGAAGAATCATAAAAAGGCCTCCATTCTATTTAAAAAGCTTTTTTAATAAACTTTCCTTATTGGATGCCTCTTTTGTTAAATAAACAAGGGATAATATCTCTCCTGCAATAGTCATATCTCCATTATCTACATTAAGCTTATTTACTCTCATGTTTTTACCTTTTATATTAAGTGTGCCAAGCTTTGTATTTAATATTACACTATCTTCATTAAAGCTTATCACATCCACTACTCCTGTCAAATCAAGCTTTTGTCTGTTTAATAAATTAAGCGAATGTTCTTTCTTTATATTTGTTTCCATAATATCCCTCCATTCATATAATAAATATGCCGAGCTGGAGGGATTTATAACTATTTGCTATTCAATTTCTTTCCCTGATATAATTTTATACATATTTTTAGCCTGATCTTTACCTATATGTTCTGATATATCTGTTACCTCTGCTTTTATACTGTAAGATGCATACTGTATTTCAATTATATCTGAAAGCTTAATATCTGTGCTTGGCTTCGCTGCTTTACCGTTTACGAGTACTCTGCCTGTGTCGCATACTTCTTTAGCTACAGTCCTTCTTTTTATTATTCTTGATACCTTTAAATATTTATCAAGTCTCATAATTATCACCTCGAGAATTATTAAGTGATTTTTAGGGTAGAAATTACAGCTGCCACCCGTTATTCTCCGCTTTAAGCGGAGGACTACGGATGGTAGCCATCGGATAAATAGTTGTTTAAAAAAAATCAGGTTTTAAACCTGATTTTTTTTACTACTTTACCTTATCCTTTAATTCCTTGCCTGCCTTAAATACAGGAACCTTTGATGCTGGAATTAAAATTTCTTCTAAAGTCTTTGGGTTTCTGCCCTTTCTTTCTCCTCTTTGTCTTACTTCAAAAGTACCAAACCCAACAAGCTGAACCTTTTCTTCCTTAGTTAGTGAATCCTCAACTGATTCCATAAATGCCTTTAATGCCTTTTCTGCGTCTTTCTTTGTAAGTCCACTTTTTTCTGCTATTGATGTAATTAACTCTGCCTTATTCACAATTTTTCCCTCCTTAGTTAATCAATACATATTAATTGTTAGCTGATTTGTTTTGATTGATTAGTAATTCTTCATATATTCAAAAAATCCTTCTTTTTAGAAGCATTTTTTTATCAAAACTTTGTAAATTGCTGAGTTTTTGCCATATTCCACAAATCATCCATTTCTTCCGCGGTTAAATCCTCTAAAGTTTTCCCATGAACTGCTGCATTTTCTTCAACATAACTAAATCTATTTATAAACTTTTCTATGGCTTTTGTCAAGGCAAACTCTGGATTTATGTTTAAAAATCTGCAAACATTTACTGCAGAAAATAACAAGTCACCCATTTCATCTAATATTTTACCATATTCTTCTGTTTTATATACATCTAAGAATTCATTTAATTCCTCTATTAACTTTGAAACTGCACCATCTACGTTATCCCAATCAAAATGTGCATCTGATGCCTTCTCTTGAACTTTAAGGCTTCTTAAGAGTGCCGGAAGACATTTTGGAACAGATTTTAATCTTTCTGTATGGGATTTAATATCCTTTTCTTTAGCTTTATTTTTCTCCCAGTTAACTAAAACCTCATCTGAAGTTTCACATTTTGCCCCTCCAAAAACATGGGGATGCCTATCTATCATTTTAAAAGTTATATTTTGAATTACATCTCTTATATCAAAGCTTCCTTCTTCGCTTGCAATTTTGCTGTGAAAAATTATTTGAAAAAGAACATCTCCAAGCTCCTCGCAAAGAAGATCAGAATCCTTTTTATCTATAGCATCTATAACTTCATAGCTTTCTTCAATAAGATATCTTTTTAAGCTTTCATGGGTTTGCTCTTTATCCCAAGGACAACCATCTTCCCCTCTTAAAGTATCCATTACATTAATAAGTTCATTAAAATCATATCTTCCTTCATCTTTAACAGGAGGAATATAAAGGCTTGTCAAATGGTCAATCCAACTAATCCTGTCAATTTCATAAAGATGAACCTTTTCAATTTTTTCAAGACCTTCAACTCCTGCAGCTCTTATTACATAAACATAGTCCTCATCCCTATAAGTTTTCATAAGTTTAAGTTTTATATCCGAAGCTACAAGGCGGCTGTAAAATTGAGTAATTATATTGCCTACTTCTATATCGGGCTTTTGCTTATCAAGCTGAAGGCCATCTATAATTTTTAATCCTAAAATAGGATCAATTTTAAGAGCAACAGTTATAGCATCTATAAAACTAAGTGCAGGGATTATTTCAACTTCAATTCCTTTTTCCTTCGCATACTTTGTAATAAGCCTTACGGATTTTTCAGCCACAATAGGATGCCCAGGGACAGCATAAACCACATCTTCTGTATTTATTACATCTCTTGCAATACTTTCATAAACCTCATCAAAGGTTTCACAATTTTCATAGTAATGGTCAAAAGTCTTAAATTTTACACCTAGGCTTCTTATATATTCCACATTTGGATGAATTTCTGTTCTTAAATAAAGATTATGTGCATTTTTCATTATATTTATACTTCTCATCGTTAAATCTTCTTTAGAACCTGGTCCTAAACCCACAATTTTTATCATATGTAACACCTCTTATATTATCTTTTTAATACTGCTTTTATTTCCTTTAATGACATAGTTTTTGTAGCCAATATGCATATAAAATATACGATTATTCCTGCTAATATAGAAATTATAGTAGAAATGCCATTTTTATATAATAGATTATACACACTATTATATACAACCACAACAGAAAATATCATTGCAAGAGTACATATAACTGGTGATAAAGCTATTTTAAACAAATTTATTTTAATATCAGTATATTTATATACCATAAAGATATCAATTATAGAAATTATAAGATAAGAAAAAAGAGTACCATAAGCTGCAGCCTTTATGTTTAAATTAGTTTGGGGAATAAAGGCATAGCAAAATGCAATTTTTACTGCTACTCCAATTAAAATAGCATACATAGGAGCTAAAGTTTTACCTACACCATTCAATATGCTTGTTGAGGTCTGTGCTATGGTTATAAATACTGCAGCTATAGATAATATTTGAAGCATTTCCCAACCATCGCTCATATTTTGAAATATAAGCCCCATTATAGGCTTTGCCAGCGCATAAAGTCCTGCACATGCCGGGAGCACTAAAAGAAGTGCAAGCTTATATGAATCTGCTACACTTTTATTAAGCTTTTTTTTATTTGATAATGCAAAGGATGCTGCAATTTCAGGTACTGTATTTTGTGATAGAGAATTTGATATTGTAAGAGGAACACTAATAAGAACAAATGCCTTGCCTGTAAGCTGACCGTAAAGTACTGTGGCACTTTGATAGCTGTATCCTGATTTTATAAGAAGTTTTGGTACAATTGCAGAATCGATAAGGGACATTAAAGAGCTCATAGCTTGAGCTAATGATATGGGAAGTGCTATTTTTAAAATTTCAAATATTATATCGCTATAGCTTTTAGAAGGTTCGCTGTCTTCATAATACAGCTTCATTTTTTTATAATAAGCTGCTAAAAGCAATGCTCCTGCCAAAGAGCCTGCTGCAGCACCAAAGGATGCTCCTCCCGCAGATGCATGTATGCCATAAGGCAGCAAAAAATATGCTAGGGAAACTCCCACAATAACCCTTACTGCCTGTTCTACTACCTGAGATACAGCAGGAAGCTGCATATATCTTAACCCCTGAAAATAGCCTTTAAAAGCAGATAATATGCATGTAAAAAATGGTGCAAGAGAAATACCAAGCAGGGAATAATATGCATATGAACTCCAGCCAAGCCCATTTATTATATTCCATGCAAAAATTATAATGCATGCACTTGTAATACTGCCAAATATAAGAAGTAAAAAAAAAGCTGCTTTAAAAATTCTATGTGCTTCTTTATTTCTATAAATAGCTGTTCTTTCAGATATCATTTTTGATATAGCAGTAGGAATTCCCGCAGATAAGGCAAGCAGCATAGTATAGAGCGGGTAAGTAAGCTGATAAAGGCCAATGCCTTCTTCACCAATAAGGTTTGTAAGAGGAATTCTAAAAAATATTCCCAAAAACTTTGCAATAATACCTGAAATCCAAAGTACAAACGTCCCCTTAATTAAATCTTCTTTTTGCATTAATATGACCTCTTTATAATTACTTTACTAACGCTGAGTATTCCTCTTATAAAGATATTAAATAAAGGCATATTATATGCAAAAAAAGATTTAAAAGCAGCGTTGCCGCTGCTTTATTAGCCTAATACAAATATTACTGTTCCATTTGCTTACCAAGGAAAAGTGCGGCAGTATCTGCAAGCTTTTTTTCAACATCTCCCATAGTAGCATTAGCATCCTTTGACATTATTATAACTGCACCTATAGCATCTCCTTCTGCAATAATTGGCGAAATAACTTGTGCTGAATACTGAGAAGCATCCTCCTCATCATTTGTTAAAGTAATACCCTTATTGCCATCCGTAGAAGTATGTATTACACTTTTTCTTTCAGTTAAAACCCTTTCTATATCCTCGCTTATTCTTTTATCCATATACTCCTTTTTAGGTGCTCCAGATACAGCAATAATTGAATCCCTATCACAAATGAGAATAGAATCTCCAACGGACTGCTGCAGCGAATCTGCATATTCCTTAGCAAAATCACTAAGCTCGCCTATTGGTGAATACTTTTTTAAAATAACGCCTCCCTCTCTGTCTGTAAAAATTTCAAGAGGATCACCTTCCCTGATTCTAAGAGTACGCCTAATTTCCTTTGGTATAACAACTCTACCCAAATCGTCAATTCGTCTTACTATTCCTGTAGCTTTCATTTTTTTCATCTCCTTACTACAAATTTAGTTGGAATAAATATAATAAAATGTTCTACTTATAATTTTTACAAAAATTATAAAATTATACCCAAAAAAGAGTAAAAAAAAATAAATTTAACAAAAAATCAAAAAGTCTACTTATTAAGTAGACTTTTTGATTTAATTTATAATATTATTTTTGTTCCTGTTTGTCCTTTTAAAGCCTCTCTTGCTTTCTCAAGGGATGTTACAATGGATTCCCTGCCCTGCTTTGATGAAGCGAACATAACTGCCGCTTTAACCTTAGGGAGCATAGAACCAGGTGCAAAATGACCCTCAAGCATATACTCTTCTGCTTCCTTTACTGTCATGACTGATAAGTCCCTTTGATTTGGTTTGTTATAATTAAGGGATATCTTTTCAACAGCAGTAAGCATAAGAAGCATATCTGCATTTAAAAGCTCTGCAATTTTCTCTGATGCTAAATCCTTATCTATAACTGCAGGTACACCTTCAAGGCTTCCGTCTTCCTTTTCAATTACCGGAACTCCGCCTCCACCAACAGTTATAACAACGTGCCCTCCATCAACCAAGCTTTTTATAATACCTTCTTCAACAACAGAAACTGGCATTGGTGATGCAACCACTCTTCTCCAGCCTCTGCCTGCATCTTCCTTCATTACATATCCTTTTTCCTTCATAAGTATTTCTGCCTGATCTTTTGTGAAAAATGAACCAACAGGCTTTGAAGGATTTTTAAATCCAGGATCATCTTTATCAACTACAACTTGAGTTATCACAGCTGCAACCTGTTTTTTTATACCTCTTCTAACAAGCTCCTGCCTTATTGACTGCTGAAGATGATATCCTATATAGCCCTGACTCATAGCACCGCACTCTGGAAACGGCATTACAGGTTTTGATGAATCTACTGAATTTGCAGCTTCATAAGTAGCTATAATTTGACCAACTTGTGGTCCATTGCCATGAGTTATTATAACCTCATTCCCATCTTCAATTAAATCTGCAATAGCTTTTGATGTTTCATGACAGGTTTTAAGCTGTGCTTCTGCAGATGTATCCTTAGGGTTTGCCTGTAGTGCATTCCCTCCAAGAGCTACAACTATCCTTGCCATAAGTTTTTCCCCCTCTTATAGTCTTTTTATAATGTTGCCACCATAACTGCCTTTATAGTATGCATTCTGTTATCTGCTTCATCAAAAACTACTGAATGTTTTCCTCTAAATACTTCATCATCAACTTCTCTTATATCAAGACCACGATTTTCTTTAGCTTCTTTAGCATTCTTTGTCTCAAAATCATGGAATGATGGTAAGCAATGCATAAATAAAACATCAGGATTGTAAGTCTTCTTAATCATTTCATTGTTTACCCTATATGGAGTTAGAAGTTTAACTCTTTCAGCAAGTTTATCCTCTTCTCCCATAGAAGCCCAAATATCTGTATAAATTACATCTGCACCATTTACATCATCTATATTATCTGTAACTTCAATTACTGCCCCTGTTTCTTTAACTGTTTCAGCCATTTCGCTAATTACTGATTCATCAGGCCAAAGTTCCTTTGGCCCTAAAGCTGTAAAATGCATTCCCATCTTTGCACATCCATACATTAAAGCATAGCTCATGTTGTTTCTTGTGTCTCCAACAAAAACAAGTTTAACCTTATTAAGCGGCTTATTTACATGCTCTTCAATTGTTAAAAGATCAGCTAAAACCTGAGTTGGATGATCTATATCTGTAAGTCCATTCCATACTGGAACCCCTGAATATTTTGCTAAAAGTTCAACCGTTTCCTGCTTATAGCCTCTAAATTCAATTCCATCATAGAATTTTCCAAGAACTCTTGCAGTATCTTCAAGAGATTCTTTCTTCCCCATCTGGGAACTATCCTGTCCTAAAAATGTAACATGAGCTCCTTCATCTAAAGCTGCAACTTCAAATGCACATCGTGTTCTTGTTGAAGTTTTTTCAAATAAAAGAACAATATTTTTCCCTGCTAATAAATCATTTTTGATTCCTGCATTCTTTTTTGCTTTTAAATCACGAGCTAAATTTAGTAAATATTTAATTTCAGCAGGTGAAAAATCCTTTAAAGTTAGTAGACTTCTTCCTTTCAAATTTACAGGCATTTGAATTCCTCCTTAAATATTTATATTTTCTCTTTCAAGAGGCATACTCATACACCTTGGACCGCCTCTTCCTCTTGAAAGTTCTGAACTTGGTATTGTAAGAACTTTAATGCCACGTTTATCAAGCAGTTCATTTGTTATATAGTTTCTTTCATAAGTTATGACAACTCCTGGAGCTATAGCCAGTGTGTTAGAACCATCATTCCACTGTTCACGGCTTGCAGCTATCCTATCACCGCCACCACATTCTATAAACTCTATAGAATCAAGTCCTAAAGCTTTCTTTAAAACTTCATCTATTGGATTTTCATTATATATGCTGTTTAACTGCCCATTACTGCCCTTTGTAATTTCATATATATGCATAGGCCCTTTAACAGCTGGATGTATTGTAAATTTATCATAGTCAATCATAGTAAATACTGTATCAAGGTGCATAAAAGCCCTGCATTTTGGTATTTCCAGTATTACTATTTTTTCAAATCCCGAGTCGCTGAAAAGTAATTTCTTAGCTAAGACCTCTATTGCACTTCGTGAAGTCCTTTCACTGCAGCCAATGGCTATAACCTTACTTGACAGCACAAGTATATCTCCGCCTTCAATAGAATCTGGGAGATTTCTGTTGTACCAAATTGGTATATCATAAGTTTTTATCAAATTTTTATATATATACTTAAGAAAGATAGTTTCTCTCCTTCTAGCTTCAGTTTTCATTCTATTAATAGTAAGCCCATGCCCAATTACTGCTCCGGGGTCTCTGGTAAAATAAAGGTTTGGCATAGGATCAAGGTAAAATGGATAATCTTCTTCCTCTAAGGTTGTGTTTTGTGATTTTCTTATATCTTTAATTTCGCTTTTTTTTAAGCCAGCCATTACAGCATCTACCATTTCGGCTGTATCCATTGATAACAGATATTCTTTAATTTTTGAAAAAGCTTCTGAGGATACCTTACTTTCATTTAAAAATTCATCTACAAATTCCTCTTTAACTCTTTCATCCTTTAAAGCGTCAGTAGCAACATCCTCAAGGTATAAAACTTTTACACCATTTTCCCTCATTACCTCTGCAAATTTATCATGCTCAATCCTTGCTACCTTTAAAAAAGGTATATCATCAAATAAAAGTCTATCGAGATATTCAGGAACAAGATTTTCTATTTCCTTGCCAGGTCTATGAAGCATTACTTTTTTAAGTCTTCCTATCTCAGAAGTTATATTAAAAACTTCCTGCATCTAAGTACCTCCCCCCAACCTTCCTCATATTAATATACATTATACATTAAATGCATAAAATTATCAAAACAATATATACGACATTTAAGTCTAAAATTTTCTAATATGTTCATTATATTGTACATGATTTCATAATTCAATACTTTATTTAAATTTACCCCAATTTATTTACACCAATCCGATGGCTGCCATCCGTAATATCTAAACGGCTGCTATACCCCCAAATAAGTTCTTCTAAAGCCCACTTAATATAATATCGATATGCATAAATAGTATATTTATGCAAGTTAACTGCAATTAAATTTATTATATCCATATTTTTATACATTTATATATAAAAATATGCAAGATTGCAATTGTTGTGAAAACTCGTGTTTGATTCGTGATTTAAAATCATTAATGAACAAATCACAGCGGAAATAAGAAAAATATATGGGATGAGCATAGAATGAGCAAGTAGAAGTTCTTAGGATTAAAAAAAATGTAGGGAGCGGTCTTGACCGTTCCGCCCCCTGATTCCGTGCATCTCCCAGAGGAACGATAAAATGAATGGAATATATTTTTCTTACCGCAGCGATGAATTAAATCTAAATTACGAATTCAAATATATAAAAAGAGACTGATAAACAGTCTCTCAAAAATTATTTTAATCTATCTTCATATCTAGTAATCTTAGATTTATCTTTCCATTCCTTTAATTGGCTTTGAAATTTCTCATCCTTCTTTGTTTGAGTAAGCTCAGTTTTAATATCATTCTTTACACTCTCAATCGGTTTTGCCGGATAAGTTTCTCTCTTTGTAACAAGGATAAGATGAAATCCGTAAGATGATTTAATAGGTTTTGTTACCTTATTAAGTTCTGCGTTTATAGCTCCATTTAAAAAGTCCTGATCATATTTATTTGGATTAGCCTTGTTGCTGTAATATACTTCCCCGAGATTTCCATTGTTTTGTGCTACGCTTGGGTCTTTGCTGTACTTTTTAGCGGCGTCTTCAAATTTCATTCCTTTATTTATTTCATCAGCAACCTTTTTTGCTTCGTCTTCTGTTTCGCATAATATATGTGAAACAGTCATTTTATTTGGCTTTTCAGTGAAATCATAAATATTAGTATGATAATAATTTGAAATATCAGTATCAGTTATCACTACATCGGATGTTACCTTTGCATAAAGTTTATCAAAAATAATACTGTTTTTTATCATTCCTTTATAATAATCAGATGCTACATTCATGCTTTTTAAAAATTCATTAAACTTTTCTGTTCCGCCAAGTTTGGTTTCTGTTTCTTTATATTTTTTATCAATTTCTTCATTTAATTCTTTATCTTCAGGGACAACTTTAAGTTCATTAGCTTTTTGAAGAGCTACAGTTTCAGTTATCATATTGTCAAGAATTTGAGGCTTCATTTTTTCTACATAATCTTTCATTTGAGCATTTTCTGATACCTTTACACCATACATTGCTTCAATTTGTCCAACTTGCATATTGTATTTTTTATCAAATTCACCCTTTGTAATTTTTTCTTTATTTACCTTTGCAACCACTGTCTTTTCCTTTGCCTCAGGCGTTTTTTCAACCAAATCACAGCCACTAAAAGACAGCACTGTAGTTATACTTAAAATTGATACTATAACTTTTTTAATATTACCCAATTTCATCCTCTCCCTTTTAAAGCACTAAAAAATATTATAACCTTTTTCTATTCACTATGCAAACGAGTAATTTCCTCCATAAATTCCCTTAAAGTATTAATAATCTCAGTACTTGAAGTATTTCCTAACTTAATCTTAATAATCGGCTTTGTAGTACTCCCAAAAGAAATATTGTTATTTAATTTCTGATTTAACTTTCTTAATATTTCAATATCCATATATTCATTAGTTGTAAAATTAATCATTATATCTTTCCCAGACTGCTTTATGCTGCTTATTTTACTCTTTCTTGCCATTGATTTTATATAGGATATAGCAATAAGATTTTGTACAGATTCAGGTATATCACCAAATCTATCAATTAGCTCATCCTCTACATCCATTTCATCATCTACTGTTTCCACAGAAGCAATTTTCTTATATAGTTCAATTTTTAGCATCTCATCCTCTATATAATTGTTAGGTATATAAGCATTTATAGTTAAATCTATGGACGTATCAGTAAGTTCTTCCGGCTTTTCCCCTCTGAGTTCATTTACTGATTCTTCAAGAAGTTTACAATATAAATCATATCCTACTGCTCCCATATGTCCATGCTGCTGCTTTCCAAGAAGATTCCCTGCCCCCCTTATTTCTAAATCCCTCATGGCAATTTTAAATCCAGAACCAAACTCTGTAAACTCCTTAATTGCCTTAAGCCTTTTTTCTGCAACCTCAGTTAAAACCTTATCCTTTCTATAAGTAAAATAAGAATAAGCAAGCCTGTTTGATCTTCCAACTCTTCCCCTAAGCTGATAAAGCTGAGATAATCCCAATTTATCTGCATCATAAACGATAAGAGTATTTACATTAGGCATGTCTATTCCTGTTTCTATTATAGTGGTACAAAGAAGTATATCTCCATCTCCTTGAATAAAATCTAAAATTACATTCTCAAGCTCTCCTTCATTCATTTTCCCATGACCTATTACTACCTTTGCTTCAGGAACTAAAGCAGAAAGCTTGATCTGCATATCTCTTATTGTTTCAACCCTATTATAAACAAAAAATACCTGTCCACCTCTTGAAAGCTCCCTTAAAATTGCATCTCTTATAATTCCATCATTATATTCCATTACATAAGTTTGAACAGGATATCTCTCCTCAGGAGGAGTTTCTATTATACTCATATCCCTGACTCCAATTAAAGACATATGAAGGGTTCTTGGAATAGGAGTAGCTGTTAAAGTTAAAACGTCAACATTCTTTTTTAAAGCCTTTATTTTTTCCTTATGAGAAACTCCAAATCTTTGTTCCTCATCTACAATCAAAAGCCCTAAGTCCTTATATTTTATATCCTTTTGAAGAAGCCTATGGGTACCAATTATTATATCCACATTGCCTGAACTAATATCCTTTATAGTTTTTCTCTGCTGCTCCCTGCTTCTAAATCTGCTTATCATATCAATGTTTACAGGAAAGTCTGAAAACCTTTGCTTAAAATTGTTATAGTGCTGTTCAGCAAGAATTGTGGTAGGAACTAAAACTGCAACCTGTTTCCCATCCATAGTTGCTTTAAAAGCAGCACGCATTGCTACCTCTGTCTTTCCATAGCCAACATCTCCACAAAGCAGCCTATCCATTGGCTTTTCAGCTTCCATATCTTTTTTTATCTCATCTATTGCTGTAAGTTGATCTTCTGTTTCAGTATAAGGAAATTCATCTTCAAATTGTTTTTGCCAAGCTGTATCCTTTGAAAAAGCATAGCCTTTAACCGTTTTTCTTTCTGCATAAAGCTTAACAAGTTCCTCTGCAATCTCCTTCAGTGATTCTTTAACCTTGCTCTTTGTTTTAAGCCAATCAGAACCTCCAAGCTTATTAAGTTTTGGAGGGTTGTCATCTGAACCTATGTACTTTTGTACCATATCAAGCTGTTCTACAGGTACATAAAGGGTATCACCTTCCTGATAAGAAATTACTAAGTAATCCTTCTTAATACCATCTATATTAAGCTCCTTTATACCCTTAAACATTCCAATCCCATGGTTAACATGTACAACAAAGTCCCCAGCTTTTATGTCTGTAAAGCTTTGAATCTTTTCTCCCTTTTTAGCAAAGGTTTTCTTTCTTGCTTTCTTTTTGCTATATGCATCCTTTTCAGTCATAACCAAAAGTTTAATGTCAGGAAACTCCATACCCATTGCAAGGCTTCCTGGGGTTACCATTACACAGCCAGGCTTTAGTTCATCTAAAACCTCCTTATATAAGCAGGGTATATTCTGGTCATTAATTGATTTTGCTAACCTTTCTGCTCTTCCTTCAGTCCCTGCAAGAATAACCACGCTGTAAAGCTTTTGTGTTTTATCTCTAATTCCATCAAAAAAGTAGTTCGCATTATTAAAAGAAAGAGGATTTACAGAAATAGAATTAAAATTTGCTATAGACTTAGGTTTAAAATTCTCAATAACTCTTGGGAGCATATTTAATGTTACAATATTTTTTTCATCATTAATCCTATTTTCAATTTCATAGGGCTCAAACATATAGCTCTCCTGACCTGAAAGAACGTCCCCTCTTTCAAGCAAGGATTTATATGTTTCCTGGAATTCATCATAAGCATTTTTAATCCTTTGTAAAATCCTTCCCGATTCATCAAGTACAGCAATGGGATTATCAAAATAATCTAAGAAGCTTTCTGTTTTTTGATAAAAATAGGTTACATAACTATCTATTCCTTCAAAATATCTGAAATTTGAAAGTTTTTCAATATTTGATTCTACTCTTTTTTTTAATTTTTCTGCTACCTCAGGATTCTTTTTATAATACTGCTTATATTTAACTTCAAAATCATATTTTATCTTATCTTGTCCTTCTAATATTCTCATTGAATTTATTATCATTTCCCTAGCTGGAAATACGGTTATATCAGATACTTTTCTCTGGCTTCTTTGGTTTATTACATCAAAGATTCTTATGGTATCCACTTCATCGCCAAAAAACTCTATTCTGAAAGGGTCTTCCTCTACAGGAGAAAATATATCTATTATTCCACCTCTTTGGGCAAATTGTCCCTTACCTTCTACCACATCTACTCTTTCATATCCGCAATCAATAAGCTTGGATGCAAGAGTCATTATATCCACACTGCTTCCCTCAGATATATTTATAATTTCCTGTTTAAATATATTTGAAGGCGGCATTCTGTAAAACAATGAATCTATAGATGCTACAACTATTATTTTTTCTTTTTCAATAAGTTTTTTAATAACATTAAGCCTTTTAGTTTTTATATCCCCTGAAGTAACATCTATATTGAATACCATTTCATTTACTGGAAAATAGAAGCAGTCATCTGTAAACATTTTTAGATCGTCATAGACTTTTTTAGCTTCTAAATCATTATAAGTTAAAAACAGCATTTGATTGTTAAAATCCTCAAAAAGGCAAAAAGATACATAGGCCTTTTGCGATTCAGAAAGACCATGTACTTCACAGGGTGTTTTATTATTTTTTATTGATGCTATGATTTCTCTATAATCACTGCTTAGAGCCATAGCATTTTTTAACCCAGAAAATCTCAAAAATCCACCCCCTTCGTGCAGATTTATCCGATGGCTACCATCCGTAATGTTCCAAACGGATGCTACACCCCTGGATCAGTTCTTCTAATATATATTTCTATTCTTCACATGCCTTATAACTATTATACATGTTCATAGCACTTTCCACATTATTTTTTATGATTTCTATTACTGCATCTGCTGCTGTATTTTCAGCTTCATTTACTATCTTTCTTTCATCTTCAGTAAATTTTCCAAGTACATGGGATACAGCATCACCATTAGAATTTCCTATTCCTATTCTTATTCTTGGAAAAGCATCACTATTTAAATTATGTATTATACTTTTCATTCCATTATGACCGCCATCGCTTCCTGATGGTCTTATCCTTATTCTTCCAACATCAAGCGCCATCTCATCATATATTACTATTACATTTTCTATAGGAATCTTATAAAAATTTACTGGTTCAATAACACTTTCCCCACTTAAGTTCATATATGTAGAAGGTTTTAAAAGTATTACCTTTTCGCCCTCTATAGTCCCTTCGCCTATAAGTCCTTTATATTTTATTTTATTTACTTTTATTCCTACCTTTTCTGATAAAAGATCTATTACTTCAAATCCACAGTTGTGTCTTGTACCTTCATATTCCCTTCCAATATTCCCAAGTCCCGCAATAAGATACATAGCAACACTCCTTTCAAAATCTAAATATCAGTATACCACAACCGCAAAAAACATAAAAGAAGCCAAATGGCTTCTTTTATTGACCTTTTGAGTCTTGAAGTTTAATTTTTACATCAAGTGTTCTCCCGTTCCTCCATAACTTTGCAGTTACTGTATCTCCAACCTTATGCTTTTCAAGTATATCTCCAAGATCATCTTGCTTTTTAATTTCTACTCCATCAAATGATGTAATTATATCTCCCTGCCTTATATCTGCTTTTTCAGCTGCACTTCCGTTAACAACCTGCTGTATTGCCACTCCTACAGGTATATCATTGGCCTTAGCAGTTTCTTGATCAATAAATACATAGTATATTCCAAGATAAGGTCTTGAAATGTAGTGATCCTTCATAAGAGACTGAATTATTGGTATAGCTTCATTTATTGAAATAGCAAAGCCCATCCCTTCTGATTGTTTTGCCTTTAAACTGTTTATACCTATAACTTCTCCTGCCTCATTGCAAAGAGCACCTCCGCTATTTCCTGGGTTTATAGAAGCATCTGTCTGAAGTACCTTGTACTTTCTTCCATCCATATTTATGTTTCTATTAACTGCACTTATAAAGCCTACTGTAACAGTACCTGCATATTCCTGTCCTAATGGGTTTCCAATAGCAATAGCAAGATCCCCAACTCTAACCTTTGAAGAGTCGCCAAATTTTGCTACAGGAAGATTCCCAGCATCTATCTTTAGTACTGCAAGATCAGTTTTTTTATCCGCACCAACTAAAGTAGCATTAACCTTTCTTTCGCCTCCAGGTAAAGTTACTGTAATTTTATTTGCACCCTCAATTACATGTTCATTTGTTACAATATAACCTTGCTTGTCAAAAATAATTCCAGAACCGCTTCCCTGAGGGACAAGTCCTTCAAAAGAAAATACATTGTTTTCTACTCCTACTACAGCAGGTCCTACTGTTTCAGCAACTTTTGTAACAGAATTTTTTGGTATAGAGGATGACTGTGCATCTTTCGAATCGGTTTTCCCATTTGTCTCCCCAAAGGATTTGGCCTGTGTAAGTGAATCAGGAGCATAATTCTTCTTTACATAGTATCCTCCGAGAATTCCCCCTACTGATGCTACAAAGAACATAAGTAGTATTATACCCAAAAATTTCATAAATTTTTTAGGCTTTCTTTCTTCGACGAACTTTACACCGCTTTCCCATTTATTGTTACTTGACGAATTATTATTAAAATCCACTCTATCCACCTCCAGCTTATAATACAATTATAAATAAGCTTTCTTAAAAAAATATGAACAAATAATAAAAAAAATTATAATTTGTATTTAAGCTAATGACAATGTGAATGTGAATTTAGTTCCAAAGTCCCCAGATTCAACCCATATAGTTTGATTATGCTGGTTTATAATTTGCCTTGCAATAGAAAGCCCAAGCCCTGTACCGCCCCCCTTGCATCTTGCCTTATCTACCTTATGAAATCTATCCCATATATATTTAATTTCATCCTTAGGTATAGGATCGCCATCATTAAATACACTTACAAATACTCTATCATTTTTTATTTCAGCCTTTATATATACATGCCCCATTTCAGGAACGAATTTAATTGCATTGTCAAGAAGATTAGTAATTACCTGGTCAATTCTATCCCTGTCTCCAATTACCATAACCTTATCTTCAATTAATATGACATCCATATTTATATTTTTCTTATTTATTTTATCCTCAAACTTTATTACCCTTTCTCTTATAAGCTCATTTATATCGAATTTATCTATTTGAAGTGAAAATTCCCCAGACTCAAGTCTTGAAAGATCTAATAAGTCATTAATAAGCCTTGTAAGCCTTTGTATTTCATCATGAACAATATTGAGATAGTAAGTCCATTTCTCCTGAGGTATAGTTCCATCAATCATTCCCATTATAAAACCATTAATAGAAGTAAGAGGTGACCTTAGCTCATGAGATATGTTGGCTATAAAATTCTTCCTCATATTTTCAAGATTCTTAAGGGAATCTGCCATATAATTAAACGATGTAGCAAGATCTCCTATTTCATCATCTGAATTAACTTGAACTCTTTTATCAAATTCTCCTTTTGCTATACTTTTTGCAGTAGTATTTATATTCTCAAGGGGCCTTATAAGAATTCTATCTGAAAATATATATATTACAAATATGGAGAATAGTATAGCTAAAGCAGCAGATACCCATACAACTATATACGCCTGCTTTACAGCGTTTTTTATTTCATCTAAAGGAGAATGTAAAAATACTGCCCCTTGTACTTGATCATGTATAACTACTGGCATTCCTACTGTAAGCATGGGCGATGAAAACATATTTTTAAAATTACCCTTTTTAACTACAATTCTTCCTTCTCTGATCTCATCAAATTCCTCACTGGTTATCTGCTTTCCAATCATTTTGTCAAGACCTTGCCCGGAATAACTTATAACATATCCAAAGTTATCCACTACAAGAACTCTTGCATCTAAAAGCCTATCTATTACTAAAAGTTCAAACTTAAATTTTTCAGGATCAGTTTTTTGGGTCATATAATCACCAACAATCCTGTTTAAGTTCGCCTCTTCTCTTAAAAGAGCATCTTTCCTTTGATTGTAATAATAATTATAAAACCAAACAGAAAGAATTACAGCTGAAACACTATAGGCAATAATTATTATTACTACATATGTTGCCATTAGTTTTGTAAATAGGCTCTTTTTTTTAATTACTTTCATTTATTTCACCTCAAATTTATAGCCTACTCCCCAAACAGTTTTAATTTGCCAATCATTTTCATCTGATAGTTTTTCTCTTATTCTCTTTACATGAACATCTACCGTTCTTGAATCTCCTGGATAGTCATATCCCCATACTTCATATAAAAGTTGATCCCTTGTAAAAACTTTATTTGGATTTGATGCCAAAAAGTATAGTAATTCAAACTCCTTTGGAGGCATCTCAAGCTCTTGCCCTTTATAAGTTACTATATATGAATCTGCATCTATTATAAGATCCGTAAACTCTAATGCCCTTTTCATTGTCTGAGGTTTATATCTTCTTAATACCGCCCTTATTCTTGCAACAAGCTCTTTAGGTTCAAAAGGCTTTACCATATAGTCATCAGCCCCAAGCTCTAATCCAAGTACCCTGTCAAAGGTCTCACCTCTTGCAGTAAGCATAATTACAGGAAGAGATGAGGATTTTCTAATTTCTTTCAAAACTTCATATCCATCCATTTCCGGCATCATAATATCAAGCACAACAACATCTACAGGTTTCTCTGCAAAAACCTTCAGAGCATCCTTCCCGTTATATACTTTATAGGTCTTATATCCTTCTTTTAATAAATAAAGCTCTATTAAGTCACAAATATTTTTGTCATCATCCACTATAAGTACTTTAGTTTCAACCATTTGATTCCCTCCTGTTAAATTTATCTTTAATTTAAATTATACAGTTCTCAATTTTAACTATTGCTCTATTTATTTTCTCATTTATTCCTTATAATTACAAGCACGTGGGATACTTCAAAGATTTAACAATCTATTAATTTATCTGATAGCTACCATCTGTAATCCCCTACTTAACGCGGAGAATAACGGCTACTACGCCCCTGGATTGGCGATTCAGAAATATGCTAGCTGTACTTCCCCGCACTAGCGGGGAAGTACAGCTAATAAATAGCCATCCTACGCAAAAGGCAGTTTAAGTTTTGGAAAAAGAAAACTTAAACTGCCTTTTGTTTTGAATTACCTCATATAACCTATGAGAAAAGTTTACTTACTGACATATCTTCATATATTCTCTTAATTGCTTCAGCAAAAATTGGTGCTACAGATAATATTTTTATCTTATCAATTCTCTTTTCTTCTGAAATCCGAACTGTATTTAATGTTACAAGCTCTTTTATTGCTGATTTTTGTATTCTCTCGACTGCAGGTCCTGAAAGAACTGCATGAGTACAGCAAGCATAAACTTCTTTTGCTCCAAGATCCATAAGAGCATTAGCTCCCTTTGTTATGGTTCCTGCAGTATCAATCATATCATCTACAAGAATAACTGTCTTATCCTTTATATCTCCAATAACATTCATAACTTCACAAACATTTGCCTTTGGTCTTCTTTTATCAATTATTGCTATAGGAGCATGTAGCCTGTCCGCAACTTTCCTTGCTCTTGTGACGCTTCCGAGATCTGGTGAAACTACAACCACTTCCTCTTCGTTAAAATTCATTTCCTGAAAATACTTAGATAAAATTGGTACCCCAAGTAAATGATCAAGAGGTATGTCAAAGTATCCCTGAATCTGAGAAGCATGTAAATCCATAGTAAGAACTCTGTCAGCCCCAGCTGATGTTATAAGATTTGCCACAAGTTTTGCTGTAATTGGATCCCTTGCCTTTGCTTTTCTATCCTGCCTTGCATATCCATAGTATGGAATCACAGCTGTAATTCTTCCAGCTGAAGCTCTTTTAAAGGCATCAATAAGAATTAAAAGCTCCATAAGATTGTCATTTACAGGTGCACAGGTAGATTGAACTACAAATACATCTGCTCCCCTAACTGTCTCATTAATATTAACTGAAATTTCACCATCGCTGAATCTTCCTACCTCAGCATCACCAACAGGCACGCCCAAAATATCTGCAATTTCCTTTGCTAAATCAGGATTTGAGTTGCCTGTAAAAATTTTAATATCCTTGCCATGGGTTATCATACGGAATACCTCCTACGTTATTTTTTCCAAATACCTTTTTTACTTACCCATCCTTCTTTGTTTACCTGCCTTGCTCTTGCAATGGCAAGTGCTTCACCGGGCACTTCATCTGTTATTGTTGAACCAGCAGCTATATAAGCGTTATCTCCAACCTTAACTGGAGAAATAAGATTTGTATTGCAGCCTATAAATGCATGGTCACCAATGTAGGTATGATTTTTATTGGTTCCATCATAGTTAACTACTACAGTGCCGCAGCCAAAATTACAGCTGCCTCCTACAGTAGCATCGCCTATATAAGTTAAATGAGAAACTTTTGTGTTGTCTCCAATTTCAGACTTTTTAATTTCTACAAAATCGCCTATTTTTGCGCCTTTTCCAATTTTGCTTTCAGGTCTTAAATAAGCAAAAGGACCAACTTTTGTCCTATCTCCCACGCTGCTTTCAATGATTACAGAGTTTTGAATAGTAACCCCATTTTCAACCTTACTATTAGTTATTCTTGTCCCTGGACCTATTATGCAATCCTCACCAATTACAGTGTTTCCCTCAATAATAGTGTTAGGATATATAACTGTATCCATGCCAATTTTAACTTCATCGTCTATATATGTTGTATTTGGATCAAGAATAGTTACACCCTCATCCATATGCCTTATTAAAATCTTTTCTCTAAGTATCTTTTCTGCCTGAGCTAGCTGAAATCTTGAATTAACGCCCATAAAAACAGCTGGGACTTCACATTTTTCACTGTTTGTACCCATAAGTTCGTTATAATTTGTTAGATATGCTCCTACTTTTAAACCGTCATTTTTCATTATTTCAATAGCATCAGTAAGATAATACTCACCCTGCTTATTATTGTTCTTAATCTTATCAAGTGCATTTAATAGTGCTTTTATTTCAAAACAGTATATAGCTGAATTAACTTCCTTTACAGCTTTTTCTTCCCCATCTGCATCCTTATCCTCTACAATTTTCACTACTTCATTGTTTTTCCTTATTATCCTGCCAAATCCTAAAGCATCATCAACTTTTGCACTTAGAATGGTAGCAGCAAAACCGTTTTTATTATGATAATCCAAAAGCTTCTTTAAAATTTCGCCAGTAATTAAAGGAACATCCCCAGCTAATACTATTACATTCCCCTCTTTGCCTGATAAGAATTCTCTGCAGCACATAACTGCATGCCCAGTACCAAGCTGTTCCTTTTGAAGTATTGTTTTAACATTTTGCCCTAAATAGCTTTTAACAGCATCTGCGCCATGACCAACTACAACAGTAAAGTCAGCTACTCCACTTTCTTTAAGTGATTTTATTACATGATCTATTATTGGTTTCCCGCATACTTTATGAAGTACCTTGGGAAACTTTGATTTCATTCTTTTTCCTTCACCTGCAGCAAGAATAATGCCATAATTACTGCCCATATATTGCACCTCTTAAACTTTATTTTGGTTAGGTTGTGTCAACTTTAAATTATTATATGTAATAGACTTAATTGTAATAGTCTAACCTATATAATTATATTGCAATAAGATATTTTATTCAACAATTATCTTCAATT
>ENA-UOOM01001228-UOOM01001228.1-fermentation-metagenome-genome-assembly--contig:-NODE-1228-length-25388-cov-5.141436_pt1 | contig 25388 bp, 20 predicted proteins | sample MGYA00245781_ERZ724031 | MGnify/ENA primary metagenome ERZ724031 (study PRJEB28704, sample SAMN03018317) | fermentation metagenome | biome: anthropogenic terrestrial biome; feature: soil; material... | reverse complement strand
TGGTAGATATTACTTATCTTTGATAGTTGAGACAACTGCTCCAAAGGCATTGCCAAAAACAGGCAAGGCTGTTGGAATAGATGTTGGGATAGCTGACTTAGCTATTAGCTCTGATGGAGTTAAATATGGTACTTTCAATGCTAAGTGGTTAGAAAAGCAAGCTACAAAATGGCAAAGCAAGTTTGATCGTCAAAGACACCAAGCATCTGTAGTCGTTTGCCAATGGAACCATAGACACAAAATAGTAAAGATAGGTGCTGATGATTACCAGAATTGGCAGCGAGCAAAAAGCAAAAGGCTCATTACCAACAACGGATAGCAAACAAAAGAAAAGACTATCTACACAAGCTTACAACAGCTTTAGTTAAAAAATACGATGTGATTGCAATTGAGGGTTTGAAAGTCAAGAATCTTCAGAAAAACCATCACTTAGCTAAAGCAATTGCTAATGCTTCATGGCGAATGTTCAGACAAATGCTAGAATACAAGTGTGCCTGGTATGGTAAAAGGTTAATTGCTGTTAACCCTAAATATACCAGCCAAATATGTTCTAATTGTGGCTACCCTAGTGGGAAGAAGCCACTTGAAATCAGGGAGTGGACGTGTCCACAATGTGGCACCCACCACGACAGAGATATTAATGCGGCAGTTAATATCTTGCATAGAGGATTAAAAGCTATTGGTTAGGGACTAGCCTTGGTAAAATAATGAAGTTCTGTAAGTTAGGTATTCTGAATACAGATATAACATCCTAAATACTACTTTATGTTCCCAGAAGCCCGGCACTTCAGTGCCGAGTAGTTCATAGGAAGGTGTATGACTTATGGAAAAGAAGAAAACAAAAGGACTAACTGTACGGTTAACTCCAGCAGAATACGATGACATAACAACATTAGCATGGGAGCTTCATACAAGTAGTTGTGATCTAATTAGGAAAACAATGCTAAACTTACTAGCAGACTACAGAAAAGAGGCACAAAAGTGATATCTACTGTAACATATGAGGATACTCTTAACGGAACACTTCTTTATGGTAAGCTTAATGATAAGTTAGTAATTGTTATGCCAGCTCATAATGAAGAAAAAGCTATCTATAATTCTTTAAATAGCATTAGAAAGCAAAAGGGGCTAACTGGCTTAGATGTCATTATCTTTATTGCATTGGATAACTGTATAGATGATACAGAGAAAGTAATTAGGCATAATTTTTCTGACCTGAATATTAAGTTGTACAGAACAGTTAATAATAAACAGCATAAGGCAGGTGCTTTGAATCAAGTCTATAGACTTATTTTTGGCGACTTAACTAATAAGAAGCCTATAGCAGACTATACTAAGAAGCAGGTTGCAACTATTAAGGCTTTTGTTGGAGTAGATGCAGATGTTATGCTTGGCGATGATTGCTTAGCTACTCTGTATAAGGACTTAAGCATAAACTACGGGGTAGGTGCGGTTAGTGCTAACTATACTTGTTTGTTGCCTGAGAGCAAGCATAAGTTGCTTAGAAATGTACCAGATGAGTTCTATGACTACCATAACTTAAAATATGGTAATTCCTTTAATCGTTGGTTATCTTTTCAGCAGTCAGCAGAGTTTGCTCAGTGGACACTTAAGCAAAAGGCAAGCAACTATTTTGCAGAGATAGCAGGTGGTCAGTGTTCTATCTTTAGGCCAGAAGCACTAAGAGATATCTATAAGGTATGCAAGCTTAATGGCATATATGATAATGCAACAGATACAGAGGACTTAAATTTAACTCAACAGCTTAGAAAGCTCAATTGGAAGTGCATAATTAGTGATAGCGCAAGATGCTATGTTGATAGTATGGACAAGTTAAGTACATATATTAGTCAACGGTTTAAGTGGGTATCAGGAACACTAGACTATGCCTTACAATCAGGCTTAGGAACTAAATATTCTAGAATACTTTGGGGTCGAGAATTACTCCTTGTTTTGAACTTTTTCATCAGGTGCCTTATGATAGTGCTTATTCCAGCTTCAGTTGCATTAGGCATGTTTACATGGAATTGGATATGGATAACACCTTATGCCTTGTCTATTATTATTAATAGTATTGTCAGTATGAGAACGCCACATAGACGGTTTATAGATGTGCTATTAAATGTTCTAGGGATAAGCCCAGAAATATATTTATGGCTAACTCTATATGTACATGCTAAGGTATGGCTATCCTTATTGAAGGTATCTAAAGTAGATGGCTGGCAAAGACAGTATTTAGCAGAACAAGGGAAACTACATTCTACACACATTGGCTTACTTTTTGTACTTATTGTGGCTGTAGTGCTAATACTACTTGCTAAGGCAAATATAATTAGCTTTAGCAGTGCTGTTGCATTTATGAAGCCTTACATTAATTCAATGTATAATGTGCTAACGACCCTCACAATAATAACCATGCTTGCTATGCTGTATCAGTTACTGAAGTTAAGGGGTAACTTTAAAGCTTAATTCAATTCAACTAAATATAAAGGGACACTTGTTGCAAAACAGGTGCCTCTTTTTTGCTATATTATATACTAGACTAGTTTATACTTGTAGTAGCAAGAGCAACAAGCTCTATATGTTAAAATATAGTATAGATTTTAGCATGTTGGGGTGCATATATGAGCTATAAAAATGATACAGATTGGGCAAGAGCAAAGCAGTATACGAGCAAGAACACAAAGCTTAGGGCTAATGATTGGGCATACACATTGTCAGTCTATTATATCTTAGGTGGTAAGCACATAAGTATATATTGTAGGCTGGGTGAAGAAGCCTATCAGATACTGGGTGTAGTAACAAAAGCAGGCAAAAATAAGGTGCTTGTAAAAGGACTTAATACTAAAGAAAGTAGCCCTATTAAGGATAGTGTTATATATAAAAAATATACAGATAGTACAGTATACATAGTAGGGTATGACAGGGTGTATTCTGCACCTAAAACTTTTTACTATACTGTAGATAATAAAGAAGAATTAACCAAACTTAGCTTAGATACATATTTAAGTATTGATGGTAAGTCGTATATTGAATATAAAAAGTAGGTGCTTCATTAGTGAGTAGATTATCAGACTTTATTGCCAGATTTCAAAGTCAGCCAAAAGATACAAGTATTCCTCTAGAGTCTGTTGGCGATAGCGACTATAAAGACTATATTCAGCAAATGCAGACAGAGCAGAAGCCAGAGTATATACAAAAAGGGTACAACTTAAAGGATATATCTGTAACAGACCCCGTATTTAAAATGGGGACTATTGATATTAATGCCAATACAGAGGGTTATGTAAGACGTAAAAAAGGCAGAGCTCCCTCTGATGTAAATGATGTGCTTGAGGCCTATTCTAATAACCCTATTGTTGCAGCAATAGTAAATACTAGAGTAAATCAGGTAACAAACTATGCTATGCAAGCAGATACAACTCAAGATCATACAGGGTGGAAAGTGCTTGTTAAGGGTTCAAAGAAACCAACACCAGCACAGAGGAGAGTAATTGCCAAGTGTGAGCACTTTATAGAGAACATGGGCTTTGGCTATGATCCGACTAGGGATACCTTTCCAGATTTTTTACGTAAGCTAACACGTGACTCTTTAATTTTTGACCAAGCTAATGATGAAAAAACCTATGATGAGAATGGTCAGCTTCATCATGTACGGCTGGTAGATCCTACAACAATAGCTTATTTATGTAGTAAATCTACAGGACAAAGGTTACGTTCTGGTAATATTTATGGGCAGGTAATTGCAGGTAAGGTTGTACGTAAGTATGATACACGTACTATGGGTATGTTTATTAGAAACAGAACAACTGATATTTCTCATAGAGGCTATGGCAAGCCAGAGCTTGAAACAGTATTAAGAGAGGTTTTTGCCCAAGAGAATGCAGAAAAGTTTAATGATAGATTCTTTAGTAATGGTGGTACTGTTCGAGGTATTCTAGATATTAATGGAAACATATCACGACAAGAGCTAGGCTCATTTAAGCGTATGTGGTACAACACTTTAGCTGGTATACAAGCAGCAGGAAGTATTCCTATTGTTACAGCAGATGACATTAAGTTTGTAGACTTAACACCACAAGCAAAGGATATGCAATTTGAAAAGTGGACAAACTATCTAGTTAATGTGTGTTGTGCAGCATGGTGTATTGACCCCAGCGAGATTGGTATGACTAATAGAGGGGGTGCCAGTGGTTCTAAGTCTAATTCATTAAATGAGGGTAATTCTAAGCAGACGGTAGATTTATCTAAGGACAAAGGGCTACAGCCCCTGCTAACGCTTATTGCCAACTTTATTACTAAGGATATTATTTCACGTTTGGCTGGGAGTAACTATGTATTCCAGTTTGTTGGCGGTGACCTTGATAGTCAAGCAAAGCAATTACAGCTTGCCAAAGAAGAAGTAGAAACTAGCACAACTGTTAATGAGTATAGGGTAGCTAATGGTAAACCAGCTATTAAAGGTGGCGATATAATTTTGTCACAATTCTATATTGCACGCTTAGGTCAAATAAACCAGAAAGAACAGATAGAGCAAGCTAATGCAGCTCAGCGAGTAGAAACACTTCTTAACACATTAAGTCAAGACAATACTTCTACATTAGAGAGCAGTGACAATAAGCCATTGCCAGCAGGACTTACTTATCAAGATATGCAAAGTAGTTTAAAAGGTAAGCCAGCCAAGAAGAGTGGTAGAAGTAATCAAGAGGGCATTGGTAAAGACGGTCAGATAAAGAGTGAGAACAATGTTAATTCTTATGGTGAAGGCGGAAAGAACCATAAAAGATGATTAGTGCTATATTATCACTTGAAAGTGAGGTAACTTAATGAGTTCACCACAATTTTTAGGGACTTTCATTCCTTTAAGTTCTGAGATAAAGAAATCAAGCTCCTCAAAAGAAAAGAATTGGTACGTTGCAGGTTATGCTTCTACTGCGGACTTGGATTTAGATGGACAGATTGTAGACCCAAAAGGCATTGACTATGAGAGCTATTTCAAAGACCATGGCTGGATAAACTATGAGCATGAGAAAGGTATAGGCTCTATTGTTGGTGAACCCACTAAAGTTGAAGAAACTGATAAAGGGCTTTATTTAGAGGGCAAGCTTTATAAGACAGTACCTAAAGCGCAAGAAATTTGGACACTGCATAAGTCGCTGCAACAAGAAGGCAGTAAAAGACAGCTTGGCTTTTCTGTTGAAGGATTTATAACCAGTAAGACCTTAGATGGTAAGATAACTGGTATGAAGCTTACAAATGTAAGTATTACCAGCCATCCTGCTGATACACATGCAACTTGGCACGGTGTAGAGAAGTCAGCAACAATGGGTTATGATGTAAATCCGGCAACAATGGGTTCCACAGGCTCAGGCGATATGTCAGCATTACGTTCTGAAGTAGCTCAGGCTTTAGACGTAATAAGTTATACAATGTCTAAGTCACAGATGAGTGGTATTTTGAAAGAAGCAGAAACTTCTCTCAAATCAGCAGGCTTATTTAATACAAATGATGAGGTACTTTTATTGCAACTGGGTCGAGGACTTAGCCGTAAGGAAGCACAGAAGTTTTTAAATAATATGAGAGGAGTCAAATAGTATATGTCAGAAAGCATTCTAGACAGCTTTGATAAGAAAGTTGCTAAAGATAAGGCAGCTGCAGAAAAGCAAGATAAAGGCAATACTGTAATTGACAATATTAAGGAAGTTACTAAGAAGCCAAATGAGCCTAAAGGTGTAAGTTCTAGGGTTAATAACAGTAAGCCTTCAAATAAGGCAACAGCAGTAAAAGAACCAGACAAGGATAAAGATCCCATTAAAGATTCTGCTACTGTAAAACCAAAAGGAAGAGTTACACCTCCAAAAGAGTTTGTTACTAAATCTACAAATAAGGCAGATGACAGTAAAACTAAAGAAGGTGCAGAGGACAATATGGATAAAGACGATAAAGAAAAAGTTCCAAAAGAAGCTAAAGCAAAGGCTCAAAAGGGAACTAAAGAAGAAACTAAAGGCAAAGATAAAGCAGAAGATAAGAAAGAACCTGTACAAAAATCTGTAGACAATGTTGTTGCAGAACAAGCAGATACTTTTGCTAAGTCTTTAGGTGTAATTAAGAAAGCATATGACTTACAAAATGAATATGCTGAAAAGACTGTTACACACTTAGATCAAATAGAAAAGTCCTTTAATGTGCTTAAGGATAGTTTGAAAGAAATCAAGGCAGCATTAGTTTCACATGAAACAGGGGAAACTATAGAAAACCCAGAAGAAGAAACTAAGAAGTCATTAGACCTTGAACATAAGGGTGAACATATTGCTAAGTCCACTTCAGGGGCTGATGAAGTGCCTGTAGGCCGTGAATCTTCTACAGAAGCAACAGAAGAAGTTAAGAAATCTTTGGACACTGGTAATGCAGTAGACGATAAAGTAGAAGCAGTGGAAGGCAAAGATAAGCCAAATGGTAATGCTGCTCCTACTAACTTGGCAGATGAAGCTTCTAGCTTAACTAGCAAGTTTTTCAACCGTGTTTCTCAAGAGCATGCAAATATGGACTCAGTACAGTTGAATACGCTTAATCAATTACAAGGCAAGGTAAAGTATGGTACAGCAGATAATGATGACTTGAAAGCCTTTATTGATTTTGCTAACGGAAAATAACATAAAGTGCATGCTATATTAGTTTATGTAATAGATATAGCGAGAAAGTGTGAAATATAAAATATGCATAAAACACTTAAATTAACCCAAGCTCAAAATGCAGCCTTGGATAATATTGTTCTTCACTCTCCTAATGGTGGTCAGGGACTTAATGACATTGGTGCAGCTGTTCAAAAGTCAGCTACTGTTGGTTATGATGTAAACCCAAGTACTGGTATGACACCATCTTCTGATTCTTCTGCAGGAACAGTAACTGCCTTAAGACGTGAAGCTTTAGACGACCGAGTAGCAATGCTTTCATACACAACTGATGAATTTGCGTTCTTTATGAAAGTACCACGTCGTAGAGCAACAAGTACGGTTCAACAATATACTGTATTCGACCGTCACTCACGTGGCTATGATGCCTTAGAAGTTGACGAAGGCCAAATTTCTGCTCCTAGTGACCCAGAATTAAACCGTAAAGTATTACAAATGAAGTACTTGTCAGCAACTTGCAATGTTACCTTACAAGCAACTTTGGCAGATGCTGTAGAGTCACCAGTACAAGTTTATACTGATAATGCTATTGGTACTATTGTACAAGCTATTGAATCACAAATGTTTTATGGTGACTCATCACTTTCACCATATCCAGTAGATGCAAACTCAACTGGTGGGCGTCAGTTTGACGGTTTGGCTAAGTTAATTCCAGACGAAAATGTTATTGATGCTCAAGGCAATCCTTTGTCAGAAGAAAATGTAAATGCTGCAGCAACCAAAATTAAGAAAGCTTTTGGTAAAGCAACTGATATGTTTATGCCTATTGAAGCTAAAGCACCATTTATTGCAAGCTTGCCTTATACCAAGTTTGTAAACATTAACTCTAACCGTGGCAATACTGTTGCAGCTGGTTACAACGTTGATGCTTATAACTCAGTAACTGGGCCTATTGAATTAACTGGTTCATCAGTAATGACTCAAAACCAAGTGCTTGATGAAACACAATTGGGTGACTTAGGCCAAGCCTTAACTCCTACAGTAACAGCAACCGTTAATACTAATGCTGGTGGTGAATTCCGTCAAAATCATGAAGTAGGTCAAACTTTAAACTATAAAGTTGTTGCTTACGACCAAGGTAATGCTTCATTTGCAGCAGATGCTAGTGCAGCCATTGCTAATGCAACTGACGGTGTAGCTCTTAGCATTACTGCTCCACGCTTAGGCAAGGTTCGCACTTCCTTTGTAGCAATTTATCGTCAAGGCTTAGAAGATGGTCAATACTACTTAATTAAGAAGATTGGTACTGGTGCTGCAGTTAACGGAGTTATTTCATTTACTGATACTAATGATAAAATTCCAGGTACTTGTGATGTATTTATTGGTGAAATGCTAGACCGTACTATTAACTTGTACGAATGGTTACCTATTATGAGTTTACCATTGGCTCAAGTAAGTGCTAGTTACACTTGGTCAGTATTATGGTTCGGTGCACTTTGCTTACGTATTCCACGTCACTGGGCACGTATTAAGAATGTACAAGCAGTTCCTGTTACTCAACAATATTAATTGAGGATTATAACGTATATTATGAAGTAGGGTAGACAGCTATTGTCTACCCTATTTTAATAGAGAGGCTAACATATGATTAAGCATAGATTTTTAAGAAACAAAAAATTGGCAACAGCAGTTGGTGTAATTCATTTTGACAAAGAGGGCTTGAATAATGCCCTTGATGCTACAGAAGAACATAAGTTGGCAAAGCAATTAGCAGATATTGAGCTAGTAAGCAAAGATAAAGCAAAGCATACTGCTAAAAAGCAAGTTTCAGCAAAGCCTAATGGAGTTAAAGCAAAGTCTGCCAAGACTAGAGAAAAGCCAGTAAGTAAAACTAAGAAAGCAAATAGCAAAGCAAAGTCAGCACAAAGGGCTAAGAAAGTAACTAAGTAACTAAGTAGGTGAAAATATGGTACAGTTTGACTACGATAATAGTTCCACATATGATATAAATAATCCTAAGCGGATAGACTTATCTAAGGTTGATGATGTAACTCCTGCCGATATTGGTTTAACACCATATATGATAAAAAAGTATATGTTTGGCCTAAGGATAGTTGACCCAGATACTAAGCAAGAGCTGGATGATTCTGTATATGAGCACTTAATAGACACTAAGATACCATATGCTGAACAACAGCTAGGCATAGCTATTTTACCCAGAATAATAGCTAATGAACGTCACGACTATTATGCAAATGACTTTATGCACTACAACTATATTCAAACCTATGAAAGACCTATATTACAGGTTAATAGTGTAGAGATGATGTACAATAATCAAAGGCTTGAGAAGTTCCCGACTTCATGGCTTAAGGTGTACACACGTACAGGAGAGATAGAGGTAAACCCAGCAGTAATTGTTGGTGACAGTAGTGTAATGAATGGTGGAGAAGCCTATATGAATGGTGCACAGGCTATATCTTCAGCTCCACTTTGGGGACTTCCCGGTATAGCTAGTACAGATGTAGTCCCACAAGCATTGCAGTATACCTACGTTGCAGGTATGCTTCCACCAACAAGGCGAGGAATTACACGTGATTGGGAAGTACCTTTAGACTTAGTTCAGCTGATCGCTAAATATGTATTAAGAGAACTGCTCGAAATTTGGGGTGACTTAATTATTGGTGCTGGTATTGCTGGTGAGTCTTTAAGTGTTGACGGTATAAGTGAAAGTACAACGACTACACAAAGTGCAATGTACACTGGTGGTGCTGCACGAATTAAGCTTATTGATGATACTATTGCCAGTTTAGAACAAGGGTTACGTAATAGATACGGATACAATAAAGGTAATCTTTAAGATAGGGGGTTATTATGGAAAGACCAGTATTTTTATCAGATAGTGGTGACACAAGCATTAAAACTACTATCAATACGAGTAAAATACATACTCCTACACATGAAAGTCAAGAGCTAAGTGAAACTAAGCAGCAAGATACAGGAACAGAAGCAGAAGTGCAATTTAATGTTACTGTACTTCATGACTTTATACATAAGAGAGGTATTCCAACAAGTTGGCAGCAATCTTTTATTTGTCCTTGTGCAAATTCAATGACACTGGCTCCAGACCCTTTATGTCCTATATGCCATGGCACAGGTATAGGATACCTTAAAGCTAAAGATAATACTTATGTAATGCTGCAATCGCAAAACAGGGGTGCAGGCTCAAATAGAGATTTAGGTATGTTTGAAGCAGGCTCAGCATTAGGTACTTTTGATACAGAAACAAGAATAGACACAATGGATAGAATAACTTTGCCAGACTCAGTAGTAAGGCAGAATTATATGTTTAATGTGACAGAAGAACGGTTTTCAGATGGCTACTATATACCTTATGATGTTAGAGAGTTTCTATTTGTATCTGTACTTATAAATGGCAAATTGCATCATTTGAATGAATTTGGCGACTATACTTATAACAACACATCACATAAGATAACTATACTTAATGAGAAACTGATAGGATGTAACATTACAATGATGCTAAATGTAACTCTTAGATATATTGTATCTAACTTACTCAAGGATGCACGCTATCAGTATTCAAAGGCAAAGAGTGCAAATATTACTTATAATGACTTGCCAAGGTTGGCAGTACTAAGGAGGGAGTCAGCTTTTATTAATAATGTGCCTATTGTACCAGAAGATACAGAGGATGGAGTAACAACAAAGGTTACTAATAGTACACCAGACTATATGAAGGATGCAAGTAGTGATAATGGCTTTGGTTTGAAGGGTGTATAGCATATGTTTCAAAGTCAGAAAAATATAGAGAACAGAATAGACAACTATGGAAAGAATATAGCTAATAAAGCTATTACAGCGGGCAGTTCTACGGCTTCTGCAATGGGTATATCAAACTCTGCTATGCCTAATTATTTACAGTTAAACTTGCAGAGAGCAAAGAAAAAAGGCTTTTATGATATGAAGCCATTCTTTGAGCATAGTAGCAAGCTACGGTTTTCTAAGACAGGTAGCTGGTACTTAATCATACCCTTAAGGCGTAAGGTAAATAGCATGACAAGTACACTGTATGGGCAAGCTAGGGCAATAGAGCTTAATTCAGGCAAGAATATGGCAACTGCATTTATAGGCAACCTTTATGGTAAGCAGGCAGTCTCACCTATAACATCATTAGTGAATAGTAAATCAGGAACAGGCGGAAACTTAACTAGAGTAGCTAATGGTGGAAAGTCTAACTACTATGCTTTTAGAACAGTAAGTGCAAAGTCCAAGCCTAGTTCATGGATAATAGGTCGTCAGTATGTAAACCATGATGATATGAGTAAGACTATGATTGATAACATAGTACGTGCAATAAAGTGGCAATTAAGGCACCCTAATAGTTAGAAAGCAGATATTTTTATATGATACCAAAACTAGATACATATATGTATAAAACATTAAAGCGGTACATACGTGCTATATTAAATACTGCAGGGACGGAAGATGAGCCTTATGTTTTAGGTGCTGTACTAGCAGGCTTTGAAGCAGGTGTAGCCGATAACTTTAAAAAAGCATTTACAGGTGAAAGTAAGAAAAAGCTTTCTATAGATGTTGTTACTTCTTACCCAACAACTAAACAGCAAGTCAATGCCTTATATGTCATTAGTCGAGGAGGTGCAGAGGAAGATACTTCTGCAGGCTCTATTGGGTTAGATACAGGCAATAATGAGAGTCAAGGACGGTCTACTATTGATGACACAGAAGTCAATAAGTCAGTACAGGTTTCTCATGATGACAGAGGCTATTACTTAGATATAGGTGAGCCTATACTAGCTATAAGTAGTATTAGTGGGATTACAGATAACCTTATTGATATGGATAGCTTTAATGCAGGTGATACTGAGATAAGATTAATAAGTCCAATGCCTCCAGAGCAAGCTACAGCACTTTCAGGAGCCTCCTTACAAGTTATTTATACTCCAAAAGATGTAGGCAGCAGAAGTGACTATGCAGGGTACATAAAAGGGTACCAGCTGGAGGAGTCTTTAATCATAACAGAATGCAGTAATAATATTGATACATTGAGATGTCTAGATTCATTACTTAAGTACATTCTAATTATGACAAAAAGCTCAGCCAATGAGGGTACAGATTTTCAGCTTGCACATATTCATTCAGACCCTTTAGGCATAAGCGATGTACGTGAGGATAGAAATATCTATCAAATACAAACAGTAGTTACTTACAAGGATACTTATCAAGTTCCAGAAGATGCAGCAGACAGATTAAATAAGATACTTTTAAATGGACAATCAGTAACAGACTAGAAGGCAGATAACATGGCAAAGAAAGTAGACAAGCAAGCACTAGTACAACCTTATATTAGTGTAGATACTTTTTTAAAGATAGTACAACCTACCTACAAGTTAACGCACTTGCAGGTTAAGGGGTTCAAAGTGAAAATGAAAAGTCTTGGTAAGAGCCTTATGCCAAAGATTGATTCCTTCATTTCATATTTGAATGATTATATGGATAAAAATAGAAAGTAGGCAATTACATGGCAGTACGCAAATACCCACGGGGAAAGCAAATTAGACCAGGCGTAACAGTTACAACAAATACTGATGCATTATCAGGTGTTGCCACAGATAGTGATAAGGCACTTATGCTTTTAGGTGGGGCATCAAGTGGTAAACCACACACTGTATATGAAATAACAAGCTACCAGCAAGCAAAAGGTATCTTTCGTGGAGGTGAGTTGCTAGATGCTATTGAAGCAGCTTTGTCTCCAAGTGCATCTGTTTCAGGGGGAACTATTTTAGCTGAACGTGTAGGTAGTGCTACACAAGGTACCTTTACTGATGGTGGTTTGGCTTTAACTTCCAAGATGTATTCATCTGATGCAAACAAAATTCAAACTTCATTAACTCAAACAACTTTTAATAATACCTATTCTTTGCAAGTAGTATTGGCAGATGATGCATACCGACAAACCTATACAAACTTAGGCCCAATTTTTGGTATTTCTTACAATGGCTCACAACCATATGCTTCTGTATCAGTAGATGTAGATGCAGACAGCAAGTTTGCTAATAAGTTAACCCTTAAGGTTGGTGCAGACAATGAATCAGCAGCAGAAGTTGCAACATTTGTTCTAGGTACAGGTAAATACACTAAAGTTAACTCTTTGGCAGCAGATATTAATGATATTGATGGCTTTTCAGCCTCCTACTATCCAAGCGGGACTAAGAATATTGAAACTATATACTTAGATGCACTTGCTGAAACACAAGTACCAATAATTAAGCCGGACGATACAACAACACAGCCTTTGTACCTTACATCATTAGGTGGTGATGTAGCTAATGTTTTGTCTACTTATGATGACTTGCTAGGAGCAGTTTATGACCCTTCTAAGGGGGAGCCTACACCTTATGCCATTACATCATTAACAGGTGGAACGTCACCACAAATTTTGCCTTCTTCATGGAGTACAGAGATTAGCCAATTTGCTGATGAGGACGGGTACTTCTTATGCCCATTGACTAGTGATATATCTATTCAAGCAGAAGCTTTAGCTTTTTGTGAAGACAGAGTTTCAGAGGGTGACCCACGTGCATTGCTTGTTGGAGGCGATATTAAAGAAACCACTACGGCAACAATTAATAGAGCTACCAGTTTAGAAACAATTAATGCTAAGGTACTTGTAAATGCCACTTCAGCCACACGTCTTATGGCAGATGGTACAGTTAAAGATTTACCAGGCTACATGGTTACTGCTATGATTGGTGGGGTTGCTAGCAGTATTGATATTGGGCAATCTATAATACACAAAGACCTTGATTTAGTAGATGTAGACCAAAGGTTTACTTCCTCTCAATTAGATGCTTTGGCTAGTGCAGGTGCAATTGCTGTAGAGTTTGTTCGCAATAGAGGAACACAAGAGTTCAGAATTACAGACGATATTACTACAGCGTCCCCAGAAAGTTCAGATCCAACGGTTTCTGAATTATCTGTAGGTGAGTCAACAGACTTTCTTGTAGGTGACTTACGTGTACTCTTAGACAGGCAATACATTGGTAGCCCAACGTTACTTACAAGTCCTGGCGATATTAAAGCAACCATTTCAAGTTTCTTGCTTAGTAAGGAAAATAATGGTGAAATTGAGGACTATGAAGAAAATGGAATTACAGTAACAATCATAGGTAACACTGTACACATTACTATGCAAGTAGTACCTGTAAGAGCTATTAAGTACATTACTGTAGGTCTTAACTACATTAGTAAAGAAATTAGTGCTTAATTAAAGAAAGCAGGGATAGTAAATGGCATATGTAAAAACACACAACAGTTATACTAGTGGTGCAGCACAATCATCAGTCACTGCTAATGAGATTGAGATAACTTTTCAAGGTAACGCATTGGGCAGAGCTCAAACAGCTTCAAGTCAAATTCAATATGGTACACAAGGTGTATACGAAATTGGCAGTATCTTTGCAGCAGAACATGTATATACTAAGTATGAGGGACGTCTTACACTGGAAAGAGTAATGATAAAGAATCAATCTTTGGCAGACTTGCACATTGCCCCATTAGGCTCAGATGTTCTTAAAACTGGTACTATTGATGTTGTTATTAAGAACCGTGACGACAATAACCATATCATTGCAGCCTACTTAGGTTGTACTGCAGAAAACTATCATATGGAAGTACGGGCAAACACTATGGTTTCTGAAACTATTAACATGGTGTACCTCAAGGCAAGTTTAGCTAAATAGTATAAAGTAATAAATAAGCTTAGGGTGAACACCTTAAGCTTATTTTTGTGTCCTTATCTAAGGCTTAGTGTAACAGGCTTTGCCTAAGACAAAACATGCTATAATTAGCCTTAGCAGTATATGTACAGTCTTTATAGCTATATTACCTATATAGCGATGGGGCTGTACTCTTAATAAGTAGAACTTAACGATGGAGGTTTAGCATTTATGTCAGACAATAAAGTATATGAAAAAGCATTGCAACAAGCTAATGATAAAGGCTATGAAAGTTTAAGCCCAGAGCAATTAGCAGCAATTAAGTACCATAGTCAACAAGAAACAAAAGAAGTAAACTCAGATGACTATAGCGAAGCTCAAATTAGAGATATTAAAGAACGTCTTAAGCATGGTGAAGAAGTAACCCCAGAAGAGCAGGCAGCAGTCCAAGGCAAAAAGTTAGATGAACAAAGCAAGGTACTGGATATTGTTATTCATGGTGTAAACGACTTGTTTATGAAGCACTATGACTTTAAAGAAGATAAAGTATCATTTGATATTTCTATTAGAATGCCTAACATAAGAGAGCAAGGACGAATTTTTGCATTAGTAAGCAGCTATACGGGTGGCGCACAATATACACTGCCAGACTATTGGTACAAAGTTTATTACGCCTTATCTTTGCTTCGTGTTTGTGGTGTTAACGTGCCTAAACAATTAGCAAGTGACGATACTTTATACCCAGTAGCTGCAGGCTGGCTAGTAACTATTTATAATGACTGGAGCAATTGGGAGCAACGATTTCGCTATTAGAATAGAGAAGCAGGGCGGTATTAAAAGGCTTGCACGTACTATCTATGCAAGGAACATGTGGGAGATAATGAAAACATTTAAGAGTCTTCCTAGTGCAGACGGTACTTTTGCTACAATGACAAGTCTTACAAGAGATTTCATATATGAGGAGTTAGCTATAGACCAGCAAGAAGCAGAAAATGCAGCTAAAGGTTTGGAAACTAAGCCAGACTCTCAGTATTATGACCCAGATGACAGCTGGTGGGATGACCCAGACAAGTTGTTTGATGGTATGAATACAGACCCAGACAAGCTTAATAAAGAGCTTGCAGAGATGCTGGATGACCCTACTAAAGAGGTTATGTATGATAGGGTTAAGGATACTGTTAAGCGCGTGGCTAAAGGCGAAGATAATAAGCAAGCTGCAGATCATGATGAAGAAGTACATAAGGTAATGACCAATAGAATCTTAAGTATGCAGAGTGCCCTTAATAGATACTATCAAGGGGATACAAAAGCTCTTAATCAGTATAAGAATACATTGCATACAAAGGGTTCAGATGCCATTTCAAGTACACCAACAGAGCAATCAGGTACACTAGCCAACAAGGATGAGTCAGATAAGAATAAGCAGACAAGGCATAAGATGGCAGAAAAAGTTATGAAGAATACTCTCAGTATGCTGAACGGGGAATGAGATAGAAAATGGCTGAAAGAGAAGTTATAAATGTTACTGCTGACACAAGGCAGGCTAAGCAAAATTTAAATAGCTTATACAGTGTACTTTCTGACATACATAAACTGGAAGAGAAAGCCAGCAAGTCTGCTGGTACAGTTTCAGAGAATAGTCAGCTAAATATACTTAATAATTATAAGCAGGCACTAGACAACTTTCAGTCCTCTATGCAGCAAAAAGGGCAATATCTAAGCAATGGCCGTGGTGGTAGAGCAGGCAGACGTAACACGTATAAGCGGTCACAGACAAGAGAGTATCAAGAATGGAACAACACTCTTAGCCAGACCGGGAGTGCTCTTGATGATGTTGCTGCTAGAATTAATAAGATATCCACAGCTAATGCAAAGGCAAATAGCTCTTACAAAGACTATGTAAATACTGTAAGAAATTCTAAGAGTACCTTATCAGACTTTCAGCAAGCACAGTATAGTTACAAAGATAGAACAACAGAAGCAAGAAGTGTAACTCGAAACCAGCGTGAAATAACACGTAGAGCTACAGACAGCTCCTATATGTCTTATAAAGACTATCAAAAGTACAATGCTAATAATAAGATTATTGACAGCTACAAGAATACAGAGTCAGGTAAGCTAGAACAGGCTATATCGGCTACCCAAACGCAGCTTCAGAATAAGCAGCGTGGCTTGCATCAGGCAAAAGAATCAGGCAATGTAGATGAAGATACTCAAAGAAGAGTAAATCAGTATCATGAAGAGATTGGTGAACTGGAAAAGCTTCTTGAGAGCCAGAAGAAGTATCAACATGTACTTGATGCTGCTATTAGTAGTAACGAGCTACATAAGCAGGATATTAATTCAGTAAAACCTACTATTGGGGCAGAGCGTGGTTCCTTACAGGATATTATGCAGAACCGGGTGGGTGCTAAGATCAGTCACATTGTGGGAACAGCTTTTTCTACTGTAAGAAACTTTGCTAAGGGTGGCTTAAATACTAACTTAAGTACAGGCATTCAGGCATTAAATGCGGGTAATCTATCAGGTCATGTAAGCAGTGAAGTATTAAGAGAACGGCTTCAAAATCAAGTCCAAAGAAACCATTTAGGTTATTCCTCACAGGAAGCACTAAATTTTTACTCACTAGCTTCACAAAGATCAGGCTATAATGGCAACTCTGCTCGTTCAAGAAAAACTACTACTGGGATGACTAGAGCTCTTGAGCAAGGGGGGCGCTATTCAGGGGTAAATTCAAATACTTACTCTAGTGTTGCAACAGCAGCTATGACTTCAGGAGGTTTGCTTACTACTGGGGACGTTCAAGAACTGGGCGAAACAATTGCTGGTGAGAACATGCGCAGTGGTAACAAGGGTGACAGCGAAGGCAATGCAAAGATAATTGCCAATGCTATTACTCAAGTTTCTCAGTCATCTACTCTAGGCATGCATGGCATTAATACTATGTCTGCTACTACTGCAATGTTATCTAGGCTGGGTAAGAGCTTCCAAGGGAAAAATGGTCAGCAAGCAATAAGCAATATTAATAATGGTTTCCAGCAAGCAGCATCAGGCAGTAACCAAGGCTTATTGTATATGAAAATACAATCCAACCCACAAAAATATGGTGGTGTACAAGGGTATTTAAAGGCTCAAGAGAGCTTGGCTAAAGGCTTAGGTGACCCCTCAAACATAGAAATGACCCGTGGTTATGTACAACGTATGGGTCAGTCAGGCTCTGCAGGTAAAGCTATGGCAGCTGAGGTATTACAGAAGCAGTTTGGTATAACACCTCAACAGTCAGATAAGTTAGCTACTGATATGATTTCAGGTCACTTGAGTAATGCAGATATTGCTAAAGAAGCCAGAAGAATGAATACGGCAGGTAAGCAGGCTTCTAGGCGTAATGCTTCAAGCTATCAAAATGACCAGATAAGTACACTAAAGAGTACACAGTCGGGCAGAGAACGTCAAGAGTCACAGATGAACGACAAAATGACATGGGCTTCCAAAATACATGATTGGGCATCTAGCCAAAGCCCTATTGTAGGCACTGCTTTATCTTTAGGCGGTACACTAGGTGAGTCTGTTCTTCAGACTATGGTAGGTAACTCTGCAATTCATTTAGGCGGTAAAGCTATTAGTGCTTTTGGAGCATCTAAATTTGGTAAAGCAGCTACAGAAGCTTTAGGCAAGACCAAGCTGGGCTCAGGTATACTTAAGGGCTTAGGCAAAGCAGGCAAATATGCAAAGCCAGCTGCCAGTGGAGGCAAGCTCTTATCAGGCCTAGGAAGTACAGCATTAAAAGGTGCTGGCTTTATAGGTGGCCATGCAGGAGCATTAAGTGCAGGCACTCAAGCAATTGGTGCAGTTGGTGCAGTACAGCATGCAAGAAACAAGACGAGAGAAACCAGTAAGCAGGTTGGTGGCATAGCCGGTTCATTTGCAGGAGCAGAATTAGGTGCTTCAGCAGGGGCTGCTATAGGGAGCGTTGTTCCAGGCGCTGGTACTGTTATTGGTGGAGCTGCCGGTGGTATAGCTGGTGGTATAGCTGGTACTGGCTTAGGCCAGGCAGCTGGTAACGGCATCTATAACATTGGTCATGGCATAGCTAAAGGAATAGGGCACTTAACAAGTCCCCATAGAGTACAAGCAGCTACTAGGCACAATAGGAATAAGAATAGGCACAATAGGAATAAGAATAAAACTACAGCAGATGTTATTAATGGAAGTACTAGAGCTTATAATTCAACACAGGGCAAGTTAAACCAGAACACCTTTGCCAAAAACTTGTACTTAGAAAGACATAATATTACTAAGCGTGAGAATGACTTAACAGAATTTGGTGAATTACTTAAGTCAGAAGCTGAAATGGGTGGCAATGGTAAAGAAGCCAAAAAAATTGCTGGTACTATCGGCAATGGCAAAAGCAAGAGTAGTTCAAAGAAGAATAAATTATCTAATAGCAAGGTACATAGCAAAGCAGTATCAGGCAGGGTAAAGAATACAAGCAGCAAGTATGGTTCAACACATAATACTGTAAACCTTAATATTGCTAAGCTTAATGACTCAAGAGAAGCTACAGTGAAAGCAGCTGGAGCTCTAAGTAATTTAATGAAACGTAAGAGTAATGATTTCAGTACAAACTGGGCACGTGCATAGATTTAGTGATAGATGGACGTAACCCCTTACTTTAGTGATGGGATATAAGCTCTAGTATTAGCTCCGAAAGGAGCTATTTTTGTACCTTGTGTTATAATATACATATGGATAAAAGGAGGCGAAATTAAATGACAACAGTAATTACAGCTAAAGTCCGTTTATACCCTAGTCAAGAACAAGCTACTCAATTTAAAGCTGTAACTAAGGAATATCAACGCTTATGTAACCTTGTCAGTCAATGGTATTTTGATAATTATTGCCGAGTTAATCGAAAAAAGTTCAACCAAGAAATGTATCATTATTTACGAGTTGAATCTAAGGACATCAATTCAGCTATGGTTCAATCCACTTATCGTACCGTTGAAGCACGTTATAAGACAGTTAGGCAGCAACTCTTTCAGCATCCATATCATTTTCAAGATAAGAATACAGGAAAGTGGTATCGGTTTAATCGAGATCTTGGCTGGTTATACAAGCCAATTAAGTTTAGCCGTCCACAAGCAGATTATGTGCGGAATTTGAATTACTCATTTGTTGAACAAGGCTCAAAAATATCTATGAATGTCTTAGGGCAAAGAATAAAGGTAGCTTTTAATGGTGATTATTTAAATTTTTTTGACCCCAATTATAAGTTGGGTACAGCCAAGTTAGTTCAGCTTAAAAGCCATTGGTTTTTGCACATTCCAGTCACCATTGAAACTGATGAGTGGAAAAAAGAACATAATCAGCACATAGTTGGTATTGACCGTGGTTTACGCTTTTTAGCTACCACTTATGACGAGCAAGGTAAAACTTCCTTCTTTAATGGCAAAACTGTGATGCATAAGCGTGATACATATCAAAAAATACGAGCTGACTTACAAGCTAAAGGTACTAAATCAGCTAAACGGCGTTTAAAGAAACTATCTGGACGAGAGAACCGTTGGATAAGTGATGTTAATCATTGCTTATCTAAGACACTGGTCCAAAAATTTGGCGCTAATACCTTATTTGTCTTAGAAGATTTAACCGGCGTTTCTTTTGAACGCACTAATTTACCTAAAACTTTACGTAACCAAAATAGTTCTTGGGCTTTTTACCAATTAGAGCAATTCTTGACTTACAAAGCGCACTTAAATAATAGTGAAGTTGTTGAAGTTTCTGCTGCTTATACTTCCCAACGTTGTCCTAAATGCGGAACGATTAAAAAATCTAACCGTAATCACAAGCTACATGAATATCACTGTACTAATTGTGGTTATCGTTCTAATGATGACCATATTGGGGCTATGAATATCCAATTACTTGGAACTCAATATATTAGTGGACAAGAACAGCCTAAATTTGAATTAACAACTAATGCATAAACGTGTTAGTCAAATGGGTGTTGTCAACCACCCAATGATGTAGCCACATATAGTGTGGGAGCAATGAGTTTGCATTATAACCACTGACCATAAGGTCGTGAGCTACAAGCCTCTCACTTTAGTGAGGGGTAGTTGACGGGTAGTACAGGTATTAGCCAATCTGCCCCTATTTTTGTAGAAAAGGTGAAGAAATGGTAAAAAGAGCAGCAAGGATAACACATCCTAAGATTTCAATCAGTATATATAGTGAGCATACTGCCTACCATATTACAAATGATTCAGACCCCAGTGTTACAAACAACAAGCCAGCAACAGTGGACAAGTCAACATTGGAGAATAGTATTGTAAGTTGTAGAACACAAAATACATTGGAAGATGATACTGCAACTTTTACTGTAGTGCTGTCAGGGTTAATACGCTGGGATAATGTAATTAATTCTAATGACATTTTTATAATTAGAATGAACCCTAATGAAGATAATGCAAAGACTAAGGTAAAAAATGATAATGTAATGACAGGCTTAGTTTCAGACGTATCTGTAATTAAAGACTTTGGTAACGATTCTATTATGTATCAGATTACTGGGCAGTCTATGGCAAAAGTATTTACTCAATACAAAATTGGTTTGCCTAGTCAGGTAGAGTCACAGCTGTCTGACATGGGCTGGCTTTGGGATACTAATGCAGAGCTTACAGAAGAGGTTAAAGAAGGCTCAGGCGGTGACAGCAATCTTACACTTGCCTCAGGCAGTAATCCTAAAAAAGTATGGGTAGCCTTACGTGGTGCAGGCTATAGTGAGGCGGCTGCTGCAGGTGCAATGGGTAACATACAAGTAGAAAGTGGCTTTGTTCCTAACAAATGGAATGGGGGTCACATAGGAGGAAGTAGTAAACCACAAGGAAGTGATGGTGGTTACGGCCTTATCCAATGGACTGGCCCCCGTGAGACAGGTGTAATGAACTACTTAAAAAAGCATGATGCTGTAGATAAATCCTCTGAGTTAAAATATGAACTTATGTATTTACTTAATGTAGACCCTGGAAAGAGTGTGCCTTCTTCCTATAGGAAAAAGACAAGTGTCTCTGATGCAGCGCGTTGGTGGCTACTAAGAGTAGAGGGTATTAACGATGGTAGTGGACCCTCACGTACAAGTTATGCAACAGCTTTTTATCATAAATTCAGAGGAACTAAAGTTACAGGCTCCTCATTACCTTCCGGCTCCTCCTCAGATGATAGTGACAGCTCAGGTAATATTAGTGGTACTGTTAACGCAAGTCAAAGTGCTATTGATAGGGAAAAAGCTAATTCTATAGGGGTTGCCTTTTTTGGCAACAACGTAGCACAGATACAAACTAATTTAATTAATAGATTTAGACCATACATTAAGTATACTTATGAAAATGGTGCTAAAGGTATATGGGACTTCATAGACGTAACTAACTTTCATTCTTGGGAGGACTATGAATACCTATTTGATTCTTCCGGCTTTACTAACTTTAATGGTTCCTTGTATGATTTACAGCAGGCAGCCTTAAGAGCACCATTTAATGAGATGTTCTATGAGTCTTTGCCTAATGGTAAGAGTAAGCTTGTAGTAAGACGTACCCCATTTAACCCAGATGACTGGCAAAAGCTGGATATAAACACAGTAGATCAGACAGCTGTAATAGAACATGAAGTAAGTAAGAATGACTTGCAGGAGTATTCAGTCTTTACAGTTAACCCAGCTACCCCAACTATGATGGGTATATCAGATGGTGTATTACTTTCAGCTTACCCACAGACTAACCGAGATTTAATTGATAAGTATGGTTACTCTAAGTATGAAGTAGAAGATTTATACTTATCAGGTAAGGGTGACAATAATGAGCAGAAGAAAGCTAAAGGTGCAAGCAGCAGTAAGACAGCAGAGACTTCTAAGGATAACAGCCTAGGTACAGAGTTTAAGCTTGCAGATGTTAATTCATTTTTAGGCAGGATAAATCATACAGCATTAAGACTAGAGAAGGACAAGTATGCTAAGAAATTAGCAGATGCTTCCAACAACATTTCAGCTACACAGGCATATACATTGGTGAATGATTACATAGCTAATGCATATAAACTAACAGCAGACGATATGGACAATGACTTAGACATGGATAATGGAGGGGGTTTGCCTAACACAGGGACAACCCCTGTTTCATATAAGAGTCTTAATAGCTGCTTAAGTAAGTCTAATGGCGATGAGGCTACCTTCCTTGCAGAAGCTAAGTCTACGCTTAAGAATGTGTCTGATGAGTTCCTGCGGGATGTGTGGCAATCATATGCTTCAGGCAACAATAAATTAGGCAAGGAAGAATATAAGAAGCTTATTAAGAAGGATCGAAACCAAGGTGACTCTACAGGAGATGCAACAGCTACAGATTTAAAGTATTTTACCAAGGTACTATATAATTGGTATGCAGACAACTTTAACTACTATTCAGGCAATGTTGAAGTTTCAGGCAACCCAGACATAAGACTAGGTAACATATTAGACGTAATAGACGGGGCAGACTTAGATGCTAATGGATATCCAGGTAGGCGCTATTATATAGAGTCAGTAGTTAATACTTTTACATTTACAGATGGTTATATAACTCAAGTGGGTGTAACTCGTGGCATGAGGCGTCCTGTTAATGGCAGGGCAGACCCGAGGTTTCATACTTTATGGGGAACCAGTATTGACTTCTTAGGTGGCTACATGGGTGAGGCCACTATTGCCAATTTAGCCTTGGCTAAGAAAATATCCAGTGGTGGTGATTCTTCAGGGGATGTCCTATCAGGCAAAAAGGGTAATGCTGTAGCAGTAAAGGCTGCTACCATTGCCTATGGCTTTAGAGAGAGTTCTTATAAAGAGAAGAGAGAAGTTTATGCTTTAGGCGGTCATGGTGAGCGAGGGAGCAAGAATCCACTTACTCATGATATAAATGGTGGTACAATAGTACTAGATTGTTCCAGTTTTGTGCATTGGTGCTTTAAGATGGCTGGAGCTAATATACCGTCAAATACAACAAGCATAGCTAATGATACCAGCCAATTTAGGCAGGTTCACATATCTAGTAACAGCACTAAAGGTATGAGAATAGGCGATGTTGTAGAGTTTTATGGTCAAGGCCATGTAATGTTTTACATTGGTGGTGGAAAGTTTTGTGGCTGGAATGGCGGAGCTACTAACCCATCATGGGACCCAAGTGGTGGTTGTCAGGTAAGAACCTTATCAGAAATGGGTGGCTCACACGACTCAATTGTACTTAGATACAAATAGAAAGTAGGTATTATGACTAAGCTATCTAGTGTAAGGCTTCAAGCAGATATAGGGAGTCACGTTAAGCGGCGTGCAGAGGCTGTTAGGGCAGATGAATTAATCTTAGGCAGAGTTATAAGTATAAACTATAGAAAGCACACAGTGACCTACTTAGCAGTTGCAACAGGCTCAGATAATTCAGCTAATGTTAGTGCAAGTACAAAGAATACCGCTATGCTTCCTATGAGTATGGCTGGTAGAAACGGTTATGGCAAAGCTTATGGCAGTATTATTCCTATTAGGGTTAATGATATTGTCTTGGTTGGTTTTGTGAATGCAAGGAACTCTAGTCCAATAGTGATTGCTAGGTATCCAGATGAAACTATAGCTTCCGAGTTGTCTAGGGTAGACACAGATGAGGTAGACCCTAGAAGTATACTAAAGTATGCAATGGCAAATACAGCTTTCACTTTATACCCAGACCAGACATATGATTTACATGATGGTCATGGTAATAGGGTGCTGACTTTTTCAGGCAAGTCCTTTTTACTGCTTAATTCAGACATACCTAAGTTGTCACATTATACAGATGATGGTGAGGATCCAAAAGGCTATGCCAATTTACCTTCAAGCTTTTTTGGCAATGGGCAGCTAATAGAGCCAATAGCAGATCAAGCACCTGAAGTGATGTTTAAGCATCAAGGTATAGTAGATAAACAGGGTAATCAAGATAACCACCAATTATACTTATACATTAGTCAAGATGGTAACTTAAGAGTATCTGAAATGCAGAAAGACCAACCGTGGCGTACATATTTTGAAGAGAATGCACAAGGTGAGATACGGTTACGCAGGCAAGAAGATTCAAAGGACTTTGCTTCAGGCAATGTAAATAGCGAAATATCTATTGATAAAGATGGACAAATAAATCTTGTTGCTCAAGGGCAGGGCTTAATCATTAATAAGCAGGGTATCTATAAGGCAGATGGTACTCCCTTATCCTTTAATACTAATTCAGAAAATAATAATACTAACACTAGCACTAACACTAACACTCAGCCTAATGACAATACTAATACTAGTGATAATGTTACAGGCAGCAGTACTAATACTAATGATGCAGTACAGGACACAGCAAAGGGATACAACTATATTCATACCTATACAGGTGACACTACACCAGAGAGTCCTAATAATATGGACATATGGTTAAAAACAAACAGTTCTCTTGGTACAGACATTAGCATAGTTGGCATATACCAGTTTAATAATGACACATGGACAAAGCTATCAATAAGCTATCAGGCCTTAGATGACAAAGAACAGAATAGTATACTAACAAGACTAGAGCGGCTAGAAAATAAAGTTGGCTTATAATGTTTAATTGCCGGAGAAGACACGGGATTCTAGTCCCGTGATGAACCCGGCTTTTTTCTGTGTATTTTTGCTTGTTTTTCTTATTTCTCAACCATATGCGTGATATAATCTTAAAAGAAAGGAGGTGAAGCCAAATGACCAAATTAATTAAAGGCGTCAAGTTACGTTTGTATCCCACTAAACATCAACAGGCTCAACTATGCCAAATGTTTGGCAATGACCGTAGATTGTGGAATCTCATGCTGGATATGGCTAAGAAGCGTTACCAGAATAATCCTAGCAGTCAATTTGTTGGTGAGTATGATATGAACTATCTGCTTAAACCATTGAAGCATGAGCATCCTTACCTTAAAGCAAGTGATT
>ENA-UOOM01001227-UOOM01001227.1-fermentation-metagenome-genome-assembly--contig:-NODE-1227-length-25422-cov-14.114795_pt1 | contig 25422 bp, 26 predicted proteins | sample MGYA00245781_ERZ724031 | MGnify/ENA primary metagenome ERZ724031 (study PRJEB28704, sample SAMN03018317) | fermentation metagenome | biome: anthropogenic terrestrial biome; feature: soil... | reverse complement strand
TTATCGCACACTACACCCATGACACCCCTCGCAGCCACCGCTGGGGCAGCCGTCCTCCTCATCTTCTGAGGCAGGGTTGAGCACCGTCTGCAGCTCGTCGTTCACCTGGGCCATCAGCACGCCAAAGGCGTTGCGGGCGTCGCTGAGGGCGGACATGGTATCCGTCTGCTGGATGTCGTGGCCCAGGCGCTCAATCTCCATGCGCAGGGCTTCCATCTCGCCGGGGTCGGGCTCGTCCTGCAGGCTGAGCTCCTGCAGCTGCTGGCGGGCCAGTTGATACTCCCGGTACTGCCCCTGCAGGGCTTCGTCGGCCAGCGCCGCTTCCTCCTGCGCCTGCATGTTGGTGTAGGCCGGGTCTTGCATAATCAGTTGGCCCAGCTGGCGGGCCGCTTCCTGAATGGCTTGGTTCATGTGGTTTGTTCCTCCTTGATGTATTCGCCGCGCAGCGTGTTGCTGCCGGCGCCGGTGATGTTGACGGGCACAATGTGCCCAATGAGTCCCTCATGGCCGCCGGTGAAGTTGACGGAGATATTGCGCCCGCATTTGCCGGTCATCTGGGTTTGCCTGCGGGCCGAGGTTCCCTCTACCAAAATACCCATTTGCTGGCCGCGCAGGCCGTGCAGCACCTCCTTGGTGATGCCCTCCTGCAGGGCAATCAGCCGCTCAATGCGCTGGCTGGCCACCTCGGGCGCCACCTGGCCGGGCAAATCCGCGGCCTTGGTGCCCGTGCGCGGGGAGTAAATGAAGGTAAAGGCGCTGTCATAGCGCACGCGCTCCACCAGCCGCATGCTCTGCTCAAAGTCCTCCTCGGTCTCTCCGGGGAAGGCCACAATCAGGTCGGTGGTGAGGCCGATGTCCGGCCGCGCGGCGCGCAGCTTGTCCACCCGGCTGAGGTAGGTTTCTACGTCATAGCGGCGGTTCATGGCCGCCAGGATGCGGTCGCTGCCCGACTGCACGGGCAGGTGCAGGTGGGGCGCCAGAGAGCGGCTGCGGGCATATTCCGCCACCAACTCGTCTGACAAATCCTTGGGGTGGGAGGTCATGAAGCGCAGCCGGGGGATGCCCGTCTGATCCAGGCGGCGAAGCAACTCGGGAAAGCTGATTTCCCCCGCGTCATTGCCGTAGGAGTTGACGTTTTGCCCCAGCAGCGTGATTTCCTGCACGCCGTCTGCCACCAGCGCCTCGGCCTCGTGCAGGATATCCTCCGCGCGGCGCGAGCGCTCCCGCCCGCGCACATAGGGCACGATGCAGTAGGCGCAGTAGTTGTTGCAGCCGTACATGATGTTGATGTACGCCTTGAACGGCGATTCGCGCAGCACCGGCAGCCCCTCGGCGATGGTGCTCTCCTCGCGGGAGACATCAATCACCCGGCGCTTTTCCTCCACCGCCAGGTACAGGTACTCCGGCAGGCGGTACAGGCTGCCCGTGCCAAAGGCAATATCCACAAAGGGATACTGCTTGAGCACGGTCTCCGCCATGCCGCGCTGCTGCATCATGCAGCCGCACACGCCGATGAGCATGTGGGGCCGCCGCTTTTTAATCTCCTTCAGCCAGGTGATGTTGCCCAGCGCCTTGCGCTCGGCGTTGTCGCGGATGCAGCAGGTGTTGAACAGCACCAGGTCGGCTTCCTCGCGCTGCGGGGCTTGGGTGAGGCCAATGTCGCTGAGGGTACCTGCCAATGTCTCCGAGTCGTGGGCGTTCATCTGGCAGCCGTAGGTGACAATATGATAGGTACGCGGGCGATCGGCATGGCCGCGCACAAGGCCGGCAAATCGTCCTTGCTCGGCCAGGGCTTCCGGGCCAATATGCCGGACAGGCTCACGGTGCATCGTCGGGTTCCTCCTTGTGGGGTGGTTGTGTATCTTCGCTCGGGCGCTGGGCAAAGCCGGTGCCCCGGCAGCGCGGGCAGGGTATTAATCGCTCGCTGGCCAGGGGTTCATCGGCCTTCTTGCGGGTCATCTCCACCAGGCCCAGCTGGGTAAAGCCATGCACTACCGTCTTCACCGGGTCGCGGCTCAGCGCGTCCCGCAGCGCGGCCAGCACCTCCTCGCGGTCCTGGGAAGACACCATGTCGATGAAGTCAATCAGGATGATGCCGCCCATGCGCCGCAGCCGCAGCAGGCGCGCAATCTCTCCCGCCGCCTCCAGGTTGGTTTTAAGCAGGGCGCGGTCGCGGTTTTTGCCCTCGATGTTCTGCGCGGTGTTGACGTCAATGACCGTCATGGCCTCGCAGGGGTCGATCACCAGCGAAGCGCCGCTTTTGAGCTGCACCTTGCGGCGCAGCGCGCGCTGCAGCTTGTGGTGCACCTCGTGCAGCTGCATGGGGTGGGCAGCTTGGGTTACGGGCAGGCCAATGTCACCGAGCGCGGCCGGGTCGTTGGTCAGCACACGCTCGGGGACCTCGTGCAGGTCGCGCAGTAGGCGCTGCAGGGCGTCTGGCGCCTGCTCCACCACGGCGGGGGGTGATAGATGGGCCGCCCGCTCCCCGATATCCTGCCAGCGGGCCAGCAGTTGGGCAACCTCCGTGCGCAGGGCGTCCTCGCCCGCGTGCAGACTGTCCTCGCGCAGCACCAGGCTCATGTCCTGGGGCACCAACTGCCGCGCCAGGCGCAGCAGGCGCCGCCTGTCCTCCTCCCCCCCTACGCGGCGGGAGACGCGGCTGCCCGGACGGCATGGGGTCAGGATGGCCAGCGTGCCGGTCAGCGAAATATCCATGGTGAGGTAGGCGGCCTTGCCGGGCAGCGGCGGCTTCTTTACCTGCACCAGCAGGCTGTCGCCGGGCTGGGGAATATTGCCTGCAGGGATCTGGGCAAAGGGCAAAAAGCCATCCACTTTATCCGCCAGTCTTACAAAGGCGGCCTGCAGGTTTTTCATTACGCGGGACACCCGCCCGATGTAAATTTCCTCCGGGCGGATGCTGCCGGCATCGGCGCTGCGGTGGTAGTCAACCAGGCGGTTGTCCTCCAGCAGGGCGATTTCGCGCTCTGCGCCCTGCACCTCCACCAGCAGCAGGCTCATGCTTCCTCCAGCGGGGAAAAGCGTTCGGTCAGCAGCGCGGTGCGGCGGATGTCATAGGGCGCGGGTGTGGGGAGGCCGGCAAAGCTGCTCAGCGCCTGCATCATGAGGTCTGGCTTGCAGGTGCCCGAGGGGTGCAGCGCCAGCAGGGCCTCCAAATGGCCGTCCTTGACGCGCAGGTTGTAAATCAGCGGGCGCAAATCCACCGGCACCATGCCCTTCTTGGACTTGCGCATGGCGGGGATGCTCTCCTGCGCCAGAAAACCGGGCACCGCGGCCAGCAGCATGTCTGCCGATTCCAGCGGCGTAATCTCAAACTGGGCCGCGCCCAGCTGGGCCATGGCGGCAGGGTGGTCATCGGCCACCTGCCGGGCGCTGAGGCAGCGCACCAGCGGCGGCAGAGCGTCGTTGAGCCGGGCAGTGAATGTGTCGGGTGCCACGTCCTCCGACAGCGGCACCTCCATCACCTCGCGCTCCCCCTCCATGCCCACAGACAGCGGCGCCGCGAACGACAGCAGGATATGCGGGTTAAACCCCTGGCTATAGCAGACCGGCAGCCCGCTGCGGCGCAGCGCGCGCTGCATGGCGCGCATCAAATCCAGGTGGCCGATGTGCTTCAGCCTGTCCTTGAGGGAAAACATAACAATCATCTTCATGGCACGCACACCCCATCAAAGCGCCGCAAGCCGCACCCCTCGCAGCCGTCGCGGCAGTCGGGGGTCACGGTGCCCGCCATGGCGCGCTCGCGCTCCAGCCACAGGTATTGGCGGGTGACGCCTGTATCAATGAAATCCCACGGCAGCACCTCGTGCCGGCCGCGTTCGCGCGCGGCGTAGAAATCCGGGTCCAGCCCGCAGGCGCTGAAGGCCTCCAGCCATGTATCAAACTTGAAATGCTCCCGCCAGCCGTCCAACCGGCAGCCCTTTTGCCAGGCGGTGTAGATGACCTCGCCGATGCGGCGGTCGCCGCGGGCGACACAGGCCTCCAGCACGCTGAGCTCGGGCTCGTGCCAGTTGAACTGCACGCCCTTGACCGAGCGCAGCGCGGTGCGCAGCAGCGCCTGCTTGCGGCGGATTTCGGGCAAAGTGTCCTGCGCCGCCCACTGGAAGGGCGTCACAGGCTTGGGCACAAAGGTAGCGGCGCTCATGGTGACCCGCAGGCCGGGGGCGCGCTGCTCCTTGGGCACGGCGAAGTAGGCGCCGGTCACCAGCCGCGCCATGTCGGCAAACGCCTCCAAATCTTCATCCGTCTCGGTGGGCAGGCCAATCATGAAGTAGAGCTTCACATTGCTCCAGCCGCTCTGGAAGGCGTCTGACACCGAGCGCAGGATGTCAGCCTCGGTGACGCCCTTGTTGATGACATCGCGCAGGCGCTGGGTGGCGGCTTCCGGCGCCAGGGTTAACCCGCTCTTTTTAACGGCGCGGGTCTCCTCCAGCGTCTGCTTAACCAGGCTGTCCACCCGCATGCTGGGCAGGGACACGGACACCCGGTCCTTGGCAAAGCGCTCCATCAGGCCGCGCACCAACTCGGCCAGCTGTCCGTAGTCACCGCTGGACAGGCTGGACAGCGATATCTCCTCATAGCCGGTGGCCGCCACCAGCTTTTCGGCCAGGGCCAGAAGCTTTTCGGGGCTGCGCTCGCGCACCGGGCGATACAGCATGCCCGCCTGGCAGAAACGGCAGCCGCGGGTGCAGCCGCGCATGATTTCCAGCGCGATGCGGTCGTGCACAATCTCGGTGTAAGGTACGGCAATGCTTTCGGGGAAAGAGGCCGCGTCCAAATCCATCTCGATGCGCTTGCGCACGGTGGCGGGCACCCCCTCTCGTATGGGGGTGAACGCCTTGAGGGTGCCGTCCTCATGGTAGGTGGCCTCGTACAGCGAGGGCACATAGCAGCCCTCGATCTGCGACAGCGCGAACAGAATATCCGCCCGTGGCGCCGCAGCCAGCCGCATTTGCTTGACCAGGCCGGTGACCTCCACAATGGCGGTTTCGGCGTCGCCGATGACAAAGCAGTCGATGAACGGGCTCAAGGGTTCCGGGTTGAAGGCGCAGGGGCCGCCGGCGATGACGATGGGCTCATTCTGGCCGCGCTCCGACCCGCGCAGGGAGATGCCGCCCAAGGACAGCATCTCCAGGATGTTGGTGAAGCTCATCTCATACTGCAGGGTGAAGCCCACCAGGTCAAAGTCATACAGCGCGGTGCGCGTCTCCAGCGAAAACAGCGGGATGTCCTCCCGCCGCAGATGGTCCGCCATGTCGTGCCAGGGCATCATCACCCGCTCGCATAGCATGTCCGGCTGGCGGTTGAGGATGTCGTAGAGTATCTTCATGCCCAGGTGGCTCATGGCCACCTCGTAGGTATCCGGAAAGCAGAAGGCGAAGGCGGCGGTGTCGCTTTGGCGGGGTTTTACCTGGGTGTTCATTTCTCCGCCGATGTAGCGGGCGGGCTTCTCCACCCGCGAAAGCAGCCGTTCAATGGCCGCGAGCTTTTGTGTGTCCAAACATGGCCTCCATCCAATCGTAGTACCGCTCATCTTAGCATAAGGGTACAGCGATTGTCCATGCGGCCAAGGCGAACCGGGGCAGCCGCTTGAAGCGGCCGCCCCGGCAGAAATGTTTCGCTTTTGACCGTGATTTCCTTTGTACAACGCTGAATAAACGCGTGAAGCCTTACATGCCCTTCCAGAACTTGAGGTTGTTGAGCTCAATATCATGCAGCGTGGGCATGGGGAAGAATTTTTCCTTGTGCGCGTCCATCAGCATGAAGCCGTGCTGGATTTTGCGGTAGGACTCCTTGGTGAAGGAGGTATCCAGCGTAAGGCCCTTGAACAGCTTCTTTTCCCGGCGACGCATGTCCAATATGGCGTTGCGCAGCTTGGAGGGGTGCACGCCCTCCAGCGGCGGCGGGTTGAAGGGGTTTTGCTCAAAGTCGGCCAGGAACTGGTCAATATCCAGCGTTACCTGGGCGAACAGCAGGCGGGGCACGGCGATGATGTTGTCCGGGTCGGTAAACCACTTGCCAAACTCCCGCAGCGTGAACTTGGACAACGTAAGCATGCGCACCGGGTTGATTTCGGCGAATACATGCAGGTCCTGCTGCTGCGCGGGGGCCTCATATTTGCCCGGCTGCAGCGGGTAACTGGTGCCGTCGGCATTGGCCAGGTACAGCGTCTGCACGGCGTCGATGTCCACATGCTCCAGGATGCGGTAGCTGGAGATGTACTTGGTGGCCTTGGGCGAGCCATCGCTGTGGGCATGGAAGTTGCTCAGCGCCTCATCGATGCGGAAGTAGTCGTTGCGGTAGTTGATGTCCAGCTCCGCGTAAATCAGCTTGCCCGCGTAGTAGCTGGCTGAGCCGTAGTTGTAGCGGGCGCCGAAATCCTGCGGCGACAGCTGGCTCAGCACCAAGGATGAGTTTGGGTAGCAGATCATGTACAGATGCGGCGTGTATTGTGTGTTCATATATTACCCCCAGAACGCTTTTAACATGGGCGCGATGACCAGGGAAACCATGGACATCAGCTTGATGAGGATGTTGAGTGCGGGGCCGGCCGTATCCTTGAACGGGTCGCCCACGGTATCGCCGACCACGGCGGCCTTGTAGGGATCGGAGCCCTTGCCGATGTTCTCATCGGCCTCGGCCATTTTCTTGGCGTTATCCCAGGCGCCACCCGAGTTGGACATGAAGATGGCCAGCGCTACGCCTGTGATGGTAGCCCCGGTCAGCAGGCCGATAAGCATCGAGATGCCCCCCAGGAAGCCCACCAGCACCGGGGACGCGATGGCCACCAGGCCGGGTACGAGCATCTCGCGCAGGGCCGAGCGGGTGCTGATGTCCACGCAGCGGCGGTAGTCGGGCTTCTCCATGCCCGTCAGGATGCCGGGATGTTCCCGGAACTGGCGGCGCACCTCGGCAATCATCTCGTGGGCTGCGGTGCCCACAGCGGACATGGCCAGGGCGCTGAACAGGAAGGGAATCACCGAGCCAATCAGCACGCCCACCAGCACACGGGGGTCCGTAATCTCCACATCAATCAAGCCGGTCTGGTCACGGAAGGAGGACAGCAGGATGATGGCCGTCAGCGCGGCGGAACCGATGGCAAACCCCTTACCAATGGCGGCGGTGGTGTTGCCCACGGCGTCCAGCGAATCGGTAATCTTGCGCACGCTGCGGGGCAGCTCGGCCATCTCGGCCAGGCCGCCCGCGTTATCGGCGATGGGGCCGTAAGCGTCCACCGCCAGCTGGATGCCCAGCGTCATCAGCATGCCCACCGCGGCAATGCCCACGCCATACAGCCCGGCCAGCATAAAGCTGCCGAAGATGCCGACAGTAATGACCAGCACCGTGGGAAATGTGCTGCGCATGCCCACGCCCAAGCCGGAAATCAGCGTGGTGGCAGAGCCCGTTTCGCAGGCCTTGAGGATGGACAGCACCGGCTTCTTGCCTGTGCCCGTATAGTACTCGGTTATCTGGCCGATGACAACCCCCGCCACCAGGCCGATGACGGTGGCGCCAAACAAATGATACATCCCGGCGCCGCCGTTGAAGGTGCCGCCGCCCACCACCAGGTACAGCAGCCCCAGCACCAGCAGCACGGCCAGGCCGGCTGCGCCCATGGTGCCCATGTTGAGGGCCTTTTGCGGGTCGCTGCCGGACTTGGCGCGCACCAGCGCGGTACCCGCCACGGAGGACAGCACACCCACCACGGCTACCAACAGCGGCAGCAGCATCAGCTTTAACTTCATATCCGGGTCCGCCGTGACGGCCAGGCCCAGTATCATCGCGCCCACGATGGAGCCCACGAAGGACTCAAACAGGTCTGCGCCCATACCGGCCACGTCACCCACGTTGTCGCCCACATTGTCGGCGATGGTGGCGGGGTTGCGCGGGTCGTCCTCGGGGATGCCGGCCTCCACCTTGCCCACCAGGTCGGCGCCCACGTCGGCCGCCTTGGTGAAAATGCCGCCGCCCACGCGGGAGAACAGCGCGATGGAGGACGCGCCCAGCGAAAAGGCCGTGCCCATGGGCAGCATGATGTCAGCCAACGCCGCCTCATCCACGCCAAACATCGCAATGGCCGCGTACAGCACGATGAACAGGCCGACCAGCGCCAGGCCCACCACGCTCATGCCCATCACGGTGCCGCCCGAAAACGCCACCTGCAAAGCCTCGCCCAGGCCTTTTTCCTTGGCCGCGTAAGCCGTGCGGGCATTGGCCGCCGTGGCCACCCGCATGCCCAGATACCCCGACAGCGCCGAAGCCAGCGCGCCGACCAAAAAGGCGGCACCCTGCCAGCGCAGCGCGCCCTGATTGCCGACGGCCAGCAGCAGCGCCACCACCAGCACAAAGGGCGACAGCACCTTGAACTCGCGCCCCAGGAATGTCATCGCGCCTTCGGCGATGTGACCGCTGACCTCCACAAGCACGGGATGGTCAACCTTCTGACGATAAATCCACCTGGTCTTGGCAAACGCAAAAAGCAATGCCACCAACCCACCCGCCAAAACAACAAGCAGCACCCACGATACGAGCATATCTCCTCCTGTTGGCTATGTGATTCCGAGCCGGTTCCATATTTAGATTGCTGCGAGTATACAGGGTTTGACCAAATAATGCAACCCCAAATATGAAAATCGGTTCATATCATTTATGGCGAATTTTCATTCATTTTTCTGCGTTTTTCTTTCATCTGTTTTCGGTATTTCTCAACTTCCGCCCCTGTGATACAATGTGAATATGCATTTAGAAGAGGCTCACGAAGAAGCCCGCCGTCAATTTGGCCGGTTTGCGCTAATTACGGGGTATCCATCAAAGCGCTATCTTCTCTCGATTCGCCCTGTTTGACTGTCTGCCTGGTGTGATCCCGGTCAATTGACACTGCAATGCCGCTCACTATATAATGAGGCACCTTTGGAGGTGTACGATTTTGAACAAATGGGACCATCGGTTCATGGAGATGGCCAGGCTGGTATCCACCTGGAGCAGCTGCTTTCAGCCGGGGCGCGAGATTGGCGCGGTCATCGTCAAGGACAAGCGGGTGATGACCACCGGCTACAACGGCGCGCCGGCCGGCATCAAGACCTGCAAAGAAAAGGGTGAGTGCCTGCGCCGCAAGCTGAACATCCCCTCCGGGACGCGGGCAGAAGTATGCTACGCCATCCACGCGGAGCAAAACGCCGTCATCCAGGCGGCCAAGCTGGGCGTCTCCATCGACGGGGGCACGTGCTACTGCACGCACCAGCCCTGCTCGGTCTGCGCCAAGATTCTGGTCAACGCGGGCATCCGCCGCATCGTGTACGAGCACGGCTACCCGGATGCCTTTGCGCTGGAGATTCTGGGGGAGGCGGGCGTGGAATTGGAGCGCTGGGGCCAGGAGGATCCCGCGCCGCAGGAGCCTGCGCCATGAGGCGTTTGCTGGCCATGCTGCTGGTGATGCTGCTGGCGCTGAGCCCGGCCGTAGGGCTATCGCAGCAGGAGGTGCCGGATATCCAAATGCTGGCGCCGGAGGATATCCCGCCCACGCCCACCGGCATGCATCACTACCTGCTGGTGTGCATGGATTCCTGGGCGGCGCGCATGAGCCGCCTGGGGTATTCGGACGGCATGGTGCTGGTCACGGTGGACGAAGTAGCCGGGCGTATCATCGCCACTTCCTTTATCCGCGACATGCTGGTGATGCATCCCGATGACATGCCCGGACGGCTCACCTACATCGTCAAGGAGTATGGGGTGGACGCGCTGGTGGACACCATCAACCGCCACTTCGGCCTGCAGATTGAGAAATACATCCTCATGGACTGGAGCCAGGTGCAATCCATCGTGGACGCGGTGGGCGGCGTGGATTTGACGGTCACCGACCGGGAGGCCGGTTACCTCAAGCGCTATGCCATCTCCCCCAAGAGCACCACACCGGCCATGGATGGCGCGGGCGACTATCACTTCACCGGCCACGCGGCTGTCATCTATATGCGCACGCGGCGCGTGCCCGCCCTCAACGGCGACCCGCACGACATCGGCCGCACCTACCGCACCCGGCTGGTGCTCAGCTCCATCGCCGAATCGCTGCGCGATGTCAGCTATGAAAAGGCGCGCAACATCCTGGACAGCGTGATGAACAACATCCTGTCCACCAACATGACCACCGCCGATATGCTGCAGGCCTTCAACATGGTGTTTGCCATGCGCGGCACCCCGGTGGAGATGTTCCGCCTGCCGGTGGACGGCACCTTCCGCAGCTTTGATTACTTTGGCGGCGCCAGCCAGCTGATGGCCTTTGAGGAAAACCGCGTGGCGCTGCACGATTTTTTGTTTGACCACGCATTTGTCGTCAATGAAGAATGACAACAGGGGGACACGTCAAATGAGCAACGCGAGAACCGGTTCCATGCCCCTCAAAAAACTGATTGCCATCAGCCTGCTGGTCGCGCTGTCCATCATTGCCAAGCGCTTCCTGGGTTACAACGACCGGGTTATCAGCGTATCCTTCGGCTTTGTGCCCATCGCCACGGCCGGCATGCTCTTTGGCCCGGTGGGCGGCCTGACGGCCGGCGCCCTGGCCGACCTGATCGGCGCGCTGCTGTTCCCCACGGGGCCATTTAACCCCGGCTTCACGTTGGCTGCCGCGATGAGCGGCACGCTGTACGGCCTGTTTTTGCATCCCCAGCCGGTCAGCCGTCAGCGCATCGTGCTGTGCCAGGCGATCATCACGTTGCTGATGCACCTGACCATCAACACGCTGCTGCTGGTACCCATCGTAGGCAAGGGCTTCTTCGCCATCCTGCCGCTGCGCGTGGTCAAAAACATGCTGTTCTTTCCGGTGGAGGTCTTTGTGCTGACCAAGCTGGCCCAATACCGCAAATCCTTTGAGAAGTTCATCGTATGACCCGTTCAATCACCGCGAAAAAGGCCAAACAAATCCTGGCGGCGCTGGCAGCGGCATATCCGGATGCCAAGCCGGAGCTGCATTTCACCAACCCCTATGAAACGCTGATTGCCACCATGCTGTCGGCGCAAAGCACCGATGTGCAGGTCAACAAGGCCACCCCGGCGCTGTTTGCGGCCTACCCCAGCGTGCAGGCGCTGGCCGCCGCGACGCCCGAGGAGGTCTATCCCTATGTGCGCAGCTGCGGCTTTGCCTCCAAGGCGGTCAACATCGTGTTGGCCTGCCGCAAAATCCTCTCCGACTACGATGGCCAGGTGCCGGACGACCGCGAGCGGCTGACAGCATTGCCCGGCGTGGGCCGGAAGACCGCCAATGTGGTGCTGGCCAACGCCTTTGGCGTGCCCGCCATGGCGGTGGATACCCATGTGTTCCGCGTCAGCAACCGCCTGGGGCTGGCCGACGCCAAGAATGTGGAGCAGACGGAAAGGCAGCTGATGGCCATCATCCCGGAAGCCGACTGGAACCGCGCCCACCACTGGCTGATATGGCATGGGCGGCGCGTGTGCAAGGCACAGCGGCCGCTGTGCGGCCAGTGCACGCTGCGCGACCTGTGCAAGTGGTACCAGAAGGAGCAGGCCATTGCAGGCAAATGAGGCGATTCACCGCTGTGGGCTGTGCCGCATCGAAATGCGCGGCGTCAGCGTGCGCATGGAGCAGGACACTTTGATACAAGATGTCAACCTGCACGCCCACTGCGGGCAGCTGACGGTGCTCATTGGCCCCAACGGCGGCGGCAAGACCACCTTGCTGCGCGCGGTGCTGGGGCAGGTGCCCTACGAGGGCAAGATATTGCATCTGGATGAACAGGACAAACCCTTCGCCCAGGTGCGGGTGGGCTATGTGCCCCAGCAGCTGCCCTTTGACAAGCAGATGCCCCTCACCGTGCGCGACCTGCTGGCTGCCGCCCTCACCCGCCGCCCGGTGTGGACGGGTGTCGGGCGCAAGGCCCGCCAGGCCGCGGAGAACGCGCTCATCCTGGCGCAGGCGCAGGGGCTGATCAACAAACGGCTGGGCGCGCTGTCGGGCGGCGAACTGCAGCGGGTGCTGCTGGCGCTGGCGCTGTCCCCGGCACCCGATCTGCTGATATTGGACGAGCCGGTATCGGGCGTGGATCACAACGGCCAGGCCCTGTTTCTGGATACGGTGAATGCCCTGCGCCGCCAGCAGCATATGGCCATCCTCATGGTGTCCCACGACTGGACGCTGGTGCGCGAGTATGCCGACCAGGTGGCCCTGATTGACAAGACCACGCGCATCGTGGGCACGGCGGAGGAAGTGTTTGATTCCCCGGCCTTCGCCGCCTCCTTCCCCCACACCCACGGACCGGGGAGGAGCGCATGATGGACGGCTTGTACGCACTGATGGACCAACTGCTGCCCACCTCCATCTTCGGCATGCAGTTTATGAAAAACGCGCTATTGGCGCTGCTGCTGCTCACCCCGCTGCTGGCGCTGCTGGGCACCATGGCGGTCAATCGGCGCATGGCCTTCTTTTCGGACGCGCTGGGGCACAGCGCCCTGGCGGGCGCCGGGGCCGGGCTGCTGCTTGGCATCAGCAACCAGACCGCCGTGCTGATTGTGTTCGGCGTGCTGTGGGCGCTGCTCATCAGCCGCATCAACCGCACGGGCGGCGCTTCGGCAGATACCAACATCAGCGTGTTCTCCTCCACCGGCATTGCCCTGGGGCTGGTATTGCTCAGCCAGGGGGGCAGCTTTGCGCGCGCATCCTCCCTGTTGGTGGGCGACGTGCTGGCCATCGGCCCAAATGACCTGCTGTGGCTGGCCATCGCGCTGGTGGGCGGCGTCATCGCCTGGGCATTGCTGTACAACCCCCTGCTGCTCAGCGCGGTCAACCCGCACCTGGCCGACAGCCGGGGCATCAAAACGCGTTTGGTGGAAGATTTGTTTGTCTGCCTGGTGGCCGTGGCCGTGATGCTGGCCATCCGCTGGGTGGGCGTGCTGCTGATTAACGCTTTGTTGATTCTGCCGGCCGCAGCCGCGCGCAACCTGGCCCGAAGCGCGCCGCAGCACGCGCTGTTCAGCGTCATCATCAGCCTCCTGTCGGGCGTGATTGGGCTGATTGCAGCCTACACGTTGGGCAGCAGCGTGGGCGCCGCAGTGGTGCTTTGCGCGGCGCTGTTTTACGCGCTGAGCCTGCTGGTGCGGCGCATGCTGCGCATCGTCAACTGAGCCGATACCAATGCCTATCGTTTGATGACCTCCCCGCGCTGCCGTGTCAGGCACCGGCGAGGCATATTGATGTGATTGATTGAAATGAGGACCGACCCTGATGGAACTGTACCACGACTCCCAAAGCAAGGAATGCCGCTGGCCGCAAGGCGCGGTGCCCGCAGGCACCGCCGTGCGTCTGCGACTGTTTGTATCCTGGCCCGCGCGCACGGTGGTGCTGCGCACCTGGAATGGCCATGAAAACGCCTACCCCATGAAGGCCGCAGGCCTGGGCACATGGGAGGTAACCATCACCACCATGGCCGAGCCCCACACCCTGTGGTACGACTTTCATGCCGAGGACGAGCGCGGCCGCAGACTATACTGTGGCAATGCGTCGGACAAGCTGGGCGGGGTGGGCGCCATTTACCAGGACCCGCCGCCATCGTTTCAAATCACGGTGTACGACCCGGCCTTTGATACCCCGGATTACCTGCGCCACGGCATCATGTACCAGATTTTCCCGGACCGTTTCCACCGCTCCAAGCCCCCGGTTACCCGGCGGACGGACTGCGAAGTGCACGAGAACTGGGATGATACGCCCCTGCTCTATGCCGACATGACCGAGGGCGACCGCCAGGCTGTGGATTTCTTCGGCGGCGACCTGCAGGGCATCATCGCCAAACTGCCCTACCTCAAGGACCTGGGTGTCAGCGTGCTCTACCTCAACCCCATCTTCCGCGCGCGCAGCAACCACCGCTACGACACCGGGGATTATCACCAGGTGGACCCCTTCCTGGGCACAAACGCGGACTTTGAGCAGCTGTGCCGCGAGGCCGGCAAGCTGGGCATGCGGGTAATGCTGGACGGTGTGTTCAGCCACACGGGCGACGACAGCCTGTACTTCAACCGCCTGGGCAACTACCCGAGTGTAGGCGCCTACCAGAGCAAGCACAGCAAGTACTATCCCTGGTACCGCTTCACCCAGTTCCCGGACCGCTATGCCTGCTGGTGGAACATCCCCACCCTGCCCGAAATCAACAAGGATTGCCCCAGCTTCCGCGAGTTCATCCTGGGCCGCGACGGCGTGGGCGCCCTGTGGGTGCAGCGCGGGGCCTGCGGCTGGCGGCTGGATGTGGCCGATGAATTGCCCATGCGCTTTATCCGCGAATTACGCTCCTCCATCCGCGCCGAGGACCCGCAGGCCGTCCTGCTGGGCGAGGTGTGGGAGGACGCCAGCAACAAGGTGGCCTATGGCAAACTGCGCAACTATTGCCTGGGCGACACGCTGGATACGGTGATGAACTATCCCCTGCGCACGGTGCTCATCCGCTTTTTAACTGGGCAGGGCGACGCCGCCGAGGTGGTGCGCCTGGTGCGCTCCCAGCAGGAGAACTACCCCGTCCCCTTCCTCTACTCGCTGATGAACCTGATGGGCAGCCACGACCGGGCGCGCACGCTCAACATGCTGGTTGGGCAGGACTACACGCACCTGCCCCTGCGCCAGCGTGCCAACCAGGTGATGGCACCGCAGGTGAAAGCGCTGGCGGTGGAGCGGCTGAAGAAGATGCTGCAAATCATCATCGCGCTGCCGGGCATGCCCTCGCTGTACTACGGCGATGAGGCTGGCATGGAGGGTGCCGCCGACCCCTACAACCGCGGCACCTACCCCTGGGGGCGGGAGGACAAGGACCTGCTAAGCTTTGTACGCGACACCTTTGCGCTGCGCCACGCGCGGCCCGTGCTGCGCCTGGGCACGCTGGAGATTGCCAACGAGGGGGCCGATACTTTGCTCATCTACCGTGGGGCGACACCCGATGGCAAGGACGCCTTCGGCAAACCGCTGGCGGACCAGCCGTACCTTTTGCGCCTGACCCGTGACGCCGTCAGGCTGTAAGGATATGCACCGGGGATGCATCCCCCAAAAACCGGCCACAAAACCACCGCAAGAATTTATTACGGAAATTCGGCCAAAATTGTTACAAAACTCCTTTCTTTTCTTGACACTTCCATAGATTGCGCATAAAATAGGAAACAGCATACAAGCGACGGAGGTTTTTGCATGATACCAATCAGATGGAGGCGCGCCCTGGCATCCGCCCTGTGCGTGGTGCTAATGCTGGCGATGATGCCATCCCTTGGCGCGGAGGTTTACCCGTTCATTGGCTATACCACCGACAGCCTCCGGCTGCGCGATAAGCCCAACGGCACCGCCGAGGTGCTGCAGGTCATCCCCAAGGGCGAGTCCCTGGCCGTGACGGGCGCTGATGGCAGCTACTACATTGTGGAGTACAACGGCCAGCCGGGCTTTGCCATGCAATCCTTCATCACGCGCACAGCCCCCGGCGCTTCCGGCGCCGCTGTTGCCGCCACCCCGGTGCCTGTCGATGCTGAAGTGTCTGCCAAATACCCGCCGCTGGTCAACGGCAGCACGGGCCCCCAGGTAAAGGCGCTGCAACAGGCGCTCAAGGAGCTTAACTTCTACCGGGGCAACATCGACAGCAAATACGGCGACAACACCGCCAAAGCGGTGGAGGATTTTCAGGAGAAGAACAGGCTGCCCAAGTCCGGCATGGCCGACTCGCGCAGCCAGGAATTGATGTTTGAAGGCCGCCCGCGCAACGCGGCCGGCCGCGCCGCCGAGGTGCGCACGCTGCCCGCCATTGCCGGCATTGTGATGCGTCCGGGCGACCGGGGCGACGCCATCATCGACCTGCAGCAGCGCCTGAAGGATCAGGGCTACTACAAGGGCATGCTGGACGGCGTATATGGCCGCGGTACCGAGCAGGCTGTGCGCGACTTCCAGAAGGCCAGCGGCCTGCGGGTGGACGGCAAAGCCGGCGCCAACACCATGGCCAAGCTGATGGCCCAGCCTGCCGCGGGCGATACTGCAGCGCAGACCACCACTGCCCCATTTGCCCCCATCGCCACCCAGGCCCCCGTCTTCCAGCCGGAGCCGCTGGGCGAGGCCACCTACCCCTACCAGACCACCGCCTCCGCCTCGGTCAACATGCGCAAAAAGGCCTCCATCTCGGCGGCCCGCATGCTCACCATCCCGGCCGACGCCACCATCACGGTGCTGGAAACCAGCGGTGATTTCCTCAAGGTCAGCTACCGCAACTACACCGGCTACGCCATGAGCGACTACATCAACGTGCCCGAGCAGTACCTGGCCGGCAAATCCCTGCCCATTGACCTGGGCGCCCGGCAGAACTACGAGGTGCTCAGCGTCAACGCCACCGGCGACAAGGTGCGCACCCTGCAGCTGGCGCTGACCGAGCTTGGCTACTACAAGGGCACGGCGGACGGCAGCTTTGGCGCCGGCACGCTGGCCGCGGTCAAGGCCTTCCAGGAGAAGAACAAGCTGCGCGCCACCGGCGTGGCGCTGCCCGAATTGCAACAGCTGATGTATGAAAAGCGCCCGCGCAACGCCGCCGGCCGCCTGGTGTACCTCAAGCTGCTGCCCCCCATCGCCGGATATCCCATGCAGCAGGGCGATATGGGCGACGCGGTGCAGGTGCTCAACCGCGCGTTGGAGCAATTGGGCCACCTGCAAAGTGCCTTCACCAACGAATACACCGCCAAGACCACCGCCGCGGTGCGCGCCTTCCAAAAGGCGCACAGCATCCGCCAGACCGGCAAGGTGGACGACTTCACGTTGCTGGCCATCAACACCGCCGCCGGCATCACGCCCCAGCCCACACCGCAGCCCGCCTATCAGCAGCCCCAGCCCCAGGCCCCCACGGCGGTGGGCTATGTGCTGCTGCAAAAGGGCACACAGGGCGTGGCTGTCACCAACATGCAGACCCGTCTGGTGGGCCTGGGCTATTATCAGGTGATGCCCGATGGCATCTACGGCGACAAGGATGTGGCGGCCGTCAAGGCCTTCCAGATTCGCAACAGCCTGCGCGTCACCGGCAACGCCGATCAGGAGACCCAGCAGACCCTGTTTGGCGCCAACGCCCTCAGCGCCGATCCCTCCAGCTTGCAGCCCACGGGGCTGCCCACGCAGGAAACCCTGCGCATCGGCTCGGTGGGCGCATCGGTCATTGCGCTGCAAAGCCGCCTGATTCAGCTCAATTACCTCACCGGCAACGCGGACGGCATCTTCGGCACCCAGACCGCCAAGGCCGTCACCGCCTACCAGCGCAAGAGCGGCCTGCAGCCTGACGGCGTGGCCGGTGTGCAGACCCTTACCTCGCTGTACGGCACCACAGCGCCCGGCAACGCGGGCAATCTGGGCAGCACTGCCAGCGCGGAGGAGGACAAAAACGCCACCTCCAGCACGCTGCGCATCGGCGACAGCGGCAGCCCCGTCAAGGCCATGCAACAGCGGCTGATTGACCTCAAATACCTCACAGGCGGCGCGGACGGCATCTTCGGCCCCAAGACGTACCTGGCGCTGCAATCCTTCCAGAGTAACAACAAGCTGCAGTCCGACGGCGTCGCGGGCTCCCTGACGCTGGCCAAGCTGTCCGATTCCTCGGCGCTTGCGGCCGGCGGCGCTGCCCTCCTGCCCACCCCCACGCCCGCGCCGGTACAGCCCGTCGCACCCGTGTTCACCGCCCCGCGCGCCAGCGAAGTGCGCTTTGGCGACTGGCAGACGGAAGTCCGCTCCCGCATCAAGTCCATGCCCAAGGTCATCATCTATGACTTCATGAGCGGCGCCCACTACAACATCAACGTGTTCAGCGTAGGCCGCCACGCAGACGGCGAGCCGCCCACGCAGCAAGACACCCAGATCATGGAAAAAGCCCTGGGCTACAACAACTGGGATCCGCGTCCGGTGTGGGTCATCTTCTCCGATGGCCGGGTGTACATGGGCTCCACCCACAGCCACGGGCATGAGGTGGACCACAACGCCAACAACGGCCTGACCGGACACATCTGCATCCACTTCCCCCGTGACATGAAGGACGCGGAGGCCACAGGCCCCTACGCGGTAGCCCACCAAAACGCCATTCTGGCGGGCTGGGATTTGACCAAGTCGATGGGCGGCAGGTAATCCCTCCGCCAAACCGCGCGTTTGGCCAAACCCATGGTTATTCATTGTCTGTCGGGGTATCATCCCTGTAAGGCTGTATCGGAGGGGCTGACAGCTCCTCCGATTCTTGACGGAAAGGAGTCAAACCCTTGACGCATCCCCTGTTGATTGCCCTGGATGGGCCGGTAAGCGCCGGCAAATCCAGCCTGGCTGACGCCGTTGCCCGCAGGTTTGGCATCCTGCATCTGGATACCGGCGCGATGTACCGCGCTATCGGCCTGGCCGCGCTGCGCCAGGGCATTGACCCGGCTGATGAACAGGCGGTCAGCGGCCTGCTTGCCGCCGACCGCGTGCAGGTAGATGTACGCTTTGTGGACGGGCACCAGCAGACGCTGCTGGATGGGCAGCCGGTGGATGATCAGCTGCGCAGCCAGCAGGTGGGCAGCGCCGCCTCCACCGTATCGCGCTATGGCCCGGTGCGCCGCTACCTGGTGGCCCGCCAGCAAGCCATCGCCCGCCAGCAGAGCATGATCATCGACGGCCGCGACATCGGTACCGTGGTGCTGCCGGATGCCCGCGCCAAGGTATTCCTCACCGCCTCGCCCGAGGTGCGTGCCCGCCGCCGGTATGAGCAAATCCGCGCTACGGATGCCGCCGCCACCTATGAGGACGTGCTTAAGGAGCTGATCGCCCGCGATAAGCAGGACAGGGAGCGCCCGCTGGACCCCTTGCGCCAGGCGGAGGACGCGGTGCTGCTGGACACCACCGCGCTTGATTTCAACCAATCGGTCGACGCCATAGTACGCATCGTGGAGGCCGCCTATGGACAACGCTAAAGCCCGCCCGGCCGAGCCGCGCACGCCGGTCTACACGCTGGCCAGGTGGGTGGCCACGGCGCTGAGCGTGCTACTGTTCCCCATCCGCTACCACGGGGCGGATCTGATCAGCAGCATGGATGCTCCCTATATCCTGGTCAGCAACCATGGCAGCATGCTGGACCCCCTAATGCTGGCCATCCCCATCAAGCGCTATGAGCTGCGCTTCATGGGCAAGCGCGAGCTGGGCGCCAACCGGCTGTTCCGCTGGGTGCTGGGCAAACTGCACATGATATCGGTCTCCCGCCACATGACGGACATGGCCGCCATGCGCGCCAGCAACCAGGTGCTCTCTCAGGGGCATGTGCTGGCCCTCTTCCCCGAGGGCACGCGCAAGCCGCCCGAACAGCTGATGGAAGATGTGGAAAGTGGCGTCAGCCTGCTGGCGCTGCGCAACCGGGTGCCGCTGATGCCGGCCTATATCCATGGCCGCATCCGCCTGTTCCGGGTGACACACATCTATTTCCTGCCCCAACTGCACTATGAGGATTTGCTGGCACAGGGGCTGGGCAAGGACACCGTGGACGCACTGACCCAGCGGCTGGTGCAAACCATCCGCGGCGCGCGGGAGGATGTGCTGAAAAAACATTCCACCCGCCATGCAGGAAATTGAAGTCCGCTGTCGAATAGGATATAAATACGCCTATTTGGAGGTACTCGTTGCCGGTTATCGTCGCCAGTCACGCGGGGTATTGCATGGGTGTCCAACAGGCCATCGAGCAAGCCCTGCAAGCCGCGAATCAAGCGGAAGCGCAAGGTCTTCAATGCTATTCGCTGGGGGAGCTGATTCACAACCCCGCCGCGGTGGCCGCGCTGGAAGCCAGGGGCATCCGCGCGGTACAACAGCCGGAGGAAGCCCGGGATGGCCTGCTGATTCTCCGCAGCCACGGCGTTTCGCCGGATGTGGAAGAAAAAGCACGACAAATTGCCACCCAGGTTGTTGACTGCACGTGCCCTTTTGTGCGACACTTACATGGTGCAGTCCGCGACTTCAGCGCCCAGGGCGCGCCGGTGATATTAATCGGTGATGCCGGCCACCCCGAGGTGATTGGCACCGCCGGTTGGTGCAAAGGCCGTGTCTGGGTCATATCCACGCCGGAAGAGGTGAACGCCCTGCCTGATGAGGCCGCCGAGGCCCTGTTGGTGGCGCAGACCACCTTTCCCCCACAGCGGTGGGAGCAGTTAAGCCAACAGCTGCTGGCCCGGTTCCCCAACCTGACGGTGCGGCGCACCATCTGCAGCGCCACCGCCCTGCGCCAGCAGGAGGCAGCCGAACTGGCCGCCACCGTGGACATCATGATGGTGGTGGGCGGCAAAAACAGCGCCAACACCCGCAAGCTGTACGAGACGTGCAAGCAGCATTGCCCCAATACGTATTTGGTGGAATGTGCGGCGGAGATTCCCCCGCACTTAAGGTTTAAGCCCGAGCAACGCATAGGGGTGACCGCCGGAGCATCCACGCCGGAATGGTCACTTAAGGAGGTTATCAACACGATGAACGACATGGAACGCATGGATCAGGCCACCACGCCTGAGACCGAACAAGCCCCCCAGGCCCCGGTAGCCGCGGAGGAGACTGCTGTCGAGCCCACGGCAGAGGCGCAGACGCCCGCCGCCGAGCCCGAACAGGAAGCCCCTCAGGCGCCCGAGGCGACCGAGGAAACCGCCGCTGAGGAGCCGGCTGCCCCCGAGGCACAGGCAGAGGAAGCGGAAGCCCCGGCACAGGAGGCAGAGGCCGAAGCAGAACCCGAGGCAAAGCCTGCCCCTACCTTCATGGATCAGGTGGCAGCCAGCATGACCCGCATCCGCTCGGGCCAGACCATCACCGGCAAGGTGGTGCAAATCACCGAGGATGAGGTTTGCGTTAACATCGGGTACAAGTCCGACGGCCTGATCAAGCGCTCCGAACTGGTGGACGAGGATGTTGAACTGGGCGACGACATTGAGGTCGAAGTGGTCAAGGTCAACGACGGTGACGGCAACGTCATCCTCTCCCAGCGCAACATCGTGAACCGCAAGGTTTGGGAAGACATCAAGGCCAAGTACGAGGCCGGTGAGTTTGTGCAGGGCGTGGGCAAGGAGGCCGTCAAGGGCGGCCTGCTGGCCACCATCGAGGGCGTGCGCGCCTTCATCCCCGCCTCCCACCTGTCCCAGCGCTATGTGGAGAAAATCAACCAGTTTGTCGGCCAGGAGATGACGCTCAAAATCATCGAACTGGACGACAGCAAGAAGCGCGTGGTCGCCAGCCGCAAGGAAGTGCTGGCCGCCGAAAACGCCGCCAAAAAAGAGGCCGTGTGGAGCAACCTGGTCGAGGGCAGCGTGGTGCGCGGCATTGTGCGCCGGTTCGCTTCCTTCGGCGCGTTTGTGGATCTTGGCGGTGTAGACGGCCTGATTCACATCACCGACCTGAGCTGGAACCGTTCGGCCCAGCCCCAGGATGTGCTGAAGGCCAACCAGGAAATCGACGTCAAAATCCTCTCCCTGGACCGCGAGCGCGAGCGCATTCAGCTGGGTTACAAGCAGCTGCAGCCCCGCCCCTGGGACAACGTGGAAGAGAAATACCCCGTGGGCGAAGTGCTCACCCGCAAGGTCGTGCGCATCCGCCCCTTCGGCGCGTTCATTGAGCTGGAGCCCGGCGTGGATGGCCTCGTGCACATCAGCCAGGTGTCCATCACCCGCATTGATAAGGTGGAGGACGTGCTGCAGCCCGGTCAGGAAGTCAACGTCAAAATTCTGGGCGTAGACCCGGATGCCAAGCGCATCAGCCTGTCCATCCGCGAAGCGCTGGAAGAGAGCGTATACGAATCCCCTGCCGACATCCCCGGCGAGTGGCATGAGGATCAGTCCGCTGCCCCCGCGCCCCAGGCCCCCCGCACCATCGAGGAAGCGTTAGCCCCGGCTGATGACGCCACCGAGGAAACCGGTGTGGCCGCCGCCTTCCGCCGCGCTGCTGAGGCCGCCGGCCTGGTGCAGGAAGACGCCCCCGCTGGCGACATAGCCGAAGCCGCGCAGAAGGCCGCCGATACTGCTGAGGAAGCCGTTGAGGAGACTGCTGACACCGCTGAAAAAGCTGTGGAAGAAACCGCCGACGCCGTAGAGCAAAAGGCCGAAGAAGCAGCCCAGAAGGCCGGTGAAGTGGCCGAGGAAGCCGCCCAGACCGTTGCCGAAGGCATTGAAGCCGCTGAAGAAAAGCTCGAGGCTGCTGCCGAAGGCGAAGAAGAGCCCAAGGAAAACGCATAAAACAACTAACTCTTAGGAATACACACAAAGCTCGCGCCATAGGCGCGGGCTTTGTGCTAACGGGGAAAGACACATGACCAAAGGGAAATGCATGATACTTGGGGCAGGTCTGTTGCTGGTGATTGCATTGATAGTCATTTTGCTCCAACAGCAAGGCATGGCCACGCTCTCACGGAGTAAAGCACAGCGCCTGGTTGAACAGATGCCTGATTTCCTGTCGCAAGCCGCAGAGGATGCCGCCGGTCGCTGGATTGTCGAAGCAACCGCGGATACACCCTGCGCTCAAACAAGTTTTCACCCGTATGGGCATCTATGCCATTAACGGACGAGCCGGGGACGGCGCCGTCTCCTTTTTATACAGCGCCGCGCATCCCGAAAAAACAGCCCAGCTGATCTATTCGCCAAGCGGCGTCCCGCTCAAAGACATGCCGGCGGGGCTTGTTGCCGATGCCAACGGCATATGGCGCGTTAACGGCCTGGGTGTCACCCGGGAAGGCTATGTATTCCTCGAGCCTATCAGAGGACATTGATATTATAAGGAAAGCTACTTCCCCACCTGAGTAGCGTGCTGTGAAAATCCCGGAAGCAATCCCATGCGAGGGATGCAACCTTCCGCCGTCGCATAGGAGCGAATGCCTGTCATTGCTTATGAGACGGCCTAACACTATTGTCCAGGCGTGGAGCGCCCATGTCCCACCTATCCCGGTACAGGGTCATGGATTACCCAGAGGATGTGTATCTGTGGGCGATGCAGAAAGATGCTGCCCGCCGATTTGAAGGATACGAAAATCCCCCGGCCAATGGCCGGGGGATCGGTGTTCATGGAATGGTTAGAACTTGAGCCCGTTGAGCTTCACCGAGGGGCCCATGGTGGTGGACAGGTACAGGCTCTTGAGGTACACGCCCTTGGCGCTGCTGGGCTTGGCCTTGATGACTGCGTCCATCAGCGTGGTCAGGTTCTCAAGCAGCTTCTGCTCCTCAAAACTCACCTTGCCAATCGGCACGTGGGCGATGGCGGTCTTGTCGACGCGGTACTCCACCTTACCACCCTTGATCTCCTCGATGGCCTTGGCCACGTCGGCGGTCACGGTGCCGGACTTGGGGTTGGGCATCAGGCCCTTGGGGCCCAGGATACGGCCGATGCGGCCGACGACGCCCATCATGTCAGGGGTGGCCACGGCCACGTCAAAGTCAAACCAGTTCTCGTTCTTGATCTTGTCAGCCAGCTCGGCCTCGCCCACATAGTCGGCGCCGGCAGCGCGTGCTTCCTCCGCCTTGTCGCCCTTGGCAAACACCAGCACGCGCACGGTCTTGCCGGTGCCGTGGGGCAGCACCACCGTGCCGCGGACCTGCTGGTCAGCGTGGCGGGGGTCAACGCCCAGGCGCAGGGACAGCTCTACCGTCTCGTCAAACTTGGCCTTGCCGGTCTGCTTAACCAGGTTGACGGCCTCGGCAGGGTCGTATAGCTTGCCCTGCTCGATGAGCTTCTTGGAGTCTAAATACTTCTTACCATGTTTCATGATTGCTTCCTCCTTGTGGTGGTAACGGCACTATGTCCTCCCACAACTCCTTTTACTCTTCGACGGTGACGCCCATGCTGCGGGCAGTACCGGCCACCATGCTCATGGCGGCTTCGATGCTGGCGGCGTTGATATCCGGCATCTTGGTGGTGGCAATCTCGCGCACCTGGTCTTGGGTCAGCTTGGCCACCTTGGTCTTGTTGGGCTTGTCGCTGCCCGACTGGATGTTCAGCGCCTTCTTGATCAGCACCGGGACGGGTGGCGTCTTGGTGATGAAGGAAAAGGACCGGTCGGAATACACGGTAATAACCACCGGGATGACAAGGCCAGCCTGCTTGGCTGTACGCTCATTGAACTCCTTGCAGAAGCCGGGGATGTTGACACCGTGCTGGCCCAGGGCCGGGCCGATGGGGGGCGCGGGCGTTGCCTTGGCTGCGTCCACCTGAAGCTTGATTAATGCTGCTACTTTCTTGGCCATGTGAAATGGCACCTCCTACATCTTGTGGTCTTGTCGGCGCGTGAAGCGCCTCCCACGCGGGGAATAGGCCCCGCTGCCTGTCTGTCTGCGGACGGCAGGCGTCCGTCAGATCTTTTCGGCCTGGTCGATGTCGATCTCGACCTGCATTTCCCGGCCCAGGAACATTTTGACCTTGACCTGCATCTTGCCGCGGGGGGCGTCGATGGCCTCCACCACGCCGGTAAAGTTCTCCAGCGGGCCCGACAGGATGCGAATCTCCTCACCCACCACCATCCGGCAGGCCTCGGCCTGCGGCTGGCTGTTGAGCATCACTTCGACTTCCTCTTCCGTGAGGGCAACCGGCTTGCTTTCGGGGCCGACAAAGCCCGTCACGCCGCGCGTATTGCGCACCACATACCAGGATTCGCTGGTGATGACCATCTTGACCAGCACATAGCCCGGAAAGGTCTTGTGCTGGGTGGTGACGCGCTTGCCGTTCTTAATCTCGGCGACTTCCTCGGTGGGTACGGCGACCTCCTGAATCAGGTGTTGCATGCGGTTGTTCTCCGCCGCCTTCTCCAGGTTGTCCTTCACCTTGTTCTCATAGCCGGAATAGGTGTGGACGACGTACCACTGGGCTGCCTGTGTGCTTTCCTGCTGGGGCATGATGCTTCTCCTATTGCCTTGGTTAACCGACGAGCAGCGCGATGAGGCGGCTGCTGCCCAGGTCGAGCAGGCCAATGACCACGCCCATGAATGTCATGAAGGCAAGGACAATCAACGTATAGTTCAGCAGATCCTTGCGCGTGGGCCAGGTGACCTTCTTGAGCTCGCGCCACATGTTTTTGAACGGCTGCGCGAGGCGCTTTGGCAGTTTGACAAAGAATTGTACTACCTTGTCCAGAAAGGAAGTCTCCTTCTTGTCGGCGGCCACGTTCTTCTTTTTCTCAGACATCTCGATTACCTCGTTTCGCGGTGATCGGTATGCTTCTTACAAAAGCGACAGTACTTGCTCAGCTCGATGCGGTCGGGCGTGTTCTTCTTGTTCTTCTTGCTCATGTAGTTGCGCTGCTTGCACTCGGTGCAAGCCAGGACAATGTTAGCGCGTGCGTCCTTGACTGCCATTCGTGAACACCTCTTTCCTGAATGGTATGCTTATTCGCTTAGTCTTCGATGACCCGGGCCACGGCACCGGAGCCAACCGTGTGGCCGCCCTCG
>ENA-UOOM01001225-UOOM01001225.1-fermentation-metagenome-genome-assembly--contig:-NODE-1225-length-25458-cov-47.954100_pt1 | contig 25458 bp, 26 predicted proteins | sample MGYA00245781_ERZ724031 | MGnify/ENA primary metagenome ERZ724031 (study PRJEB28704, sample SAMN03018317) | fermentation metagenome | biome: anthropogenic terrestrial biome; feature: soil... | reverse complement strand
ACTACCGTTGATTCAATAACTGAATTTGGCCAAGTCTCTAAGAAGGCCTGTTCAGAGTGAATGTCTTCTGGGCGAATTCCAAAGACTAAGTCACTATCAGCGTAACCTTTTTCTTCTAATAACTTAGACTTACCTTCTGGAATAGCAATGTCTAAACCCTTACCATCAGAGATTCGACCATCACTGTAATGAACGTTAAAGAAGTTCATTTGTGGTGAACCGATAAAGCCAGCAACAAATTGGTTAACCGGGTGGTTATAAACCTCCAACGGTGTTCCGATTTGCTCAACCTTACCAACAGACATAACTACTACCCGATCGGCTAAAGTCATGGCTTCCGTCTGATCGTGGGTAACATAAATCGTGGTGGTACCTAAATTCTGGTGCAGCTGTGCAATTTCTGCCCGCATTGAGACACGCAATTTAGCATCAAGGTTAGAGAGCGGCTCATCCATCAAGAAGATAGGGGCATCACGGACAATTGCCCGACCCAAAGCAACACGCTGTCTTTGACCACCAGATAGTTCAGCTGGTTTTTTATCTAAGTAATCTTGCAAACCTAAGATATCAGCAGCGTGGTTAACCCGCTTATCGATCTGGTCTTTCTTGTAGTGACGCAGTTTCAAACCAAAAGCCATATTATCGTAAATGGTCATGTGCGGATACAAAGCATAGTTCTGGAAAACCATTGCGATCTTCCGGTCCTTAGGGGCAACATCGTTCATAACTTTATGGTCAATTTCTAAAGTACCCTTGGTAATATCTTCCAAACCGGCCATCATTCTTAAAGTAGTGGATTTACCACAACCGGATGGACCAACAAAGACGATAAATTCCTTATCTTTGACGTGTAAGTCAAAGTCACTTACCGAATAATGATCATTGCCCTCATACTTCTTATAGATATGGTTTAAATCTACCTCAACCATAGTTTTCTCCTTACTTTCTTATTACTTTTCGTTGAAAACTTTTTCAATCTTGCTTAGTTTCAAATCTGCTGTAGTTGGTACTACGTAATCAGCACCCTTAAGTACATTCTTATCACCAATACCTACAGCAAATTGCCCAGCAGCTTTAATTGATTGAACTCCAGCAGCAGCATCTTCAAAACTAATTACTTCATCAGTCTTAAAGCCTAAAAGTTCTTGAGCCTTTTCGTAAATTTCAGGATCTGGTTTACTGTGATGAAGAGTATTAGGATCAACAATGCCATCAAATTCATCCATGATACCTAACTTTTTCAAAATTCTAGGAGCATTCTTAGAAGCTGAAGCAAGGTCCATCTTCAAGCCTTGCTTTTTAGCATCGGCTAATAATTCAGGAATCCCTGGCAAGATATCCTTTGGTGTCATCGAATCAACCAATTCCAAGAATTTTTCATTCTTCTCAGCGGCAAACTTTTCTTTTTCTTTTTCAGAATACTTATTTTCTTGATCACCGTATTTCAAGATAAGATTCAATGAATCCATTCTAGAAATACCACGAAGTGAATCACGTTGTTCTTTTGTTAAGTTTATTCCCAATTCTTTAGCTAAATTATTCCAAGCCATATCATGAAACCTAGCTGAATTAGTTAAAACCCCATCTAAATCAAAAATTAATCCCTTAAGCATGTTACTTTTCCTTCCTTAAGTTCAAACTTCTTACCTTTGACCAAAACCATCAGATCCTGTCCTTTGATTAACGTCAATTCAATATTTTTATGATCTACATAAACTTTAATTAAGCGATCACGGTAATTAATCTTAAAACTGTAATGATCCCAAGCATCAGGAACAAACGGATTAAACTTTAATTGATCGTGATCATAACGCATCCCTGCGAAACCTTGGACAATTGCAAGCCAAGAACCGCTCATAGATGTAATGTGCAAGCCATCAACCGTATCGTTATTGTAGTTATCAAGGTCAAGACGAGCAGTTCTTTCATAGAAATTAACTGCCTGTTTTCTCTTGCCCAATTCAGATGCAAGGATCGAATGAATACTCGATGAAAGTGAACTTTCATGAACTGTTAGGGGTTCATAAAAATCAAAGTTCCTTTCTTTTTCTTCCTTAGTAAAACGGTCATTTAAGAAATAAATTCCTTGCAGGACATCCGCCTGTTTAATAAATGGCGATCGCAGGATTTTATCCCAAGACCAGTGTTGGTTGATTGGCCGTTGCTCTTTAGGGATCGAGCTTGCGGGACGAATATCTTTATCTAGAAAATCATCTTGCTGTAAGAAGATTCCCCGCTTCTTATCCTCTGGCAAATAAATATTATCGACTATGTCCTGCCACTTGGCTTTTTCTTTGTCGCTAACGTTAACCCTTTCTTGGGCTTTTTTATTTGCCTTGGGTAATCTCTCTAACGTGTATTGCAGAAGCCATCTAGCCATCGTGTTTGTGAACCAATTGTTATTAACGTTGTTTTCGTATTCATTTGGTCCAGTTACACCATGGATAACATATTTATTACGTAACTTAGAGAAATGAACCCGATCAGCCCAAAATCTTGCGGTTGCAACTAAAACGTCCATGCCTTCATCTTTAACGTAAGAATCGTCACCCGTATAGTTTGTATACTGGTAAATTGCAAATGGGATATCTGCATTCCTGTGAATCTCTTCAAAGGTAATTTCCCATTCGTTGTGACACTCAATTCCGTTAAAGGTAACCATCGGGAATAACGCACCAGCTAAACCTTGCTGCCTAGCATTGTGGAAAGCACCCGGCAATTGATCGTGCCGGTATTGAAGTAGTGCCCTTGTTACGTTGGGTTTAGTTACACACAGATACATTGGAATGATGTAAGCTTCTGTGTCCCAATAAGTAGCACCACCGTATTTCTCACCGGTAAAACCTTTAGGTCCAATATTTAAGCGTTTGTCTTCACCATAATAGGTCATAAACAACTGCAGAATATTAAAACGGATACCTTGCTGAGCCGCATCATCACCCGCGATGACAACATCGCTCTTATTCCAGCGATCGCGCCAAATCGCGGTGTGATCAGCTAAATTTTCATCAAAGCTCTTGGACTGCAGTTGCTTCATTAAATTAGCAGCTCTTTCATCCTGCTCATCTGCTTTAACATCCCGGCTGGTTACAACAATGACGTCCTTTTCAAGGTCATAACTTTCACCTTTATGCAGGCTGATTGAAAACTTTTCGCTTAATTTTGCTTTTTCAGTAGTTACATTGGTTTGAATAACCTGATTAGCATGACGAAGGCTTTCCTTTAAAAGTACCGTGAATCGTGGAACTTTATAAGGATTAGCTTTAGTCTCAACTTTGATTGTTCGAGCTGCTGCATTTTCTCCACGAGCTACCCAAAAATGTTCATCATAATTGCTATCTTCATTAACAATCGTGCCATCAAGGGTTGAATCAAAATCAATCTTGGCCTTGCCAGAAAGAACGGTGATTTTTACACGAATCAACGCAGCTTCTTTTAAAGTAATATGAAGAAAACGCTCAAATTCAAACTTTATCTTCGTATTTTTTCCTTCATAGATGAAGTTCCTTGTAAGAAGCCCTTGATGCATATCTAAAGAAAAAGAAAAATCACTAAATTTAACTTTTGCTAGATCAAGTTTCTCACCGTTGATCGTAATTCCAATACCAATAAAATTTGGTGCGTTAAGACTTTTCCCAAAATATTTAGGATAGCCATTTTTCCACCAACCAACGCGGGTTTTGTCAGGAAACCAAACGCCAGCTAAGTATGTGCCTTGCAAACTGTCGCCTGAGTAACCTTCCTCAAAATTACCACGCATACCCATATAGTCATTACCGATTGCGGTTAAACTTTCTTGCAGCCGTTTATCTTCTGCTGAAAATTTATGAGTTGTGACCTTCCATGGATCAATTTCAAAAATTCGTTTCATTAATTTCTCTCCCACTTTTGTGAGGTGTCCTTTGTTTGCGCTTACATTATGCCTTTATTGAAATTGCTTTACAACAGCAAATCGCCTGTTACCGGTATCAAGATTAACTAAAAAAAGGAACTAGCTCAGCTAGTTCCTTCATAATTGTTACCATATTAAATTTTAGTGCTTAACGGCAATTGCAAAACCCTTAGGCTCTAGTTGCCCATTTTCATAGTTCTGACTTAAACTACTTTCAATCCCAAGTTTTACACTATGATCAGTCGTATTAAAGTAAGCAGCAATTTGATCTTGACCTACACGTTTCACTTTAATTAAGCCTTCAGGCGTAGTGTTCAAAGTGATTTTACCTTTACCTAAAGTGTCAGCGTACTCCAACCTAAATTCGATTAAAGCGTGAACTCTCTTCCAAATAGGGCTATCCTCTTTACTCCAGTCCATTGGCTTACGGCAATCTGGGTCTTCCCCACCGGACATACCCATTTCGGTACCATAGTAAATACACGGGCTGCCGGTTTGAACAAACATAAAGGTTAAGGCTTGCAAAGCTAATGCTTTATCACCATGTGCAGCCGTGAGTAAACGAGCAGTATCGTGTGAATCTAACATATCAAGCATAGCCTGATTATTCATGTCACGGTACATCATTAATTGATCGGTTAAGTGTTCCGTCAATTCTTTAGCAGTTTGCGCCTTCTTAAAGAAATGATCCTCAATCTGTAAAGTATACGGATAGTTCATCACACCGCTGAATTCATCCCCATTAAGCCACGGACGTGCATTATGCCAAATTTCACCGACAATATAAAAATCGGGTTTAATTGCAGTAACAGCATCATGGAATCTGCGCCAGAAATGGTGATCAACCTCATTAGCAACATCCAAACGCCAAGCATCAATATCAAAATATTTAACCCAGTAAGTAGCAATTTCAAGTAAGAAATCTTGTACTTCTGGATTGGCCGTATCTAACTTCGGCATATGCTTTTCAAAAGCAAAAGTTTCATAGGCTGGTTCACCCTCACCTTTGCTTGGATCATTATAAGTGGTCACCGGAAAATGATTGATATGGAACCACTTAGCAAAGCGAGATTTTTTGCCATTTTTAAGCACATCTTGCCATTGCATTGACTGATCACCCAGATGATTGAAAACGGCATCCAGCATAACCTTCATGCCCCGTTTGTGAGCTTCATTGACAACTTTGGCAAACAAAGCTTTATCACCAAAGTCAGGGTCTATTTGTAAGTAGTCGATCGTATCGTATTTATGATTGGAGCTTGCCCTAAACACCGGGCAGAAATAAATTCCGTTTACCCCAAGCTTTTGCAGGTAATCTAAGTGGTCAAGAACACCCTGCAAATCACCACCATAATAATCGTTCCGACCCGGATGATCGTTGGAATTCCATGGCTTAGTCCCCTTAGGGTCATTACTCTTATCCCCGTTAGCAAAACGTTCCGGAAAGATTTGGTACCAAACGGTATGTTTTACCCAATCAGGGGTTACATCCATATCGATTTTATGAAAATACGGAACCCTAAAGTAACTGCCATCAAAAGCTAAGGATTTTTCACTATAATCATAAATTCCACGGTCACCGACAATCTTATGGGAACCGTCTTCACCGATAACTTCAAAAGTATATTTAATTCGCCGATACGGTGCACTGAGAGTGGCGGCCCAATAATCTTCTACCTCACCTTCACCGACTTTTTCCAGCGCAACGGTTTTATCGGTACTGGTTGCCATATAGTTATCCGTATAGTGCGCGATAACCTTCTTCACATCACCTTTAGCGGTATGAAACCTTACCCGAACATGGTGCGGACTAATAACAAAACAATCTTCACTTTCGGTTCTATGTTTAAGTGCAGCTAATTGCATATTTTTTTCCTTACTTTCTACTTAATACGACACCAGAATACGGCATTAAAGTTAATTCTTTACCCTTTTTTTGGTATTCGCCTGCCATTAATTCTTCATTTACATATTCTTTGGGAATATCGACCTTAGTTTTTTCTGCACTAAGAGATACTGCTACAATCGCGCTTTCAGTACCCAGATCACGTTCATAGACGTAGCTATTCTTGTCAGTTGCTAATAAATAGTAGCTACCATTTTGAAAAAGGTTCGTCTTTTTTAAAGTTAATAATTCTCTATAAAAATTAAATATACTGTTTTTATCATTAATTTCATCAGAAACATTGGCCTGATCAACTTTTTTACCATTAATCCACGGCTTGGCAGTTGTAAAACCATTGCCTTTCGCATTATTCCACGTCATTGGTCCACGGGCTGGTAATTTATGAGTCAAGCTAGCCATCTCTAAGGCTTCCTGCTCACTTTTACCGGCTTGTTCTGCGCTTTTAATAAAATTATTAACTGATTTATCTTTGAATTGGTCAGCTTTAGTGAATTCAAGGTTCTTTAAACCTAGTTCCTCACCATAATAAATAATTGGAATCCCCCGTTGTAAATACATCAACATAGCTAAACTGCGTGCCTGCGTATCATTTTTCGCAAAACGGGTTGCCAAGCGTGGCATATCATGGTTATTCCAATAAAGTGTTGGTTGCGAGATCCCCGTTAGAGTTTGTTGCCAAACAATTTGATTTTGCTTAAAAGCTGTCATATCAAGCTGTTTAGGTTGATATTGCTTAGAAAAGCTTGGATCGGTTTGGCTATCGTCCTCAGTAAAGTAACGGAAGGTAATCACACTATCCATTAAATGATTGCGTTTAGCCGTATAATCAACTGCCAAATTAACACTCGCACTTGCTGCTTCACCTAATAGCAAGGCATCAGGGTAATCTTGCTTAATTTGTTCACAAAATGGCCGCATCCACTTCTGAACTTGCGGTAGGTTAGCAAAGAATGGTTCGGCAACCACCGGTTGATTATCGTTATCCTCAGTTGGAAAATTCTGCCGCAGATCTGCTTTAGCAATATGAATAAAAGCATCGAGTCTAAGCCCATCAATACCTTTGGCTAGCCAATACTCAGCCACTTCCAGCATTGAATGCCGCACCTCAGGATTTCTCCAATTTAGATCTGGCATACGCTTATCAAATAAGTGGAAGTAGGATTCACCTGTACCAACCGGATCAGGTTCCCAGACGCTGCCACCGAAGAAGCTGCCCCAATTATTAGGACGCTTATTATTTTTACCAGCAAAAATATAGTAATCCCGGTAAAGACTATTAGGATCTTTAATTGCGTCTTGAAACCAAGGATGTTGATCAGAGGTATGATTCAACACAAAATCCATAACAATGTGGATCCCAGCTTTATGAAAAGCCTTAATCAAATTATCCATATCTTCCATTGTTCCCATATGGGGATCAATGGCAAAATAATTTGAAACATCATAACCATTATCAACTTGGGGTGAAACAAAAACTGGATTAAGCCAAACTGTGTTTATACCTAATTTCTGTAAATATGGAATTCGTTCACGAACACCATTTAAATCCCCAATCCCATCGTTATTGCTGTCTTGGAAAGACTTGGGATAAATTTGATAAATAATTGCATGATCATACCAGTGCTTCATAATATATTTCCTCCAATATCAAGTTTAAAGGAGAACCGAAAGCTGTTTCAATAGCTTAAGCAATGTTACCGGTATCAAAAAATAGCTTTGGTAAATTATCAAAGCTATCCATGTATTTAATATTCTATTTTAAAGTAAAAAACTAATTAAACTTATCTCGTTTTATCTTTCCTTTACGCATTGCTAATAATTCTTTAAAAGCTGTTTCACGAGTAGGGGTATTCTGAAGACTTATTAATTGTGCTTCTTTTTTAACATTTGCACTGTTTTGAGCCTTAATTAATTGATCATTATGTCTTGGATAATCAACTACTTGTTCATGATTGGCAGCCAGACACTGTAAAAATGTACGAGTGCTTCTACCGTTACCTTCTCTAAAGGGATGCATATCATTAATTGAATCTAACAACTTTGCATAATCTAAACTACTCAATTCGTCTTTTTGATTATCAGATTTTAGTAATTTATTAATATATATTTCCGCTTGATCAAAAGAGCGAAAATCCATGAAGTCATGATTACCCTTCCTTAATGGATAATTTCTTTCCTTACCAGCCCAAGAATACACAGTACTAAACAAAATTTTATTAATTCTATATAAATCGTTTATTGACGTGATCTTCTTTTTCTTTTTTAAAAATTCTACTTCATGAAGAGCAACTTCTACATATTCCCGCTTTGCTAGATCTTTTTCATTAGTAATACCCAATTTATTCTTTAGAGTGCCATTAGGAAGTAAAGTATCATCAAAGGTTTTGTAATAACTCATCTTCCCTCATTCCAAATACGATCAATTCTTTCCATATCTTTAGGATCTGGATTTAGAGCATTTTTCAAAAGAAATTTAATATCTTTTTTAGTAGGGTTCCAACCTTCAAGGTGATTATCTTCAACAGCAAACCTTATCTGCTGATACATCTCTTTATCAGGAATATAGACTCCTTGGATAGTTTGTTTATCATCATTAATATCCAAAGTATAGGGTTTTGGCTGTAACCTATTTAATAAATTACCAGGTTTTTCATTTAGAGCTATTGCAAAAGCATCTAAAACTCTAATGGACCAATTTTCAATAGGTTTTTTAACAGCATTGTCAAGCGTACTAACTGCAACACCACTTTTTTTAGAAACTTCGTTAATAGATATTCTTTGATTATCTAAATATCCTAAAATTGCATTTGCCATATTCTTAACCTCACTTTTACTACTGTCATTATACCATATTTAGTAAATATCATACTAAATATAGTATAAAAATAAGTCGAATTATAATTTATAATCCGACTTATAATCAGTAATATTCATTACCTAGTTGAGCCTCTTCTAATTAAGTCAGGTTCAGGCATTATCTCACCTTGGGGCGAGCCCGATTGATCGATTTTTTGTAAAAGCATCTCAGCTAACAATTCACCCATTTTTAGAATTGGTTGCTTCACTGTTGTTAATTGTGGGTTAGAAACTTGATCCAGAAATACCCCATCGTAACCAATCACACCAAAATCATCCGGCACCTTGGCTTTTTCTTTCAACAACTGCCGCACAACACCTACTGCGATTCGGTCACTCGCACAAATGAAGCAGGTATCCTTCTTCAAATCTTTTAAGTGCTCTTTAATTATCTGTTGTGCCTTATGACTATGATTACTTATTCGATAAATTTGTGGAATCATCCGATTTTGTTGCAAAGTGTTAATATAGCCAGCTTCACGTGAATATTCAAATGGTTCTTTAACATCAATCCCAACAAAAATAATATGTTTATATAGGCGACTTAAAGCATATTCGGTCGCTTTCTTTTCGCCTAACTGATTATCATTATCAACAAAGTCATAACCACGATGATTTTCACCAAACAGAACAAAGGGTTTGTCTAGTTCATCGAAATACTTATAATCCTTAGAACGAGCACCGGTAATCAAATAACCATCGGCATTGCCTTCCTCAATTTTGGCAGGATCATTAACCAGTTGAAAAGCGTACTGCTTCTTGGCTAGCCCACGTGCAAAACCAGACAAAAGGTTCATATAATACGGCTCTGTTGTATCGATATCTTCCAATATGACAAATTTAACCACGTTAGTACGATTATTTACCAATGCTTGAGCAACATAATTGGGGCGATAATTCAACGTTGTCATAGCCTGCTCAACTAGCTTACGCAATTCGGCAGTTACTTGTTCCGGGTGATTGATTACCCGAGAAACTGTCATTTTAGAAACATTAGCCTCTTTCGCAACATCAGATAAAGTTACCATCATCTCACCTTATTCTAAATACATTTGCCGAAACTTATCTAAATCATTCTGATTGAAGCCCAATTCTTTTTTAAAAAATTGTGGGAAGCCACCCCAACCTTCACGAACAGTTTCGGTAATTCCGCGAATGGCCGTTGCTTCACCTTTGGTTACGTTCATTTTCGCTACCATTTTAGAAATTTCATCATTACTCGGTATTTGCCGCGAAACTGCAAAATCATACAATTTATTGGTTAACATATAATCCCGTGCAATTGTGTCATCATCAACCCCTAAGGCCATCAAAATTAAAGCAGAAATCATTCCTGTTCGGTCTTTACCGGCACTGCAATGATAAACCAACGCTTCATCATCCGGTAACAATAATAATTCTGCAAAAACCTTAGCAAACATTTTTTGACTATGAGAATTTAATAAGGTTCTTTGATAGATTTGACCAATAAAATTATCTTTGAGATCAGGAATATGGTGAATAAAGCGATAAAGTTTATGCTCACTTTTATCTTCACTTGCATCATCAGAATAAACCGGTACATCAACGTATTTTACTTTTGGCCAAAGCACGTCTGGTGCAGAGCTCTTTTCATAAGATGAACGCAAATCACAATCTACTGTAACTTTTAATTTCATTAATTTGATCCGATCCTTACTTGATAATGAGCTTAAAGAATCAGAACGGTATATTTTATTCCACTTTACGCTTTGACCTTGGTCATTTTTATAACCACCAACATCCCGAAAGTTCAGTGGACCGTCTAAAGCAACAATTCGATCATGTGCCATAAGTTTCTTACCTTCTTTTATGTAAACGCATTTATACTAACTAAATTATACCATCTCATAATAAATTCCATTGATAATTTTATTCGCCATGAGCAAATACTTGGGTTGCTTTGACTGCACGTTTCCACCCAACATATAAGTGTTTACGTTCCTGTTCACCCATCTTTGATTCAAAGGTTTGACCAACAACAGAAACATTCTTTAATTCATCAATATTTTTCCAATAACCGACGGCAAGACCAGCCAAGAAAGCGGCCCCCATACCGGTTGTTTCGGCTACTTTAGCCCGCTCAATCCTGGTTCCCAAAATATCAGCTTGAAACTGCATCAAATAATTATTATTAGAAGCACCACCGTCAACTCGTAAAGTAGGGATTTTAATCCCAGAATCAACCTGCATAGTATCAACAACGTCTTTTGTTTGGTAGGCAAGAGATTGTAAAGTTGCTTTGATAAAATCATAGTTATTTGTTCCACGTGTTACACCAAAGATGGCCCCACGTGCTTCTGAATCCCAGTATGGTGCACCCAGGCCAGTAAATGCCGGCACAACGTACACCTCATTTTCTGATTTTGATTTAAGTGCGGCAGCTTCAGATTCGGGTGCCGTTTTAATCATTTTCATTGAATCACGCAGCCACTGAATCGCACTACCCGAAACAAAGACAGAACCTTCCAATGCATAATTAACCTTGCCATTGAGACCATAAGCAATCGTAGTTAACAGATTATTGTTAGAATTAGTTGGTTTATTCCCAGTATTCATAACGATAAAGGAGCCGGTTCCATACGTGTTCTTGACCATTCCCGGTTTTAAGGCAAGCTGGCCAAATAAAGCCGCTTGCTGGTCACCTGCCATCCCCGAAATAGGAACCTTACCACCGAAAAATGTATACGGTTTGGTATAATCATAAATTTCAGAGTTAGATTTGACCTCGGGCAGCATTGCCTTGGGAATATTAAGTAAATGCAGTATATCATCATCCCATTTTAAGTCATGAATATTGTAGAGCATTGTTCTTGAGGCATTGGTGTAATCAGTAACGTGAACTGCGCCATCGGTTAACTTCCATAATAACCAGCTATCAACGGTGCCAAAAAGTAGCTCACCCTTTTCTGCTTTTTCTTGAGCCCCATCAACATGGTCAAGTATCCAGCGAATTTTAGTTGCGGAAAAGTACGGGTCAATAATTAAACCGGTCTTCTCACGAATAGTTTCACTGTAACCATCTTTTTTTAGCTTTTCTGCTAAGGCCGTAGTTTGTCTAGACTGCCAAACGATTGCATTACAAATGGGGTGACCAGTCTTTTTATCCCAAATAACGGTCGTCTCCCGTTGATTGGTAATACCAATGCCGGCGATTTGATCAGGCTGAATTCCAGAATTAATGAAAGTAGTTGCAACGGTCGTCTGAACTGCATGCCAGATTTCATCTGCGTCATGTTCTACCCAACCAGGTTGAGGAAAGTACTGCGGAATTTCTTTTTGTGAAGATGCTACCTGCTTGCCCCAATGATCGATAATCATTGCCCGGGTTGAAGTAGTACCCTCATCAATTGCCATGATATATTTTTTTAACACGATTTCTTCCTTCCTTTTTTAAGAAAAAGTTTCATCATCAAAAACTATTATTCTAAGTTAATTTATGACATTTACCTTAGCCATCAGTTATACTTTAATAATAGAAGAAGAAATAAAAAAAGGAAATATGATTATGAAAAAACAAACCATTGCTGTAACAATTGCTGGTAACGATAGCGACGGTAGCGCAGGAATGCCAGCTGATCTGCATTCCTTTTACGCACGCGGTGTGTATGGGATGGGACTTTTAACTGCCGCTGTTGCAGGAAATACTACCGGTATTTATGCACAGGAAGTTATGCCTTTAGATTTTATTCAGAAGCAGTTCGATGTTTTAAACGACGATTTTAAAATAAAGGCCGTTAAAACCGGGATGTTGGCCAATAAAAAAGTCATTGATTGCGTTGCCAAAAACCTAAGAAAATATGATATGGGTAAAATTGTCCTCGATCCGGTTATTATCACCAAACACGGCGACACTTTACTCGATGATGACGCATACCAAACTTTCTTGGATCAATTATTGCCATTAGCTGATATTATTACGCCTAACTTTTATGAGCAGCAGAAACTTACCGGACTTAAGTTAGAATCAATGGAAGAAATTAAGAAAGGTGCCGAGATGCTGCAAAATATGGGCGCCAAGAATGTTCTTATGAAGGGCCGGCACGATAATGTTAACCAAAAGGTCGTCACCGACATTCTTCTAACTGAAGATGGCAAATTCTATGAATTTAGCAAACCGTTCTTTAGAACCGACCGAGTAAATGGCACTGGTGATACCTTATCTGCCGTAATTGCTGCAGAGCTAGCAAAAGGAAAAACAATCATTGAGAGCGTCAAAATAGCTAAAGATTTCACTTACGAAGCTATTTCACATCCAATTGAAGTTGGATCTAAATTCGGACCAATTAATCATTTGGCTGCGCAAGAAGATATAAAATAAAGATAACAAAAAACCTAGGATTCACATTATTTATGAATCCTAGGTTTATTTTTTTACATTGAAGAATTAATTATCTAATTCTTTTACCTGTTTAAACAATCTGCACAAACTAGCAGCCAAATTATCAGCATTCATCTTCCTAAGAAAAAGGACAATTTGGTTCATTCTCTTAATCGAATAATTCCTATACATACGATAATTTAGCAATTCAATTAGAAATGCTCTTTTTACGTTTAAATATAAAAATGTTGCTGGAACAGTAATTCCCTGAATACGATCTACCAATTTTTCAGCACATTTCGCATCCCTAACAATCAATTTTACTAAGGCATTTAATATAGCCGAAATCGCCGTATAAAAGTTGTCACTATTGCAACCTTGTATTTCTTCTATCCTATTTATAATTCTCTTTGCAATATTAAAGGTCTGCCCAACGGGCAGAAAGTTAATGGAGTGGTTAAAAAGATTAATACTAAAATTGTCCCAGTTTTCAATATCAGAAAGAATATTTCGTAATTTGATTTGATAATTAATCGGAAAAATACATTCCCGTGTTAGCTCAAAATAGAAATTACTAGCACTAGCAGCTAAAAATAACGTATTTAGCTGTTGCGTTTTTTCATATTTTTTTAACTGAATAATCGTTATCTTTTTAAGTTTTACACTATCAGCATCTGCATAAGCTGCATTGATTCTTTGGGCTACCTCTTCATTAAATGAATGGTAGTTTGCACCAAAAAATTCATTTAAATTTATCTCTAATTTCTTTAAGAGTTTGAGCACATTATCGAAATATATCTCACCCTTGCCACGTTCCCAACGCGATAGCGTTGAAGGTGAAACAATTCCTTTTGCCGCTTTATCCAGTGAAACCCCACATTTCTCGCGAATTTGTCTGAACGTACTTCCGTACATAAAAAGCCTCTATATATCTTTCAATTTTTATCATAAATATTTTCCTCTCAAATTTTTGCATGTGTGATTAAAGTAATTCTACAGTATTTTCTTGCATATCAGCAAGAAATAAGAAAATTATTAAAAAAGATGGCATAATCTTAATTAATAAATATGTTAGGAATTAAGCAAAATTATGACAAAAATCGTACTAAAAGCGACCAATATTAGAAGATATTTTAAAAATCAAAAAAGTAAAACCGAATTCCATGCTGTTGACGGCATCAGCTTCAGTGTTCACGCAGGAGAAATTGCCTCTTTCGTCGGTCCTAACGGTGCTGGTAAAACCACTCTTTTAAAATCTATCTCTAACTATCTGCTTCCAAATTCTGGACAAGTTGAAGTTACAGGGATCAACCTGCTTAAACATCCAAGACAAGCGCGCCGGCAACTTGGAGTTGTCTTTGGCGGAGATCGGGGCTTCTATGCCAATGCCAGTGCTCGTGACAACCTCGAATTCTTTGCCCGTTTATTAGCTGTTAAAGAGAAAAACGTTAAAGCAAATGTCCAAGAAGCCCTCGAAACGGTCAATTTAGCTGATGTAGCTGCCAAAAATACTGGAAGTTTTTCTAAAGGAATGCTGCAGCGGCTACATATTGCACGTGGACTTATTAATAAACCTAAAATTTTAATGCTTGATGAACCAACCGCAGGTCTTGACGTTGAATCGGTTATTACAATTAGAAAATTGGTTAAACGGCTGGCTAAAGAGGGACGTGGCATTATTTTAACCAGTCATAATATGAATAATATTGAAACTTTAGCCGATAAAATTTATCTAATCGGCAGTGGGAGAATCCATTATGAAGGCAGTTTAGCTGGTGTTAAAACTTTCGCTCACGTTGATGAAAATGCATCACTGACTGACGCATATTTAGCGGTTGCCGACCAATTAAAAAGAAGGCAGGTGTAATTCATGCCTTTTCTTAAAATGGTTAAATTTCAACTAAAACTTTATATTAAAAATTCTTACTTCGTTAATCTTGTAATCATTGAAACCAGTAGCATGCTGCTTTACGAATATTTAGCCGGTTATGTTGGTCATAATTATAGTGGCCAAGAATGGTTAATTGCTGGTATTATGGGGACCTGGTCTTCCTGTACAACTAGCGCTGGGGCACTTGGCTACCAAAGACGGCAAGGAACATTATCGCATTTATTTAATACCGCGATTCCACATGAAAAAGCACTACTTGCCGTACTTTCACCTGCAGCTATCTATGGTTTGATCGCTTTCCCATTAGCAGGAATTGAAACGATAATTTTAAAAATGCCTTTAAACAATTTAAGCTGGCAATTATTATTAGGTATCTTTCTACTTTGGATTGCCCGTATAGTTCTAAGTTATTTCATCAGCTTATTTTTCATATTAAGCCGCAACGCAATTGCATACGAACGATTAATCTTTCTACCAATTTTATTATTATCCGGCTTACTCAGTGTTCCGACCTTCATCTATCCGTTTATTAAACCATTTCAATTACTCAGCCCTTTGAGCCTGCCTATTAAAATTATTTACGGGCAATTCCCACAATTTACGTGGATTCTTTCTTACATAGTAGTGTTAATTGCATTTATCCTACTTTCGAAATGGATGACTAATGTAGTTATCCATAGAGCTTTCAAAGAAGGGAGACTGAATATCTTTTGATTAGCACATACCGCGTTACATTACGCTCAATCAGCAATTTCAATAGTTTACGCCTAATCTTTGTGGATTACTTCATCCTACCAATAGTATCCCTAACGATGTTCCTTTTAATCGTTTATAATTCCAACCAGAATTACGCCCGTACCCTATTGGGAACAGTCATTACTTCTGGGATTGCCAGTGGAATCGGTGTCACCTGTGCCTCATTTATCTATGACCAAGATATTGGCATTAGTGATGATATTGCCTCTATCAGACCGGCCTTTAGTAAATACTGGCTGCCCAAATTTATCATTGCCGCAATCACTCTAACCGTTGAAATTCTTACGCTAGGCGGAATTGGTTTAATTACCCTAAATGAAGCAAAGCTTTTTCCAAAATTATTGCTATCCCTACCACTAACAATTTTAATCAGTTCCACCTTAGGTTACGTTAGTGCTACTGCTGGTTTTAGACATGAAAATCCTTATTGGTTAGCAAATATTATCACCGGTTCATTGGTACTTTTATCAGGAGTTATTATCCCCATTACACAATATCCCTTTTGGCTCCGTATCTTTGCGGAATTACTTCCTATAAGCAACCTTTTAGATTGGATTCTTAACACAACAATTTATAATTATGATTTGCTAATAGTCAGTGGGAAAATTTTCATCTGGTTTTTACTGTGTTTACTCATAAAAGTAGGAGCTAACCATAAATTAAGAAAATGAGTTTTACTTTTGCTCGTTTCCATCTGATTAAGGTATACTTTAAAAGTAGAAGCTAACGAGGTTGATGTATTATGGCAGACAAATTAATTAAAATTGCATACTTGTATGAAGATCTGATGAACACTTACGGTGATTCAGGCGACGTTAAAATCCTACGCTTTCTTTTAAAAAGAGAGGGTTACGATACGCAGATCGATAATATTTCTTTAGGTGATAAATTTGACGCCTTTGATTATGATTTTGTCTTTTTCGGCGGTGGCCAGGACTTTGAACAAACCGTTGTTGCTAAAGATTTACCGCGACACAAAGAAACTTTAGAAAAATATATCAATAGTGGCAAGCCAATGCTTACTATTTGTGGTGGTTACCAACTAATGGGCAGTTATTACAAGACTAATTCTGGTGTGACAATTAAAGGATTAGATATTTTACCGCTGCACACCATTTTTAAATCAGATAAAAGAATGATTGGCAACACCCGTTACATGACCGAATGGGGCGAAGTCAAGGCCTTTGAAAACCATTCTGGACAAACTTATTTTGATGATAAAAATAAATTGCATCCCCTTGGTGATATGATTAGTGGCTACGGCAACAATCCGCAAGACCATGAAGAAGGCCTCCGCTATCGTAATTTCATCGGTTCATATTCCCACGGACCTCTATTAAAGAATACGAATGTTGCTAATGCTGTCGTTGCAATGATTTTAGATTGGCATAAGCAGCGCGTCGGCCAAAAAGAAAAAGTAGCTGAATAAAATTTATTAACATAACAATTCAAAAATGCATTCTCGGATAATGAGAATGCATTTTTTGTAGATTAAAGTAAAGCGATTTTCTAAGCAATAATCACTTATCAGCGTAATGACAAGGGCCAGAAATCTTTCTTGCGTACATACTAGCGACTTCACTTTCCAATTTATGCTTGTCGGCTTCATATTCTTTTTTAAATTTTGGATCTTTTAATTCTTCTTTCAAAATATCGGCAAAAGGTTCTGTAATTTTAGACATTATTTATCAATCCTTTCAAATTATTTTTTATCACCGTTTTTAAATATATTCTTAACGAAGGTATACGGACGTCTGATTTTCAGAAATTCGTTTCTATCAAGGCTTAAAGTGCTTTTTTGCTATTTTTATCAAATAATTTATTAGCCTACTTATAATCTGATAAACCACTCAAATTTGTAATATTAAAAGTACTTGGAATAATTTCAGATGATTCAAAAACCTATACTGATAAAGATAGTCTAAATAAAGCTTTAGGCAAAAATTTATGATAAAAGTATAACGTATCAGTTTTTATTAAAGGCTCTATACTAAACTGATAAGAGGCATATCATGACAGATAAAACTATCGCTCTTATTACTGGTGCGGACGCATGGGCTTTGAACTGTCCACTTTAATGGGATCGTATCACATCTGGGACGTCTTTTTTTACTTCACCTTTACGATTTTTATATTATCCTGCAAAGTTTTATCATCTAAAGTACCTAAAATATCAAATGTTTTATTCATAAATGCGGTAGCTTGATTACCTGTTTCTTTAGCAGCTAATTCTGCCACAACCGGTAAAATCGCAGAAGCATACGTTAAATCTTCTAATGAACATTTTTGACTTGCAAATACGGCTAGAATTCCGTCAAGAACATCCCCCATACCAACATTAGTTTTCAACATAGGTTCATCATTCTTAACTTCAAATACCTTCTGACCATCTGTAATAATATCTGTTGGCCCTGATATCATAATCCGACAATTAAACTGCTTAGCTGCAGCCTGGGCAATCTTTATACGATCACTATCATTGCCGTCAACCGCATCGATTCCATGATTTTCCCAAGTAACACCAGTCAAAGCTGCTATTTCACTAGTATTGCCACGAATGATATCCACTTTAACTTGTTGTAAAAGTTCCATTGAACGATCATACCTAACCTTAGTTGCACCAACTGCAACTGGATCAAAAATCACTGGATTATGATCACTATTAGCCTGTTTAGCTGTTAGCAGTGAACATAATTGCATGTCAGGATTGGTAGAACCCAAATTTAAGCAAACAGCATTGGCCACTTTAGACATTTCTGTAATTTCCTCGGGATCATTAGGCATCATAGGTGACCCACCAATAAAATTGATGGCATCTGCCACATGTTGTGAAGTGATTGTATTCGCAATACTTAAAACTATTGGATTTTTCGTCCTAACATTTTTAATCAAATTATTATTCATTTTACCTACCTCTTTGTTTTAGTACTTTAACCGTCCGGGCTACATTATTACTTTTTGTAATTGCTGAAATGGTGGCAATACCTGCAATTGGTGCATCTTTCAAAGTAGCGACGTTATCTTCTTGAATTCCACCAATCGCAACAATCGGCAGATTTGTATTTTCAGCAACTTTTTTAACTCCAGAAACGCCAACGGGAGGAATCTCTTCTTTTTTACTCGTAGTAACGTATACTGAGCCTGTTCCTAAATAATCAACAACCTTCAATGCTGGTTGACTGGCCTTTAATTCAGCCAAGTTGTGAACAGACAAACCTATAATTAAATCAGGCGACTTACGATAAATGACCCTAGGATCAGTATCGCTTTGTCCAACATGGATACCTTCCGCATTAATTGCTCTAGCCAAATCATAATCATCATCAACAAATAGCGGGACTCCTGCTTTTTTAGTTAGGTGATGTATTTTTTTACCTAAATTTATTTTTTCTTCAGTATTTAAATAACTGTTGCTGCCCTTTTCACGGTACTGAATTGCGGTTGCTCCACTATCCAGTGCCTCTTTTACCAATCTCAATAGTTTTTCACTATCATTATTTGTATCTTGAGTTCCAACTATAAAATAAAGCTGCAACATTTCTGGTTTAAATTTCATATTCACTATTACTCCATTCTCCTTGGTTCAAAGGGCCATGACCATGACCTATATATAACGGATGTTTAATAATTTTAGCTAAATACCCATGTGCCCGCTTAATTGCAGTATCCATATCAATTCCTTGAGCTAAATATGCAGAAATAGCTGCAGACAAGGTATCCCCTGTACCATGCGTTCGTTTGGTATCTATCCGCCGAGATTTCAGCAGGTAACTTTTCTTATTTTTAAGCTGCACAAAATCCGTCACGATAGCATCAGTCCCATGACCACCCTTAATAATGACATTGGGACAACCAAAACCCTGAATAATTTTAGCGGCTTGCTGCATATCAGCCTCGTCATTAATTTTCTGACCAGCTAAAATTCCTGCTTCAGGCAGATTAGGAGTTACTAATTCTGCTTATGGGATCAATCCTTTAATCATCATTTCCACGCCATCATTAGTTAGCAAACGCGTTTCGCCCTTCGCTACCATGACAGGATCAACTACTAAATTCTGTATTTTGTATTTTCGAATATTATCAGCAACTATTTTTACATGCTCTGCATTAAATAAAGCCCCTGTTTTAGCTGAACGAATATCAAAATCTGCCAATACTGACGCAAATTGCTGATCAATTATCTTCTTAGGTAATGGATATTGAGCCTGAACATTAAGCGTATTCTGAGCTGTGACCCCAACTATTACGTATGTGCTAAAAGTTTTACATGCTTGCATCGTTTTAATATCGGCTGAGATCCCGGCTCCGCCACCAGAATCACTGCCTGCAATTGTTAAAGCCTCTGGATATTGTTCATCATTTTCCTGCAATACTGCCTTCCTCCAATCAAATTAATAGCATTAAAAAAGAAGTCTTAGCGCTGAGCTAAAACTTCTAAAATAATTAATCATTGTAAGACAAAGACAATTTTATTACGTATTTTCCCTGCGGTAGTACTAACTACATCAGGTTCAATGGGTATAATCTCAGCTCAATGGCACCCCAATTTCTTATTCAATTATCTTTAGTATAGCACCAAATGATAGGGCTTTCATAGCAAAGAGTCTTGAAAAAGTTAATTGCATTGTTTAAAGTTATCTAGAATAATGCCAGTTTATCATTTAGATTAATCTATTTTTGCTTTTTTAATAAATTACTGAAAACAGAATAAAAAAGGTGGCCTTAAGGACCACCCCAAACGTTCATAGCAAGTGGTCAACCTTACTACTACACGCTCTCAACGTTATTATGTCCGATAACATCGTTCTTCATTATTATAGCACTACAAAAATTAAGTATATAAAAAAGACGGTCAACAGACCGCCCGCAATTATGTAATAAGTAGTCAACTTATCACACACACTTCGTATTACATATTACATATTACATAACACGTCATGATACTTCTTTTAAACCACTATAACATAATTACATGTTAAAACACTTCGTGGTATGTCACTAACTCAAAGAAGCCCAGTCAGCTTCAATAAAGGTGATGAAAGACATGTTGCGTATCATAGTTTTGGTACTTCTTTTTTGCTTATTGTTGAAAATAGCATAGAAAAAGCGATACCCTTTCGGCTCTATAATTTTTCCTGTTGATGACTTATCAATATGATAAGCTGTTAACAGGTTTTTTATTGCATAAAAAAGGAGGACATAGTCCCCTGTAATAAAAAATCTATCCTACTAAACATTTTACAGTCTCTATTAATGCCTACATATCAATGTTTAAATCATGTTTTTTAAATATATATATTCATGTACAGATAAAATTCGGAATAAGTAAATAAGAGGTCAAAATTGCCATTTATCACATTGTTTGATAATTTTATCCAATTCACTATTGGCGTATAGGTTTAGTTCCAATAATACTCATACTTAGTTCATTTAATTATTTAATTAAAAACATTTAGCAAATCCTTTATTTAATGGGGATAATTGGATAGATATAATGTATATAATATGGCTATAAATTAGCTATTTTATCTTTTAGTAATAAAAAATAACGAATGTTGTTTGTTAAAAAAGTAGAAGACCTTTGATGCAAATAAAGATTTATAACACTACGATATTATTTTTGATAGAAGATATAATTTAGACATGCGTATAATGCACGTTATGTAAAGTTAAATGCAAGAAAATGAAAAAGCGACTTGAATAGTCGCCTTTAAACTAAGAAATAAATTCTCGTATATAAGTTAGTAGATCTTCAATTTCTTTTTTGCTAATCTTTCTATCTTCCTTAATAAAGGTAATAAAACTTTCAACATATAAGTTTGCTACCATTTCTTTTTGAAAACTCGTCAAATTTTTGCCAGTAACTTCTTGATATTTCTGAATGACCATCTTTTTTAGATCACTTTTCAAGCAAATTTGGCCTGTATCAATACTTAATAAACTTAAAATTTCTTGTCGATGTTGTTTAATATATAACCAATTATCCTGATAAATTTTTTCAATTTTTTCTAAAGCAAAAGAGTTGCCTACTTCAAGACGTTCAAAGATAATCGGTTTATATAAATCAATAAAGTCTTGATTCATCTTTTCCAATAAATCATATTTATCGACAAAATGAAGATAGAAAGTTTGGCGATCGATACCAGCTCTTCTGGCTATCTCACTAACCTTGATTTTCTCAAAAGGCTCTTCTTGCAACAGCTCTACAAAGGCCTTTTTAATGTTTTGTACAGAACGTATACTTCTTAAATCTTTACTCATTTTTAATCACAAAAGGCCCTCACAACGTTTTGTTATGAGGGCTTTATCTATTTCCAATAAGTCTAATTATTTTTACGATACCCAAAGTAGAATTGCAAGACAGCAATAATTACGTTGATCCAGTTGACAACTAAGAACCATGTTGCCAAAGCTCCAGCTGGGTGACTTACTCCATAGAATACCCAGAAGCCAATGATTACAGCAATTACATTAATCCATGCGAAGATTTTTTGCAACTTCTGATCGTCAAGTTTAAACCACATCCAAATTCCATTAATTAATAACCAAATTAATAAAATCCAAAAAATAGTATCAAACATCTTGTTTTATCTCCTTTCAATTTACACATATATTATAATTTTTGATTAAGTCTATAAGCAATAGCCAATAAATATACTAATGTCTGTTAATTGACAGTAAAAATCAATCTGTCTATTTTCTTAGAAGTTTTCTTGTAACTTTTGCTTCTTTCAAAAGTTACAGTGATAAAAAGATTTAGTAACAATAGATAGTAAAATATATATTTTTTGTTTTGCATAATGCAATATTTTTAATTTGTATGGTACAATAAATGTGAAATGGGCAAAGTCAAAAGTATATTTTCTAGTTGGTATAGCCAAGAAGTATTCCTCTCTCCCACTGTTTGTATTCGTTTATATTGTTGTTACTTGCTTTTTTAATTAATCTTGTACTCTTTCAAAATTGTTGAGCAATTGAAGATACCAGTGTAATTAAAATGCCTCTCAACCTTAATTTTAAGATTATTAACTATGTTATTAATAGAGCTAAGACTAGTTGTTATATCTTGATTATTGTTGTCAGTTTCCATTTAAATATTTCCTTATGAAAAAGGCTCCGGATTTGTTATCCGAAGCCTATTTTGCATCTTTGATTAACTAACCACTATTTTCATTGTTTCAACCATAGCCTGTGTAAGTCCCACATCTTCTCTGACCTTTATTATCGCTACAGAACTATCTAGATCTATACAATCTTTTTCGAATTCTTTCTTAAATTTAGTTTTCTTCATTGATCCATTTAATAATTCATCTAAAAATAAATTATTTGTCATACAATATAGGTGAGGTGATTATTATGGATGTAAGAGTTGATAGTAGAATTCCAATTGAAATCAAGAAAAAAGCTGCTAAAAAATTGGAAGCACATGGTCTTTCTATTTCTAGTTTCATTCGCATGACTTTATCTTCTGTAGCCAAAGATGGCCTACCTAACTACTGGGTTATTCCTAATTCAAAAACAATGGCATCAATCGATGAGGCCATTGATGATATAAGAAATCCTCATTTAAAGAGTGCCTCATCATATAAAGAACTAAAAGATTTGTTGAATGAGTAAAATAATCCCAACTAACCATTTTAAAAAACAATACAAAAATAGGTTTGGAAATTTATCTAATTTGCAAATTCGAGGATTAGACTTACACTTTGATGGACATATTGGGGATCATTTGTTGCTATTTATTAGGACAAATCAAAAAATTATTTATTTAACTGGAATCGGTACACATTCCGATCTCTTCTAAACATTTAAGTAATGTTAGTTTTATCTTTAATATATAGAATTTTTATTTTCAATTTCAAAAATTATTAAATTTAAATAGAGTAGAGGGAGATTAATTTCTCGCCCCTCTCGTTGCACCGGACGTACGGTCCCGTATCCGGCGCTACATTTGTAATTATTTACGAGTTAAATAATAGTTAAGCGGATCGATCAGTCCTGGTCGGTCCGCTTTCTTTATTCCCAATACTTTGGGGCTAAGCAGAAAGTTAATGATATGACCCGTGCTTCTTTTATACCAACCCAATCTTGTATTGGCAGTTTTATGAATATCTTCATCACTAAAGTTGCACTTTAGCGCCTTGTTAATTCTCATCAGATTGGTATATATTCTTTTTGGGCGTTTCCATTGTTTAATGATTACTACCCGGATCTTATGCCTTAACCACTGACCGAATTGAGTCATAAATCCTTTCATGCCGCCAATACGAAAGTAGTTGATCCAACCTCTGACCACTTGATTTACCTTAGTGAAAACTAGTGACAAAGGCAGAGCAGCTGCTCTCCTGCGACTTAGAAGCATTTTAATCTTGTCATAAAGCTTGACTTTGCGGTCGTTTCCTGGTTTACATTGCCAATTTTCTCCTATTTTGAAGAAAGTGAACCCCAAGAAATTGCTCTTAGTCGGTCTGACTACTTTAGTTTTAGTGGCGTTGACTTTTAAGAACAACTTTCTTTCTAGCCAAGAAGAGACTGATTTCATTACTCGGTTGGCAGACTTTTCACTTTTGACAAAGATATTACAATCATCGGCATAACGGACAAAGTGCAGACCTCTTTGCTCCAATTCCTTATCAAATTTATCTAAATAAATGTTAGATAAGATCGGTGACAAAGGCCCGCCTTGTGGCACGCCTAGTTTATTTGGTTTAACCAGACCATCTTCCATAATCCCTGCTTTAAGGAAAGCTCGGATTATATGGAGGGTGGTTTTGTCATTTATTCTTTCTCTTAGCGTTGAAATTAATTTATCATGATTTACCGTGTCGAAATACTTCTCAATATCAAGATCAATCACCCATTGATAGCCAGAATCTAGATATTCTAAGACTTGCTCAATGGCATCATGTGCACTGCGTTTAGGTCTAAAACCGTAGCTGTAGTTACTGAAATGAGGATCATAGATCTTCATTAACACTTGAGCTATCGCTTGTTGGATTACTCGATCTACGACCGTGGGTATTCCCAATGGTCGTTTCTTGCCATTAGCTTTAGGGATATAGACCCTTCTGACAGCTTGCGGGTGATATTTCATTTTAATAATCGAGTCTTTGATTTCTGTTTGATGCTTTTTAAAATAGCTATCAAGCTCATCGATCGTTCTTTTGTCTACGCCGGGCGCGCCTTTATTAATTTGAACTCTTCTGATCGCTTCTTTGAGATTATTCTGACTTAGTATTTCTTCAATCAATTCCATAACTCGTGATATCTCCATTTCTACTTGTAAATATATTCGAAATCGTCCCAATTGCTTTCACCATCAAAGAGTTACGTTCTCTTTGTACTAGGCTATCCTCTTATTCGGACTGTTCGAACATTGCTTATAGTGGGATATACTCTTACAAACATTAGGTCCTTCGCATCCAGCCTCATTACAAGCCCTTCATCGCTACTATGACCTCAGCTGACTTCTCGTGATTAACCTTTTTCGACCAGGCTTTACGATCGCTGATGTTAAAGCTTATTCGGTTTCGCCTGTTCACGAGACCTCTCGGGGTAAGACATTCATCTTTTGTTTTCCATTACCTCCTGGTTTACCGTCTTGGTTTTACGTTTGTCTTTGGGACTTCGACTTGTATGGCAGTCTTATCCACCATTTGGCCTGACCAGATTTCTGTACGTAGGCTCGGAAAACTCGCTAGCCACTTCCTTCACCCATAGCGTCACCGCTACTGGCTTGTGGTTCACTACACTTGGCGACAACTACCCGTGGTCCAGACTTTCACCGGACTAGATGAATGTCATGCCCGACACACCAT
>ENA-UOOM01001223-UOOM01001223.1-fermentation-metagenome-genome-assembly--contig:-NODE-1223-length-25461-cov-82.754034_pt1 | contig 25461 bp, 24 predicted proteins | sample MGYA00245781_ERZ724031 | MGnify/ENA primary metagenome ERZ724031 (study PRJEB28704, sample SAMN03018317) | fermentation metagenome | biome: anthropogenic terrestrial biome; feature: soil... | reverse complement strand
GATGGCTTCGCAGGAACGGGACGGGGTAAGTGTATGGCGGATTGAGGGGGAGCAACATATCCGTTACACCAATGTCACAACTCCCTCAATCTCGCCCTACGAAAAGATGGCTTCGCCGGAACGGGACAAGCCGCGTTCCATACGAATGATGGCTTCGCCGGAACGGGACAAGCCGCGTTCCCTACGAAAAGATGGCTTCGCCGGAACGGGACGAGCCGCGTTCCCTACAAAAAGATGGCTTCGCCGGAACGCGGGGTACACGTTCATTAGGTTTAGATTCCACAATCAGCCAATTTATTGAGTTCCTCATTTGAGTGATCGTAAAAACACCTTCTTCCTCGTTGAGATCAGGTTATTCTGGAAAGTGAGAAACTCGGGCTTTAAGAAAAAAGAGGTTGGCAACTACCAACCTCTTCAACCTATCTTTTCAAACAAAGACTACTCTTCGTGTTTCAATTCCTTCTGCCGGGCATCCATAATTTCCTGTGCCAGGTGCATCGGAACCAGGTCGTAATGGTCGAATTCCATCGAGAACGTACCGCGACCACCGGTCATCGAGCGCAGGTTGGTGGTATAGCGCATCATCTCTGAGAGCGGCACCTCAGCATGAATGATAGATTTACCCCGATCAGAGCTCATCCCCTGCACGCGGGCACGCCTGGTGTTCAGATCTCCCATGATATCACCCATGTTTGCCTCAGGCATGTTCACGGATACTTTCATGATCGGTTCATACAACACAGGGTTGGCATCTTTGAATGCCAGCTTGAAAGCTTCGCGACCGGCAATTTCGAAGGCGATCGGCTTTGAGTCGACCGGATGTTCCTTGCCGTCATAAACGGAAACACCGATATTATGCGCAGGGTAACCAGCCACAACGCCTTCTTTCATCACGGCACGGATGCCTTTTTCGATAGGAGCCATGTAATTGCTCGAGATCGCGCCTCCAAAAACGTCATTGCTAAACGAGAATTCTTCTCCTTCGATGGGGAAGATCTTCAGGTGCACTTCACCAAACTGACCGGAACCGCCGGTTTGCTTTTTGTGACGATACATCGCGCTGGCTTCTTTTGTGATGTGCTCTTCGTAAGGCACTTTGGGTTCGTGCAAATCCAGGTTCAGCTGGAATTTTTGCTCAGCCCGCTTGACTGCCACATCGATGTGCTGATCTCCCATTCCAAACATCAGCGTTTGGCGGGTTGCGGCTTCCATTTCCCACGAAAGGGTCATATCTTCTTCAACCAGCCGGTTCAAAGTCTGGCTCATCTTGGCAGCGTCAGATTGGGTCCGTGGGGTGATGGCGACGCGATAAAGCGGATTGGGATAATCAGGAACGGGCAGGGTCAGGTTTTGCTCTTTTGTGGTCAGCGTGTCGCCAGTTGTCGTCACTGTAAGTTTCGCCACCGCTCCAATATCACCACTGTGAATAACCGGCACAGAGTGCATATCCTTGCCAAATGGCACCTGCACACTTGCCAGGCGTTCTTCCTCGCCCTTATTGGCGTTCCATACACGTGTGTCCGAATTCATCGTGCCGGAATAGACCCGGAAAAAGGTCTGACGCCCGACGAATGGGTCTGCTGTGGTCTTCCAAACATAGGCTGCAAGCGGTCCAGCATCATTGAAATTTAGTTCAACTTCGCCTTTGGGCGATTTTGCTGTAACGGCAGGACGTTCTTTCGGCGAGGGAGCCAGCGCGAGCAGAGCTTCAATCAGGGGGGCGATGCCGATCATGCGTCCACCGGCTGCCACGAGTACAGGGATGATGTTGCTTTCATCGATGGCTTTGTGCAGACCTTGCAGGATTTCGTCTCCTGAAAGATCGCCATTTTCAAAATACTTTTCGAGCAGGCTGTCTTCACCTTCAGCCGCGGCTTCAACCAGGAGCATGCGGGCTTCTTCAGCCTGATCCTGGTATTCAGCCGGGATTTCGACCGCGGTTTTCCCATCGCCTTTATAGGCTTTCATGTTGACCAGGTCGATCACGCCTTCAAAATCGGCTTTCTCGCCCAAGGGCAGCTGCATCGGGATCAATCGTCCATCTATCCCGTTTTGAACCGAGTCGAATGCTTTTTGATAGCTGGCATTTTCGCGGTCCATCTTGTTGATGACCACGATCCTGGGAATATTGAATTGATCTGCCAGGTCCAGCGCGGTTTCGGTGCCAACTTCAAGACCGCCAACCGAATCGACCAAAATCAGGGCACAATCTGCCACGCGCATCGCCGAAACAACTTCGCCAACGAAATCGGTATACCCGGGGGTGTCGAGGAAATTGAACTTGACATCCTTATAAATCACAGGCAATACGGAGGTGAAAAGAGAAATATTTCGGCGTTTTTCTTCGTCGTCAAAATCCGAAACGGTGGTCCCATCTTCGATTTTACCGATACGGGTGGTCGCTCCAGTAAAATTCAGTAAATTCTCCACGAGAATGGTTTTACCCGAGTTGCTATGTGAGGCAAGAACGATATTTCGGATATTTGCAGTTGAGAATTCTTTCATTTTTTGACCTTCCTGTCGTCTGGCATGGATTACCACGCGAAATATATAATTTAGGCAGTTTAACGCCAACTTTTAATTATATCAAATAAAGCCGGCTTCGGGGAGGAAAATTTAGTGGAATTCTGGTTTTGGTAAGAACCCGCCGCGAAAACACTGCATACTCGCTCAAACTGTAGCAAATTCCCATTCCGCCTTGCGAACACGTTGGAAGTTAACCCTGCCCGACGCCTAAAAGCTGCCGGATATGATCGATATGGTCGCGCCTGTGCCAGAGCAGACGGCGCACAAATTTTCGCGCGCTCCATTTCTCTTGCGCGTAGCTGGTAATCTGCGTAGAGCCTACCAGCGTTGGTAAGTATTGACGAACAAGTTGGTAACTGTATTCTATTGCAGCCAGATGGTCGTCGCCGGCAGGGACGGTGAAGTCCATATCCAGCCCCAGGTTTTGCAGGTACCAGGCTTCTGCCCGGGCAAGATGACCGAGAATCCCCTGGATGCTCCAACGCTGCCCAGGCTGAACTTCTGTTAAGGCGGAAGGCTCTGCAAATTCAACCCCTGCGAGAAGTTCCTGGTGCTGCCAGGTGAACACCTGCCCGACCTGTTCGAGCTCTTCCGAAGTTAACGGGCGCAGGTCATCCAGGAAAAAGGCGTTGATTTCGTATTCTTCACCTTTGTGGTCGACGCGCGTGACAATAAAAGTCTCGTCAACATGAAAATCCAAGCCATCCAGGCAATACCAGGGTTTATTGGTGTGCAGCCTGACCCAATAGTCAAATTCGAGCAGCCTGCGGGGCATGCTCAATAATGCTTCGCCTTCGTCAGCACCGTAGGCAAAACAACCTGGAAAGTCCAGTGCCCAGGCGGTATACCTGGTGGCGGGGTCTTCTTCCATGCCAATACGGATCAGCATGGTTTGTCCTGTCCGAAAAATAGAGGCAGATGTCCGAGCGCGAGGATATCGCGCCATTCAGCGCGGTCGCCCTCGGTGAGGATACCGACCTCGCGTGCCGTGATTGCGCCGGCTTTGTCCATCACCAGGTGCATGCCTTGCAGCGTTGAGCCGGTGCTAATCACATCATCCAGCAATATAATCCGTTTACCCTTGATCAGCTCAAGATCTTTCTCGTCCAGGAACAAAGTTTGTGGTTTGCCCGATGTAATAGACAAGGTTTCCGCGGAGATGGCGTTGCCCATGTAGGGTTTATATTCTTTGCGCAAAACGACATAAGGCTTTCCACTTATTTTGGAAAGCATGTGAGCCAGTGGGATCGATTTGGCTTCCGGAGTGAGGATGACGTCATAGTTGGTGTCTGAAAGCAGGCGGTTGAGTTCCATTGCACAGGCATCAACCAGTTCGATATCGCCCAAAATGTTGAGTATGGCGATGCGCAGCCCAGGTTTGACTTCAAAAAGAGGCAGCTGGCGCTCAACGCCAGCAATATTAATCGGATAGGTTTCTCGTTCTTGCATGGATTCTCCAGATTTTTCGTTGTTTGCTGGTTTGATTTTATCGCAGAAAAGGAGTTTGGGCAGGAAATCGACTGGACCAAACCGCTGCCAAATAAAAAAATGGGGCGTCCTGGCAGGCGTGGATAGCCTGCTTCCACGATGTCTCTTTCCAAAAAAAACTCCCCTTTAAACCATCTAATGCTGCGGACGCCGACCGCAGCATTAGTGTATTAAGGAGGAGGAGAAGAAGAGAAGTCGCCCTTACGACCTTATATTACAATAATATTCCCATTGATACTTGACGATTAACCTACGCTTCCCCTACGATTTTCGCGGAATCAGGGGAAAACAGCAGAAAGTAGGCTTTTAATTATTATTTTTGCGGCAACCGATGTAAAATCAAAAAAATGGAAAACGAAAATGGAAAATGCTGAACAACAATTTAAATCTGGTTTTATCGCTCTGGTCGGCAAACCAAACGCCGGCAAAAGCACCCTACTTAACGCCCTGATGGGGCAGCCAATCGCCGGTGTGTCCTTTCGCCCCCAAACTACCCGCCGCCGGCAGCTCGGCATCCTGACCAGCGATCGCTACCAGATGATCTTCATCGACACCCCTGGTCTGAATGACGCCAAAGACCGCTTAAGCCGTTTCATTAATAACGAAGTGACTTTCGCCTTGCAGGATGCCGATATCTTGCTTTACCTTGCTGATGTCAGCAAACCTGCCGACAGCCTCGACCAGCAGCTGACCGAGGCAGTCAAATCCCGACAGAATCAGGATGGCGTTCTCCTGGTCTACAACAAGACTGACATAGCCGACCCCGCCCAAATCCAAAAGAACAAAGCATCCTTCCAGGCTTTGCTGGCAGAGGCAAAAACAATCGAAGTTTCTGCCAAAACCGGCAAAGGTTTGGCAAAACTGATTGAGCTGATCGAAGAACGCCTTCCGGAGGGTCCGGAATACTATCCGGTAGACCAAATTACTGAAGATTTTGAAAAAGATATCGCCGCGGAGATGATCCGCGCGGCAGCAATGGCAAACCTGGATGACGAACTGCCCTACAGCATTGCCACGCTCGTGGATGAATATAAAGAGCGCGACAACCAGGTGTTGTATATCCATGGCACGATCTTTGTGGAAAGAGAAGCGCAAAAGCCGATTGTGATCGGAAGAAAAGGCGCGATGATTCGCAAAATCAGCACTGATGCACGCTTCGCCATCGAAGAGATGGCTGGGCAAAAGGTCTTTCTGGATTTGCAGGTGAAGACACAAAAAGACTGGAAGAACGATGCCGCCTTTCTGAAGCGGGTCGGTTTGGCAGGTGCGGGGGAATAATGTCTGACCAGGTCGGTTTGGTCTCGCTCAGTTTCATCACCGCGGCAAGCCTGGTTAATTGGGTTGCCGCCTGGAAGGGGCGTTTGCTGATTTATTACATCAGCAAACCCCTGGTGCTGATCTTTCTGATCGTTTTCTTTCTTTGGCAAGCGCCAGTCACAACGGCGACATTTCCTTTTTTATTAGGTTTAATTTTCTCGCTTATCGGAGATATTCTGCTGATTCCTCGCGGAACGCGCTGGTTCATCGCCGGAATGGGTGCCTTCGCGATCGCACAACTGGCATACATCGTTGGTTTCAACCTCTCCATGCCCTCACCCGCGGTAACCGTTGTGGCGTTGTTTGCGTTGCTGGCAGGAATTCTGGTTATGTACCTGGCAATCGACCGTTTTGCTGAATCATCAGATGTGAACAAAAAACTGCTGCCATGTTTTAAAAGTTATTCAATCCTGGTGCTGATGATGGCGATCAGCGCTCTGACCAGCCTCGCCAGACCGGGCTGGTCGGACCGAGCCGCGGTGATGGCGGGGATGGGTGGAATCCTGTTTTTTGTGTCGGATGTAATGATTGCCATGGATAAATTGGATCGAAGACTTCCTAAATATAAATTTTGGATTATTTTCACTTATCAGGTCGCTCAGTTCCTGATTGTTGCCGCTGTGCTCCAGTTGGGATGAGCCTTTGTATTTTCAATGCGGTATTAGGGGGCGATACTTGCGCGGAGAATGAAAAAAAAATTTCTCGCAATTTTCAAAGTGAATGTCTCCAAAAAGGGAACAGGAACAGGGAATAGGAACTGGGTTTTGTCATCCTGAGCCTCTTTTGCGAAGGATCTTGTCAATCGGAACAGGAAGATCCTTATGAATTACATTTAAGAAGTGATTGTCCCATTCCGGCGAAGCCATCTTTTCGTAAGGCGAGACGTTTGTACCGGCTAAGCCGTGTATTGAAAACACCTCGTACAATCCTCTACTCGCGCTTTGTGTGTTTTCAATTCGCCGTCGTGTGTGGTCATTGTGAACGGCGGATTGAGGGGGAGCAACATCGCCGTCACACCAATGTCATGACCCCCTCAATCTCGCCCTACGGCTTTCCACCGGACGGCATGGCAACCGCGAACAGGGAACAGGAAAAAGGAATAGGGAATAGGAACTGGGTTTGGTCATCCTGAGCCTCTTTTGCGAAGGATCTTGTCAATCGGAACAGGAAGACCCTTATGAATTACATTTACGAAGTGATTGTCCCGTTTCGCCCTACGGCTTTCCGCGGGATGGTATGGCAGCCGTCCCCGACACCACAAAAAAAACAGTTTTTCATATTAAAAATTGCTGAAATATTTCCGAAGTTGTTGACTAATTTCTATCCAAGGGTTATACTAATAAATTGTGAATATAACCCAATTGGGAGTTGAAAATGGAAAATCGTGTAGAAACTAATAATGAATCAACCATCACCGCGAAACAGAAGTTCGAAGGGAAGGTACTAACGACCTCGCTGCAAGGAGCTCTTGTAGACATCGGGTCAACAATTCCGGCATTTCTACATATTTCCCAGGTAGTAGACCCCAATGACCCTGAAAAAGCCATCACCAATATCGATGATGTCCTCAAAGTTGATCAGCTCATTACCGTTTGGGTCAAACGAGTTCAGAAAGACCATTACGATCTTACCATGCGCGAGCCTTTAGCCTACGAATGGCGCGAGCTCGCCCCTGAAATGGTGGTTAAAGGGTCAGTTGTTCGTCTCGAGTCCTTTGGCGCGTTTGTAGAAATCGGTGCTGAGCGCCCTGGGTTGATCCACGTCAGCGAACTTTCCCATAATTTTGTGCGTGTGCCTTCAGAGGTTGTTAAGGTTGGCGACGAAGTTGAAGTCAAAGTGCTCCAGGTCAATCGCCGCAAGAAGCAGATCAAGCTGAGCATCAAAGCTCTTCAGGAGAATCCGGAAGAATTTGCCGCCCAAGCCACCCCCTCGAAGAAAAAAGGACGCGGCAAACATGAAATGGTCGATGAAGTTGACGAAGAAGTGATCCCTGATCCTACCTTTATGGAAATTGCCATGCGCAAAGCCATGGACCAGGCTGAACAACGCCGTCCCGAAATTACCAACCGCCTCAAGAAACAGAAATTACTCAATTCTGACGCTGATGACATCTTTGAACGGACGATTAAGAACAAACCGATCAACGCTGGCGATTAGGATATGCCCGCAACCAGGTCTGAGTTGATAACCTGACAAAATCCGGGAGGGCTGGATAAATAGCCCTCCCTTTCTTTTTAAAGCAATTTGGAGGTGATGTGGCAACCAAATATATCTTTTTTACAGGTGGTGTACTCTCGTCGGTTGGCAAAGGAGTTACTGCCGCTTCCATGGGGCGCTTGTTTAAAGCACGCGGGTTCAGCGTCACTGTCCAAAAACTGGATCCATATCTCAATGTCGATCCGGGCACAATGAGCCCCTACCAGCATGGTGAGGTTTTTGTCCTCGATGACGGTTCAGAAACTGACCTCGACCTTGGGCATTACGAACGCTTTTGCGACCTGCGCTTGAAACGCACCAGTACCGTTACGGCAGGGCAGGTGTATGAAGAAGTGATCAACCGGGAACGCCGCGGAGATTATCTGGGCGGCACAATCCAGGTGATTCCGCATATCACCAACGAAATTAAACGCCGCATCGACCTGCTGGGGCGTACCAGTCAAGCCGAAATCGTCCTGATCGAAGTCGGTGGTACCGTAGGCGACATTGAAGGACAGCCTTTTCTCGAAGCCATTCGCGAAATGCGCAATGAGGTGGGTAAAGACAATACCGCGTTTGTGCATATTACCTGGCTGCCCCACCTCAAAGCCACTGCCGAAACCAAAACCAAACCGACCCAACACTCTGTCAGAGAGCTGCGCTCGATTGGTATCCTCGCCGATATGATCATCGCCCGCAGTGATTACCCTGTCGAAGCAGAGCTGACCAGGAAAATAGCCAAATTTTGTGACGTCAAACCTGAAGCCGTGATTCCGTTGGTCACTGCGGATATGATCTACCAGATTCCACTGCAATTGGAATCCATGCATGCTGCCGAGATCCTTCTCGATGTGTTGGGACTTGAAGCCAAAAACCCACCTGAACTTGACGGTTGGCGTTGGATGGTGGACGAACTTGCCAAAGAAAAACCGATTGTGAAGGTGGGAATCGTTGGTAAATATGTTGAATTGCACGATGCCTATCTCAGCGTTCGGGAAGCGTTAAAGCACGCGGCTCTCTATTATGGCGTCGATGTCGGGATCGAATGGATCGCTTCGCCTGACCTCGAGAAAACCGATGACCTCCAGCAGAGACTGGGTCAGCTTGACGCGATCGTGGTTCCCGGTGGTTTTGGCAGCCGTGGGGTTGAGGGCAAAATTCGCGCGGCGAAATATGCGCGTGAAAACAACATCCCTTACCTTGGGTTGTGCCTGGGACTGCAGGTGTTAATCATCGAATTTGCCCGTCATGTTGCCGCTTTGGAAGATGCCCATTCAGCCGAATTTGACAAGATGACCGACCACCCGTTGATCGATCTGATGACCGATCAAAAAGGGCTTGACCGGCTTGGCGGGACGATGCGGCTGGGCTTGTATCCCTGCCAACTGGAGGAAGGCACACTCGCGAGGGAGCTATATGGCAGGGAGGTTATCGAAGAGCGCCATCGCCACCGTTATGAGTTTAATAACGCCTACAAAGATACCCTCCAGGAGCATGGCTTGACATTTTCCGGGAATTCACCTGACGGTAAACTGGTGGAAATCGTTGAAATCAAAGATCATCCCTACATGATCGGAACCCAGTTCCACCCGGAATTTCTTTCCAGACCAAACAGACCACATCCCTTGTTTTTAGGTCTGATCAAGGCAGCTTGCCAGCAGAAAGGTCTTCCCTGTGAAATTATTTCTTTAGGTTTCAAGGCATAATAAAAGCAGGACGGGTTATACTTCTACAATAATCAAATAATAAGAGGAAACAAAAAATGGAAACGATAATCGAATTTGTCAATGCTATTGAAGTGTTGGATTCCCGTGGGAACCCCACGGTTGAAGTCGAAGTGGTTTTGGCTGATGGGAGTTATGGTCGCGCTGCTGTGCCTTCAGGAGCGTCTACAGGTGTTCATGAAGCCCTTGAACTGCGCGATGGCGATAAAAATCGTTATGGTGGAAAAGGGGTACTTGAAGCTGTTGACCATGTCAACGATGAAATCGCAGATGAACTGTTTGGCATGGATGCGGTTGAGCAGAAGGAAATCGACGAACTGCTGATCGAACTGGATGGCACGGAGAACAAATCCAAATTTGGTGCCAATGCAATTTTGGGCACCAGCCTGGCAGTTGCCAAAGCTGCAGCCAGCTCTCTGGGGCTGCCCCTCTACCGCTATCTCGGTGGTGTTTTTGCCCACGTGCTGCCCGTCCCGATGATGAACATTCTCAATGGCGGCGCCCACTCCGGATGGCAGAGTACTGACGCCCAGGAATTCATGATCATGCCGTTGGGCGCGGAGACCTTTTCCGAGGGTTTGCGCTGGGGCGCGGAGATTTATGCCGCGTTGAAAGGCGTCCTCAAAGCACAAGGTTACGGCACGTTGGTGGGTGACGAAGGCGGCTTCGCGCCTGCTTTGAAAGCCAACAGCCAGGCAATCGAGCTGATGCTCGAAGCCATTGAAAAAGCTGGCTATAAGCCCGGCGACGAGGTCTGCATTGCCCTGGATCCTGCCGCCTCTGAATTCTACGAGGAAGACACAAAACTCTACAACCTCCGCAGGGAAGGTCGTAAACTTACCAGCGACGAAATGGTCGATTTTTGGACTGACTGGATCGATCAATACCCGATCGTTTCGATTGAGGATGGTTTCGCCCAGGATGACTGGGAAGGATGGAAAAACTTTACGGCTCAAAACGGGTACCGTCTGCAGATTGTCGGCGACGACCTGCTGGTGACCAACCCCAAACGCGTTGCCCGTGCCATTGAAGAAGATGCCTGCAATGCCCTGCTGGTTAAAGTGAACCAAATTGGCTCGCTCACCGAGACACTTCAGGCAGTCAGTATGGTTCAGAACAACGGCTGGCGTGCGGTGTGTTCGCATCGCTCTGGTGAGACCGAAGACAGCACCATTGCCGACCTGGCAGTTGCCCTGAACATGGGACAGATCAAGACAGGCGCTCCGGCACGTTCTGATCGCGTAGCCAAGTACAACCAGCTCTTGCGCATCGAGCAGGAACTCGATCTGACTGGTAAATACGCCGGCTGGGATGCCCTGGCTTTCAAACGTTAAGCAAAAATGGTTATATACAAAAGCCATCCATATCGTGGATGGCTTTTTTGATCTTATAGGTCACTAATGAGAGATGGCTGCGTTTCTGGTACACTTTGGCAATGGAAAATGATTTGAAACAATTGGAGCAAGAAATCATCGCTTGCAGAAAGTGTCCCCGACTGGTCGCCTGGCGCGAAGAAGTTGCCAGGGTCAAACGTAAAGCCTACCGTGACCAGGAATACTGGGGTAAGCCGGTACCGGGATTTGGCGACCCAAACGCGCGCTTGCTTATCCTTGGGCTGGCGCCAGCCGCGCATGGAGCAAACCGCACCGGTCGGATGTTTACCGGAGACGGCTCGGGCGACTTTTTCATTCCGGCGCTTTACCGGGCTGGATTTGCCAATCAACCTTCATCGAAATCACGCACAGATGGTTTAAGACTGATCGATTGCTGGCTTACCGCGTCTGCCCGTTGTGCTCCACCGGCAAACAAACCTACAACAGAGGAACTCAATAACTGCCGACCATGGCTTGAGGCTGAATTCGATCTACTGCCAAACATCCAGGGTGTGGTGTTGTTAGGGAAAATTGCCTTCGACAATCTGCTTAAACTGCCTGGATATTCTGACCTTTCGAAAAAGGAATATCGCTTCGCTCACAACGCCCTTTACCAGCCAGGTGGATTGTCCTGGATGCTCTGCTCTTACCATCCCAGCATGCAAAACACCCAAACCGGGCGGTTGACCAAGGAAATGTTTGACCAAATCTGGCAGCGTGCCAGGCAATTGCTCACATCCAGCCTGGATACCGTATAATTATTTTATGCCGGAGGAACGATGCAAAAAACTTTTCGTTTGGACCCCAAACAACTTAAAAAACAACTAAGAAATGTCATCCTGATTTATGGCGTTACCGGGATTATCGCAGCAGTTTTCATGCTATACACCCAGCGTGAGTCGGCGAGCAGCCCCTGGCTGCTGGTAGGGGCGTTATTGCTCATGATGGTCTATTTTGGTTATCGTGCTTATCGCCAGCGGAAAGAGATTTGGGATAGCTATTCACTGGAACTTACCGACGATGGGCTTACTCTTTGTCAGCCAAAATATCCCAATTCTCAGATCGCGTTTAATAGCATCTCCGCTGCCGAGGAAAGCAGAGACGGATTGTGGCTCTCAACCGCCCAGGGCAACCGGGTTTTTATCATTCCCAATTACCTGTCTGATTTTGATTTCCAATATCTCAAAGATCTTGTGAACCAGCATCTGGAGTCCAACAACCGGGGTGCTGCAGCCATAACCATTGGCGAAATTCGGAAGCCAGATTTATCAATAAGCGCCGTACCAACCGCGGCTGAAGGAGTTGCAGACGATTCTGACAGTGATCTGAACTGAAAATATTGTAAATTAATCAGATCCTTCGGTTTCGGAGGAATTTGGTTTGAGGTTTTTAATCATACGCCAGGCTGGTTCATGAACGTGTTGCCAACGACCAAACTGGTCTTCATAGCGCCAGCGCCCTTCCTCAGGTCCGACAACCTTATAGCCGTGTTTTTCATATAAATGCCGCGCTTGCTCATTATCCCGCCCAACGTTGAGCCTGACTGTATCAAACCCCCGTGTCAGCAGATAATTTTCAACAAACTCGATCATAAATCCGCCCAAACCGTGGTTGCGAAAATCAGGTTTTACCCTGAACGAAAACATATAAGCGCGATGCAAGCCGTCGGCAAGCTCATTTTGTCTTGAATAGAGCAACAAAAAGACCTGCCCGATAATTTCTCCGGCTTCGGTTTCTGCCACCCATATGCGCGTGTATCCCGTACGGCTGTTTTGAAAGTGTTGACGGTAGAGCTTGCGAAAATGAGCATATTCGCCATCCCATTCCATCCCGGGCAGGTCGTTAACCCGGGCAGGACGAATACGGATGTTAAGACCATCCGGCATGCGAAAAATTGTTTCGAGCTGTACCTGATTCATTTCGTTTCCAGGATGGAATCCAGTAGGACGATTTCTTCTTCGTAACTGGTCACTTCTCCATCCAGCCATGCGGCTTTGAGTCGACTTAAAATCTGCTCATATAATGGAGATGGAGAAATACCGCGCTTGCGCAGGTCATCACCACCGGTATAAGCACTCACATTCCGGTAATGAAGCAGGAAATCACGCAAAATTTGTTGACAACCCGCATCTTCCTCGGAATAAAGCACAGTCCGGATCACCAATTCCGGGAAAACATCCAGAGTTTCGGTAACCTGGCTCGGTCGCAACTTTTTCAGCCCGGGCAGCAGCCTGCGCAGCTGCCCGGTCTGCTTAATAATCTCTGATTGTTTGCTGGTCAGTCTTAACCGGGAAGCGATTTCAGCTAAAACATCAACCTTGTGATCTTCCAGCCATAAGAACCAGATTGCCTGCTGTTGTTCTTTGAGATCGAGCGTACTCTCAGCTGCAGTTGACAGGAAAAGTTCTGTTCTGTCCTGGTCCAGTTTCTTCCAGCGGAGTTCAGAATGGATCGAAGAGAGAATGCCCAGCTTTTCAAGGCTGCGCATGATCTGTGAAACCTTGCCTTCAAGGAAAATCAGGTCAAATTCGTGCTGCAGCCGCGCGCCGCTCAAACGGTCGAGCAGCGGCAGGCTGTCCTTTAACAGGCTGAGCGTGCGTTCCTCGATAATAAAATCGAAGCGCTCTGAAAAACGAACCGCTCTAAGCATGCGGGTGGCGTCATCAACAAATGAAAGCGCGTGCAACACCCTGATCAACCCCCGCTGCAGGTCATCATACCCACCCCAAAAGTCGAAAATTTGACCGAAATGTTCACCATCCAGCCGCAAGGCAAGCGTATTAATGGTGAAATCCCGCCTGTGCAGGTCCATTTTGATGCTGCTGCGCTCAACCACCGGCAGCGCTGCCGGATGGTCATAAAACTCTGTCCGCGCGCTGATCAGATCGAGGTGTTCCGGCAAATCGTACCTGTCTTTGCCGCCTTCGAGACCCAGCCGGATGGCTATCTCGTCCATCTGGTCGGACAAAATCCACTTGGCTGTTCCGAACCTTTCATGCACAACAATTCGACCGCCATAGACCGCGACCAGGCGGTTGGCGAAGGCAATCGCGTCGCCTTCTATGACAATGTCAAAATCCTGGCTGGGCTTTCGCAGCAACAGGTCACGAACGAAACCACCGACGATATAAGCGGGTTGGTTCAAAGCGGCAGCCTCCTGCGCAACAGCCTCCAGGAGAAGTTTCCGGTCTCCGTGCAGGGCATCCTGGAGGGCTTCCACCAGCTCACTGCGGGGAATTGGGCTGATGTTGTTGTTCAGCGTAGCAATTAGATCGGTACGGGTGACGATTCCGATTATTTCGCCTGTCTCCGGGTCTGCTACCGGGATCTGCCCCCAACCACTGGATACCATCAATTCCTTTAACCGTGTAATCGTATCCTCCGGATGGATGCTGACATCTCCTGCTTCCATCAGATCGCCGACAGATTTGTCGATATTGTGCGCCAGGGCACGGTCGACATTGCGCCGGTTCAGCAACCCAAGCAATTGCTTACCCCTTACTACCGGATATCCCTCAAAACCATAGCGGTTCATCAATCGCGCGGCATCCTTTCCGCTCATCCCGGGGTCCAGTAACAAAGGGCGCAGTGACATGATCTGCTTCACCTTTTGTTCTGATGTGACTATCGCTGGCAGGTAGCGGATGATTTCATCGATGGTTTGCTGCATGATCACGCGCGTGTTCTCGGGTGTTGGTCGGTCTTCCGGTCGGATCAGAGCAGATGAAGCACGCTTGTGCCCTCCACCCTGAAAATGCCGTGCCAACGCTGCCATATCCAGGTTATCCGTGGTCGACCTGCCTACAAGACGAACGCCCTGCCTGGTGGAAACCACCATTACCAGCCCGTCAGGATCCAGGAACTCGCGCAATTTATGGGCAACGGAGGAAATCTCATCGTTCAAATCGAACGCTTCCGCGCTTGCCAGCAATACGTCGTAGCCTTCAATCGTGTAACTGGTCAGCGAGGTCATCAACCGGTCATACAGCTGCTGCTGCACGTTGGAGAGCGGGGGATTGAGATAGTGTGAGACGATGTTCAGGTCAGCTTCATTTTCGAGTAAAAAGGAGACCGCTTTGGCATCCCGTGGGCTTGTGTTGCTGTAAAGCAGAGATCCGGTGTCTTCATAGATCCCCAGCAGCATCAGCGTCGCCTGTAATGAAGTGATCCCAAGTCCCTGTTGCTGGATTTTTTCGACCAAAAGTGTCGTGCATGCCCCGGTATCGCCCAACTCCATCGTCCAGTTCGAATGGGACTGCTGTTTTCGGGGATGGTGATCGATAACGCTCACTTTGGTACCTTCATGCAAACCTCGCAGCGTCACCAGCGACTGGGTGTCAACCAGCAAAACCGTATCAATTGGTTCTCTTGGCAACTCCTGGATGGTTGAAAAGCCGAGTTCAGCTCCAAAACGTTTCAGAAATTGCCTGCCGTTGCGGTTGATCTGGCGCGGCAAAAGGGCATAAGCCTCCGGATGGAGGATATGCGCCCCCAGCATGGAGGCGAGCGCGTCCAAATCAGCTTGCTCGTGGGTCAAAATCAAATGCATTGTCAGTCCCTGATCCCCTCGGGATCAATTTTCATACCAGGCAGCCTGGTTTTCGGTATTATAAGCATTATATATGGATTGTGAGAGCCTTGCAAAAAGCCTGTTCGCGGGGTCGTACAAAAATTGTTCTTCCGTATGCGCAAAAACCACCAGCACATAGTCGCCCCCAGGGGTATAGATCACCGAGGCATCGCTCATCGTGTGGATCAGACCATCGATTTCATTGGTCCAACCGTGCTTGTGAGCAATTGGTGTGTCGGGAGGCAGCCCTGCTTCGAGCAGGGCGAGGATTTTGTTTTGCTGCAGGTAGCCCAACATCAGGGCGCACTCCTCCGCGGTAACCGCGCCATTGAATAGAGCAGCCTCAGCCGAACTGGAGCAATGATAGATCCGGGTCAGCAGGTCTCCGGTTTCAGAAGGAACCGTCTGGTTATAGAAATCCGGGTCAAGGTAAACATCCCGACGCTGGTTCGCTGGTGTGTCGATGCGTTCAAGCAGGGGCGACCCGGGTTCGAAGTAACCTGCCAAAAAAGTGTTTTGATAGCCAAGTTCGCGCAGGTCTGCTGTGACCATCAGGGGACCCTGGTCATTATCCAGGTAAGCTTTCATCAGACCGTCAGCTGGCGGGTTGAGCGATTCCGCGATCATCAGGTTCATCCAGTTGGTCGCCTGGGCTGGCAAGGGCTCCGAAAGTCGTTTCATCGTTGATACCATGATCGGGATCTTGATTGTGCTGGCGGCAGAATAAGCGACATCCACGGGAACATCCTGGTGATTGACGACGGCAAAGTGCATGGTCTGATCGTTCTGCAGGTCGCGCAGGTAAATTTCAGCCAGCCCGGTGAAACGCTCTTGCTGGATGATCTGGCGCAGCATCACCTCAAGGTTATACCAGTCCAGTGGGATTGCCGCTGTTTCGGTCACAGACAGATCAACTTTGCGCTCATCTGGAGTGGTTAACGCGCGCTTCACCTGTTCTGTGGTTTGGGTTAACGACGCCAATTGATATCCTGGCTGGCTTGGTATGAAATTGGTGCTGTAGAGAATCGGCGCTGGTGCGCTGGCGGGTTGGTCATAGCGCTGGGTGAACACCTCGATCAGGAAGCTCTGCAGCTGAATTTCATCGAGAGTGTAGCGCAATTCCAGATTTTGGGTGTTGTCTGCAGTCGACTGACCCCAAAACCAGTTCTTGAATGGTATCGCCCGTGTAAGTGAAATTTGACTGAGGACAGCCAGGCTGTCCAGTTGAAAACCGAGCTCTGCCGGGGAGAATTGCATCCGTGCCCCCTGGTAGGTCAATTCCACCGGAACCGAAAAGGCTTTTTCTATGCGCTGCCGGGCTTCATCCAACGAGAGCCCTCCTAAAGGGATACCCAGCAGTTCAGTCTGATAGGGGATCCTCTCAGGTTGGGCATTGTATTGGCTGAACTCGCGTAAGCCGACCACCATGCTGGCAGCCAGTAAAACAAGCCCCAAAGCGAGAAATATCGCACGGAAAGTATTGGCACGCCTTTTTGCGCGGGAACGGTATTTCTTCATGCAGAAATTTTACCATCCCCCTTGCTCTGCAGAAAGCCATGAACGGGTTTGCCAATCAACGATGAAAAAACGTCGTTGATGAAATCATTCCTGAACGCTTTCATTTTTCATAATTAATCTCATATATAATTAGAGCAGGTTGAATCCTGGTTCCAAGGAGCGCTTATGAACAAAGACAAAAAAAGTAACGGAGTAAGTTGGGGGGCGCTCAGCCTGGTGACGGCGCTGACCGCTGCCAAGCTGGGCTGGATTCTTTACAGTAAACGTTATATCGATCACAATGCAAAGCTGAATATCATCCTGGATGCTGAGCAGCATACCTTTGATTCCCACACCGCTGGAAAAATCAACTTTTTCGTTAATCCCGATGGCAACCGAACCCCGGTTCTGCTGGTGCACGGGTTGCATCTATATGCCGGCTTGCATGACATGCTGCCAATTTTTGATTCCTTCCGAACTGTCTGCCCAATTTATGCCATCGACCTGCCCGGTTTTGGTCGTTCACAGAAAAGCGACCGACCATACCGCCCGAGCATGTACGCTGCAGCCATCAGCGACTTTATCAAAGGTCAGATCGGCAAACCTTGTCACGTCGTTTGCCTGGGAAACGCCAGTGAATATGTTTCCATGGCTGCGGTTAACCAACCGGAGTTATTCAAATCTATCATCATGATCAACCCGAGTGGTCTGCAGATGCCCTCACCGACTTCTCTGAAGGGCGCGAGCCGCATGGAAAAACTCCAGGATATTTTCCTCTCCTGGCTCAAGGTGCCGCTGTGGAGCTTGCCTCTGTACGACATCATTGCCAGTCGTCCGCGCATCGCGTCGTATTATCACGAACGTTTCTGCTATCAAACATCGGGGGAACTGATCGACCTTGCTTATACTTCCACGCATCAGGCGGGTGCTCACTTCGCCCCGATGGTTCTGCTGAGCGGGAAGTTGAAAGTACCTGCCGTCCGCGAACGTTTCTATGAGAAACTGACCGTGCCGACGCTGGCTGTTTATGACAATGAGCCAGGCAGGAGCTTTGATATGCTGCCCCAAATGGTGCGCGAAAACGAAAACTGGCAGGCTTTTCGCAGCAGGAACACCAAGGGCATGCCACACTTTGAGAAACCAGGCGAGCTCTTCAGGCAATTTGACTTGTTCTGGGAGAAACACGCATAATCAAAAGACCTATGGAAGACAGAGCACTAAAAGGAAAAATCCATCCATATAGCTTGATCGGCGCGCTGGTTTTCGCGCTGTTCTTAATTGGCGCAGCTTATCTTGTGTTTCGCGCCCGGGGCGGGCAGCGCGCCCCCGCGCCCACAGACACAGGTTACCAGGTCACTCTGCTTCCCGCTCCGACAGAAACCCCTACTGCCATCCCGACTGCCCTGCTGCCAACCCCGACGCTGCAGGATGTTTCAATTCTGCCTCCCGATGTGGTTGCTGTTGGTCGGTATGTCAAGGTGAGCGGAACGCAGGGGGTTGGTTTGCGAATGCGCACCCAGGCTGGCACTTCTGGCGATGTAAACTTTATCGCGCTGGATGACGAGGCATTTAAAATTATTGATGGTCCGCTGGTGAGCGATGGCTATACCTGGTGGCTGTGTGAAGCGTTACTGGACAAAACCCGTAGTGGTTGGGCGGCTGAGAATTATTTGTTGGTACTTGAAATCAGCACGCAGAGCCCATAAGACTTGACTAAAAATTGGTGGTGGAAATTTGAGATTACTTGGACGAAAAATAAAACCGAAATCAGATAATAGCCTTCCCGAAAGCTTCCAGGATGGTCAGCCAATTGTGGTTAAAGCTGCCTTGTCCCAATCTGTTGGTCTCACCCGCGATCACATGGAAGATGCCGCCTTATGCCTGGTTTTGCAGCAAGGATCATGTGAACAAAACCATCGAATTGGTTTGTTCGCGGCTGCGGATGGCATGGGCGGTCATACCAACGGGGAATTGGCGAGCTCGACTGCCATCCAAAACTTTGTTGAAACGCTCGATCCCGTCAAATTGGGAGACCGCGAATCGTTTGACCCTGACGAAATCCAGGTAACACTCGAACAAGCCTTCATTGTTGCTCAACAGGCAGTCCTCGATACTGTTAAGGGCGGTGGTTCCACGCTCACCGCTGCGCTGGTGATTGACCGGGATCTATATTTCGCCCACGTCGGAGATTCGCGGCTTTACCTGGTTGCAGAACAAGGTCATGCAAAAGTTCTGACCAGGGATCATTCGCTGGTACAGCGTTTGGTCGATCTCGGTCAGATCAGCCCTGATGAAGCAGAGATCCATCCTCAGAAAAACGTTCTCTACCGGGCATTAGGTCAGACAGACGGGTTCAAGGTTGACGTTGGCTATCAGCAGTTGGAAAAACCGGGGCATCTCGTGGTTTGTACAGATGGTTTGTGGGGTCTGGTGGGTGAGAAAAAGCTGCTCGAAATAGTCCGGGAAAATACCCAAATCGAAAACCGGGCTGAACGTTTGTGCAAGCTGGCAAATGACGCCGGCGGGACAGATAATATCACCGTCATCGTAGTGGATTTTTTTTAGGAGAATTATGGAAACCAGTAAAAAGCGAATTTTAGTTGTAGATGATGAAAAAGGTTTGGTGAAAATCATCCGGCTCAATCTTCAACAGGATGGTTTTGAGGTGGTCGAAGCCAATAATGGCGCCGAAGCGATGGAAAAACTGCGCACCACGCTGCCAGACCTGGTTTTGCTCGATGTAATGATGCCCGATTTTGACGGATTTTCTGTATTAAAAATGATTCGGGAAATTGGCGGGACTCCGGTAATCATGCTGACAGCCAAGGGAGAAGAAAGCGACATCGTCAAAGGACTTGAGCTTGGGGCGGATGATTATGTCACCAAACCTTTCAGCCCAAGGGAATTGACCAGCCGGATTAAGGCAGTTTTGCGTCGGGGCAGTTTCAACCAGGACGAAGAATCCGGTCGCATCGTCGTGGATGACCACCTGACCATCGATTTTGACCGCCATGAGGTTTGGGTGGAGGGCGAGCTGGTGCAGTTGCGCCCGACGGAATATCGTCTTTTGTACCACCTGGTTCAAAACGCTGGCTGGGTGCTTACACACGATCAAATTTTGAACAAGGTTTGGGGTTACGAGTACGAAAACGAACCACATTATGTGCGTTTGTATATTAATTACCTGCGCAAAAAGCTGGAAGTCGACCCCTCCAATCCAAAATATATATTAACTGAGCGCGGCGTCGGTTATCGCTTCGTCGATTATAAGCGTTAAGGTTTTTTATAAGAATGTGGGGCGAGCTGTTCTTGACCCCTTCCCAAAAACCTACAACCAATACACCAAAACCGGAACGGGACAAGCCGTGTTCCCTGCGAAAGGCTGGCTTCGCCGGAAGGGGTCAAGCCCCTTCCGGCATAGTTTCTTATTTTCCATCAAAAGCCAGATTTCAACGAGGAAGAGTGTGTTTTTCAGGACACTAAAGTGAGAAACTCAGGTCCTGCATCCCCAGCCAAAATAGTATCTCAGCAAGCCTTACAGCAAACCATCACAAAAAAAAATTAAAGATATCATCAATTAGCTATATTAAACAGCCTCTTCGCGTTCCCCGTTAGCTGTTCGCCAACTTCCTCAGCCGTAACCCCGCGCAAATCCGCAATCTTAGCGGCAATCATCGGGATAAAACCCGGCTCATTCCGCTTACCCCGCTGTGCCTGCGGAGGCATAAACGGGCAATCCGTCTCCAGCAGCATCCGCTCCATCGGCAGCATCCTTACCAGCTCCCGCTTCTCTTCTGCGTTTTTATAAGTGACCGGTCCGCCGATGCCAAAATTAAAACCAGCCTCCAGCAGCATTGGGACATATTCCAAACCGCCCCCGTAGGCATGCATCACGCCGGGTCGATGCTTTATCGCGCTCTCCAAAGGCAACTCAGCCTGCCATTGAGACAGTATAGGCGCCAATTCATGCGCGGAGGCTCGCTCGTGGATGACAATTGGCAGCTGTAAACGCTGCGCCAGCTCCAGCTGGGCGAGGAGGGCAACTTTTTGCTGAGCTGGCGTGGCGTAATCGCGATAATAATCCAACCCGATCTCACCGATGGCGACAGCTCCGGGCTGCGATGCGAGTGTTTCTACTCTTTTGAGGGTCTCCAAATCAAAATCACTGGAATAGTTTGGATGCACACCAACCGCGGCATAAATGAATCCTGGAAATTCGCGTGTTAACTCGATCGAGCGCTGCGAAGTTTGCAGGTCAATGCCGATATTGATCACAAAGACCAACCCAGCCTCTTTTGCCCGCGTTATCACCTTCGGTCGGTCCTGGTCAAAATTGTCAAAATCCAAATGTGTATGCGTGTCTGAATAGTTCATCATTCAATTTTACCTCCAGGCGGGTTAGCGGCTGCTGAATCATGATATCATTGAACAAACTTCCATGAGTCGGAGTTTTCTGCAACCTTGCGCCCGGAAATGTGTGCATGTGTGCAAATTCAACGAAGAGATGATCAAAGAATGAATACATCTTCCTACTTGTTTGGCTTCATCCTGGCAACTTTAATGGGGGCGCTTTTTCATTTATGGAAAGATGGGGGAATAGGTCGGCTTTTGCTTTACCTGCTGCTAAGCTGGGTTGGTTTTCTAATTGGGCATTTGGTTGCCAACAATCTCGGTCTCAGTTTGATCAATATCGGATCGGTCAACCTGGCAGGCGGCATCATTGGCAGCGCGCTCTTTCTCTTTTTGGGTCATTGGATTGGTCGGATTGAACCCAATCTCTCATCGAAGGATAATCTATGAACAATGGTGCTTCAGACCAGGTCAATCTCGTCCAGCCCGGTGATTTGGTTCAACTTCATGGCAGCACGCACAAAAGCCACCTCCTGGTTATGAAACCGGGGGAGGTTCTGCAAACTCATCGCGGCGTGATCAGGCACGACGATATCATCGGTCAACCCTGGGGTATCAAGCTCACCTCTCATACTGGCAACCCGTTTTTCGTCCTGCAGCCTGGCATCACAGATTTGGTGCAAAATCTGAAGCGAACCACCCAGATCATGTATCCCAAGGATATCGGCTACATCGTCTTGCGTCTCAGCGTTGGCGCTGGCACGCGCGTTTTGGAGTGCGGGGGCGGGTCGGGAGGGTTGACCGCAGTTCTGGCATACCTGGTTGGCAGCGAAGGCAAGGTTTATTCCTACGAACGCAATCCCGAGGTGCAAACCCTGGCAAAGAAAAACTTGAATCTCTTCGGATTGGCTGAGCGGGTGGAATTTAACCTTGGCGAAGCCAAAGATGGTTTTGCAGAGCGAAACCTCGATGCCATTTTCCTCGACCTTCCCAATCCATATGATTACCTCGACGAGGTTGCAGCCAGTTTGAAAGCCGGCGGTTCGTTTGCCACCTTGCTGCCAACTGTGAACCAGGTTGAGATCCTGCTGAGAGCACTCTCACAGAGCACCTTCGCGTTTATCGATGTCTGCGAAATTTTACTGCGCCATTACAAAAGCGACTGGGCTAAAATCAGACCGGTTGATCGCATGGTTGCGCACACAGGCTACCTTGTTTTTGCCCGTTTTGTCCACGAACCTGGTCTGGAAACAGAAGAAAATCAGCCTGCTGCGGAGGAAAATTGAGCCCCTTTGTGGACCTTCCGGGCGACTTGCCAGAACGCCTTGCCCGGCATGCAGCCGGAGGCAGTTTGCGGGAGTTTCAAAACCTCCACCCACAAGATGAACGCCAGGTACCTGCCGCTGTTTTGATGCCCCTGATCCGCAGGGATCACCACTGGCACCTTATTTACACGCTGCGCTCGAGTTTGCTGCACGATCACAGCGGGCAGGTCTCGTTTCCCGGCGGCTCACGGGAACCCCAGGACCCGGACATCGTCGCCACCGCACTGCGTGAATCCCAGGAAGAGATCGGTCTCAATCCCCGTGTGGTAACCGTTTTGGGCTGCCTGGCAGATATGGACATGGTCACTCGCTTCAAAGTAACCCCTGTGGTGGGGGTTTGTGAATGGCCTACCCCTCTGACGGTTAATCCTGATGAGGTTGATCGTGTTTTTTCGATCCCGATCCAATGGCTCGCGGATAAGCAGAATCGCTATTTCCGCGTGCACACCCACCTTGGCAGGGATTTTGATGCAGTCTATTTTAAGCCCTATGATGGCGAAACCGTCTGGGGTGCCACTGCTACCATGACAGTGGAGCTGTTAAATCTGCTCGACTTGTGACCACCCAAATCGTATCGTGAACAGTTTTATTAATAGCCTTATCTGAATAGCTGGTCGGTTGGAATGAGACTGCTGGTCATGCTTAGTTTTGCTTGGATTGTCATTCTGGTTTCTCAGAATGTACCAATAAACAATCTGTTGGGACGATATGGCTCGAAGTGTGCTGTCTACGAATCTTGCCCGTGGGAGTGGAAAGATGCTTTGCAATAGATGCTCAGGATGACAAATCCGTAGGGCAAGGGAAGAACGAGTTGATATCCCGACCGTCCGGCTTCACACAGAACCAGCCACGAGGGTTCGATACAACCAAAAAAACCTGTCCATGGACAGGTTTTTTTATTTGCAGAATAGTGTTGGAAAAAAGGATTACTCTTCGTCTTCTTCCTTCTTGCCTTTTTCCATAACCTCAGGCTCAATCGAAATTTGTTCTTCGAGCTCCTCGGGTTCTTCCTCTTCAGCCACGTAACCGATCGAAACGATAACTTCTGCTTCATCCGTCAGTATGGTGATTTTGTCGTCCAGGTTCAAATCTGCGACGGTGATTAAATCTTCAGTGGTTTCGAGACCAGTGAGGTCAACCTCGATGCGCTCGGGCATGTCATTAGGCAGCGCTTCAACTTCCAGTTCGGTAAGAATCTGATTAACCAATGATCCGGGCACTTCGGATAAAACAGGAGCTTCGCCAGTCAGTTCGATGGCAACATTTGCCTTCAGTTTTTCGGTCATCGAAATTGCCAGGAAATCGAGGTGCAGCAATTCGCCGGTGACGACGTCGTAATTGCGGTCGCGCACGATAGCCTTTGTTTTCTTGCCGCCCAGGTCCAAAGAGACCAGCGTGGTGGGAGTGATGCGTTTCATCAACAGCGTGGTGGAGTGCTTTTCCATCTGAATTGGATAAGAATCCACTTTGTAGCCATAAACCACCGCGGGCAGGATGCCCTGCCGGCGCAGCTGGCTAACTTGCTTACCAGTGGTGCTGCGTTTTTCAACTTTGATAATAATTTCGTCGCTATGTGTAGTCATTTTTCCTCCGGGCGCCTCTCACCTTGTTTCAGGTTACCCTCGCCCATAAATTTACCAGCTGGTTTGCTGGCGACTGATAATGATACCCGTTGAGTTAAAAATAGTCAATTATTTTTTTGTAAATAGCTGCTGTTTCAATTGTGAAAAGAGCCACTTATAAGAAAAGATCCTACATCTTTTGGAGTGACACAACCTACAGCGTGCCTGATAAGTGTACAACATAAGGATCTTAATCCTGCAAATGAACACTTGTTGTGGTTGAAAAGTCAAGATTCTTCGCACTCGAAGAGTACTGCGTAAAAGATGCTCAGGATGACAGGATTAATGCGCATAGCTGAGAGTAAAAGCTGTCAGCATTTCCCGGACATTGGTTCAAAATGAAGTCGTTCTACAACAAATTGACTTACGAAAGAGAAGAAACAGAGAATAGTTACCGGCGCTTAGGGCAGACGAATCAACCCAATAGAACGTATATTCATCTCCGCGCATGTATCCAGAATTGTATTTCAAAATTGTTTAGAATTTTGTATAATCAACTCAACGGAGCAATTATGTGCGGACGATTTACTATGGCGATTGATTCTGAAGACCTGCGCACGCGGCTGGCGCTGGGGCAAATGCCGCTGGATTGGGAGAAGCGTTATAACATCGCGCCTTCCCAGGATGTGCCAACGGTACCCTTCCCTGAGAGCCGGGATGTTGTCTGGATGAAATGGGGTTTGGTTCCATTTTGGGCTAAGGACCCATCAATTGGCTATAAAATGATCAACGCCCGTGCTGAGACGGTTGCTGAAAAACCGTCCTACCGCAACTCTTTCAAAAATAAACGCTGCCTGATCCTCGCCGACGGCTTTTACGAGTGGCGCAAGGATGGCAAGCTTTCGACGCCCTTTTACTTCCAGCTTGAAAATGGCGAACCTTTCGCCTTTGCAGGGTTGTGGGACGATTGGGAACCCAAAGGGGTTTCTTCGATGCCCGGGCTGCCCGGGTTGACCAGCTGCACTCTGATTACCACGGAAGCCAATGAAGATGTCAAGCCGATCCACCCCCGTATGCCGGTGGTTTTACGGAAAGAAGTGATGTGGGACTGGCTGGAAGTTGACAATCCGCTCGCCTTGCAATCCATGCTCAAGCCTCTGCCAGCCGGCAGCCTCAGCCGGATACAGGTCAGCCGCGAAGTCAACAGCCCCCAAAATCAGGGGGAGCATTTGGTCGAACCATCTCAGGAGACGTTGTTCTAATCACAACCTGTCGCCCTGAGGTGCTGTTGCCAGGTATCTAAATTGCCAATGAACAATCGTTGTGGATGAAAAGGCAAGATCCTTACGTAGTAGACCGTGCGTCACTTCGTACAGGTTTACAGGGAGCGGGGTGAAACCACGACCCCCTCTTTAGAGGGGGAATTAAAGGGGGTGAGGAAATTTGTTCGACAAACGGACTGTCATTCTGAGCCTCTTTTGCGAAGAATCTTTACTTTGGAATGGAAAAGTCGTTGTGATTGAAATGTTAAGA
>ENA-UOOM01001222-UOOM01001222.1-fermentation-metagenome-genome-assembly--contig:-NODE-1222-length-25463-cov-54.882281_pt1 | contig 25463 bp, 16 predicted proteins | sample MGYA00245781_ERZ724031 | MGnify/ENA primary metagenome ERZ724031 (study PRJEB28704, sample SAMN03018317) | fermentation metagenome | biome: anthropogenic terrestrial biome; feature: soil... | reverse complement strand
AAAAAAGATATTAGTATTGTAACAGTTTTTTTTGTAAATTGCAATACTTTTATTTATAAAAACAGAAAAATCACCGAAAAATCGTTACAGTTCACAGTCTCCTAAGAAAAATGATAAAAATGTTAGCGAACATTTGCAGGACACGATTATAATTCTTAGCGAATGCAGGCTAAAAATCCGTTAAGCAGCTTGCACTGTTTGAACGAAGTGAGTTTGCAAGCTGTAGGATTTTTAGACGGAATGAGCTATTAGAATTATTCGTGTCCGAAACCGTGAGCGATATTTTTATCATTTTCCCGCCGCTGTGAACAGTAACTAAGAAATTAATATTTATTATGAAGGATGAGGTCAAAATTTTATGGCGAAAATAATTTTTATATTACAATTGAAAATAAATCGGTACTTTGTTATAATTGTTCTATCAAAAATTTTTATAAAGGTGGGACATGATTAAACATTTTCTAAAGATATTTTTTGCGTCCCTGTTACTTATAACAGTAATAATGAGTGTTACAGCTTTAGGGTATATTCTTCTTGTTGATAAGGATATTGTGATAGGGAAAATCGAATTTGCAAATGTTGAAAAGAAGGGGGCTGCTTTCTATGAATCGAGTACCTTTGATTATGGAACTTTGGTGGGAAAAGCTGCGTCTAATATGAAACGAGTTAATATTCTTTTGGCAGGGCTGGAAAATAAAAGAACCGATACAATAATGGTGATAAGCTATAATACAGAAAGTAAAACAGCAGATATTATTTCATTGCCAAGAGATACATATCTTCCAAGAAATGCAGATGATGATCCGGAATTAAAAAAAATTAATGCTGTATATGCTCAGGAAGGAATTGAAGGACTTACATTAAGAATTCAGGAACTGTTGGGAATTCCAATAGAAAAGTTTGTGGTTATTGATTATGAAGCAGTAATTGCATGTGTTGATTTGATTGGAGGAGTTGAGGTGAATGTTCCATTTCATATGGAATATACCGACCCTTACGATGACCCTCCCTTGTACATAGATATTTCTGAAGGTATGCAGCTTCTTGATGGGGAGCAGTCATTAAAATTTTTAAGATACAGAAAGGGATATGACAATCAGGATTTGGGGAGAATAGAAGCACAGCAGCAGTTTATTAAATCTGCCGTAAAAAAAGCTTTGGGATTTCAACTGCCCGCAGTGATAAAAGAAGCTTATTCCCACATTGAAACAAATATTAATGTTTCGGTGCTGTTAAGCTTAGCAGGTGATTTGGTCGGATTTTCCACCGATAATATTAATACGAACATACTTCCGGGCATGGAAACAACCTTGGAAGGATTATCCTTTTACATACCGGATGAAGAAGGTATAAAGAATTTTGTTTATTCACTATATGGATTAAATATAGGCAATACTAATTAAGTACTGAAAGGCGGAGCTTTATGAAACAACAATTTATTAAAGTATTTCTTGTATCTTTAATAATATTTTCAACTGTGATAACAACAGGTATCTTTACCTATGCAAAATTCACATCTCCTGAAGGGATAGCACAGGAACTGCCGGAGGATGAAGACCCCATTGCAGCCGATGAAGAAAATGATGATTTGACACCCCTGGAAAGGGCAATGCGCGACAGTAACCGCATAAATGCTTTGCTTTTAGGATTTGAAGGAGCAAGATCAGATACAATAATGTTAGCTAGCTTTGACAGGAAAACCAAAGAAGCAAACATAATATCAATTCCAAGAGACACCTATTATAAAAGAGATGAATATGCTAAATATTCTGAAATGCAAAAAATGAATGCAGTCTACGGCAGTGAAGATGAAGGATATGAAGCTCTCTTGGATGCTGTGGAGGACATAACGGGCATTTCTGTTGACAGATATGTTGCCGTTAATTATAACGGTGTAAGAGCAGCAGTTAATGCTATCGGCGGTGTGGAGGTAAATGTTCCATTCCATATGAAATACACGGATATATATGATAAACCGCCACTATACATTGATATAAAACCGGGACCGCAAGTTATATACGGCGACAAAGCAATGGAATTTCTTAGATTCAGAACGGGAGATCCGGGGTACCCGTCCTTTCAAAACGGTGATATCGGAAGGGTGGAAATGCAGCAGGCATTTATAAAATCAGCAATTAAAAAATCACTTAGCCTCAAGCTTCCAAGTGTTATTAGTGCTGTATATCCTCATGTTGAAACAAATTTCACATTGACGGAATTGTTGGGACTCGGAAAGGATGCAATAGGATTTTCAGTAGATAACCTCACAGCGAAAGTTTTACCGGGAGATGCAAAAATATTAGGTAATAACCCGCCTTTATCTTTCTATATACCAAACGGTCAGGAAATAACCAAGGCTGTATACGAATTATATGATGTACCGCTGTCAGCAAGTACAGAGGAAGAAAATATAGCTCAAGCTTCGGAGTGATGATTCGGGGGGTAAAATGATTAAACCAAAACCATTGAAAACAGGGGATAAGGTTGCAATAATAGCTCCTTCCTCAGCAACCGATTTGAAAGCTGTAAAACAGGGAGAAATGAAAATAAAAGCATTAGGATTAATCCCCGTTATGTTTCCAACCTGTTACACAAATTACGGCCACCTTTCTGCATCTGATGAAGAAAGGGCGAAAGATGTAAACGATGCCTTTAAGGATGAAACCATTAAAGGCATAATTTGTTTAAGGGGAGGTTATGGAGTTACACGAATACTTGACCTGTTGGATTACGAAATGATTGCCTCAAATGCCAAGGTATTTGTAGGATTCAGCGATATTACCGCACTTCATACAGCCTTTAATCAAATATGCAATATGGTTACTTTCCATGGTCCTATGGCAGCAACAAAATTTGCAAGTATTAAGAATGATAAAGTTGAATTTGAGCATTATTCCTGTGAAAGCTTAGTTAAAAACATTTTTACAAATAACCCCGCCGGTTTATACAGAAACCCAAACAATGAAGAGTTAAAAAGCTTATGTACCGGCAAGGCTCAGGGAATTTTAACCGGTGGGAATCTTACACTTTTAACAGCCACCCTAGGTTCAAAGTATGAAATTGACACAAAGGGCAAAATACTATTCATTGAAGAAATAGGAGAGCCTGTTTACAAATTGGACAGAATGCTTACAACACTATCATTGGCAGGAAAATTTAATGATTGCGCCGGAATAATACTTGGAACCTTTGTGAAATGCGAAAGGGAAAAGAAAGCATACGAAGGAGGGCTGGATCTTACCTTTGAGGAAGTTGTTGAAAACACATTAGTTAAATATAATAAACCTATAATTTATAATTTTAAGGCAGGACATAATTTTCCACAGCCAACAATGGCTTTGGGAACTTGTGTCTATATAGATGCAGACATGAAAAAGGTAATATTTTTGGAAAGCGGAACAACATTTTAGCAAAGGAGCAAATATGGATATTAATAAAAGAATTGATGAAATATTTGATGAATTGGTGGAAATACGAAGGGACTTTCATAAAAATCCGGAACTCAGCCAAAATGAATTCAGAACACAGAAGAAAATTATTGAATACTTAAATAGTTGGGGAATAGGAAATTACGTTTGTGCAGAAACAGGTGCAGTGGGGATAATAAAAGGAAAAAACAAAGGAAAAACCGTCGGGATAAGAGGAGATATTGATGCCCTTCCGATAAATGAAAAAAATAATGTGCCATATAGCTCGATAGCTCCCGGAGTAATGCATGCATGCGGGCATGATGCCCATGCGGCAATAGTGCTTGGCATTGCTAAAATAATGAAGGAATTGGCGGATACCGAAGATTCTATTAATGGGAATGTCAAGCTGTTTTTTCAGCCTGCAGAAGAAACAATAGGCGGTGCAGATAGGATGATTCAGGAAGGGTGTATGGAAAACCCTAAAGTTGATTATGTTTTGGGACTACATGTCCAGCCTTATTTAAATACGGGAAAAGTTGAGCTTAAATACGGCAAGCTTAATGCAGCAACAGATTCCATAAATATAGTTTTAAAAGGTAAAGCCGCCCATGGAGCATACCCTGACAAAGGGATAGATGCAATAGTAATGGCAGGCAATGTAATAACTGCATTGCAGTCAATAGTAAGCAGAAATACGTCTCCTATAAATTCCGTAGTAATATCACTCGGTAAAATTTCTGGCGGTGTCAAAGACAATATAATTGCCGACGAAGTGAAAATTACCGGTACACTGAGAACCTTGGACGATGAAACTAGACAGTATACAAAGGATAGAATTTCAAATATTGTAAATAATGTAGCTGCAGCATTCGGCGGAGAAGGAATAACAACATTTTACGAAGGCTATAAATCCTTGATTAATGATAATGAAGTGGTAGCTCGTATAAAAGAAAATGCAGAAAAACTACAGGGAAAAGAAAATGTTGAATTTAAAGAGTTTCCAAGCCTTGGAGCAGAAGACTTTTCATATTTCATAGATGCTGCAAAGGGTGCATTCTTCCATTTAGGCTGTGGTAATTATGTAAAAGGTATAACAGCCCCCATACATACAGAGTATTTTGATATTGACGAAGAATGTCTTAAGGTTGGAGTGAAGCTTCAGGTAGAAAATATAATAACTTTACTTAAAAAATGAATTTCTATAACAATAATGTATACTCATCATCCTCTATTCTCAACAGAGAAAAGAGGTTTTTTTATGGGATATGAAGCTGATATCCAAGCGGCTTAGTTTCTACCACTTTCTACCATTTTCGACAATTTTTATTGACTATTAATTAATAAAATGCTAAAATTTGAAATGTTATATGCTCAAAAATAATGATAGCAAAGCAGTATAAACATGAATAATACCTAAGAGATAATCGGAGAAAGCATGAAAAAAGTATTAATTTTAGTGATTGCTATTTTGCTGTATTCTATGACAGTTTCATATGCACATACAGGGGATATTGATTTGTATGAAAGTATTTTAATTAATGTTTTAATCATTGCGATTATTTTATTAATGGCAACGGGCTTAATAATAATTAAAAGTCTAAAAAAGCTTAAAGCACAAAAAAATGAAATAAGCATTAATAATGAATTGATAAAAACATACATAGATGCAAACAACAGCTTAATTTATTTAAAAGATGAAAATTTAAATTATGTATTTGTTAATAAAGCAGTGATGGAATTCTTTGATAAAAGCCAAGATGAGATTGTCGGACATAATATATATGATATAGCAGAAATTGATTATGCTGACATGAGCAATAAGCTTGATTTGGAAGTATTGGAGAAAGGCACCATTATTACAGCTGAAAAGAAATGGAGAGAAAAGGTATTAAAATCAACGAAGTTTCCTGTAAAGCAAGCTAATGGTAATTATGGCGTAGGTGCGTATATTGAGGATGTGACAGAAGCATACCGCAATAAAAAAATGGAAGAGAAAAGACTGATAAGCAATCAAATTCTTGTTGATGTAATGAGTCGAAAATTTGAATCTACACAGGAGCAATTTGATTATGCTTTAAATGAATCATTGAAATTGACTGAAAGCAAATTTGGATATATATATCTATATAATGAAGAAAAACAGGAATTTATATTAAATTCCTGGTCAAAAGACGTAATGGATGAATGTGCAATTATTGAAAAATTAACAAAATATCAGCTTGAGAATGTCGGATTATGGGGAGAGGTTGTACGCAATAGAAAACCTATTATCGTCAATGATTTCCAATTGCCAAATAAATTAAAAAAGGGTTATCCTGAAGGTCATGTGAATATTACTAAATTCATGTCCATTCCGGTGCTCATTGATGAAAAAATAGTGGCGGTAGTTGGAGTAGCGAATAAAGAATATGATTATGACGATAACGATGTATATGAACTTATTACATTGATGAACGGAATTTGGAATGCCAAAGAAAGAAGAGAGGCTCTTATAAATTATAAAGCGGAAAGGAATAAATTTCTGCAAACCTTAATTTCAATAGGTGATGGTGTTATAGTAGTTGATTTAGCCGGGAAGGTGACAATGCTGAACAATGTAGCAGAAAGGTTAACCGGGTGGACATACAAGGAAGCAAAAGGGAAGCATTATAAGGAAGTTTTTGTCCTATCACATGAAAATTCAAAAGCAGTTATAAATGATCCTATAGGAGATGTTTTAAAAACAGATACAGTTCAGGAATTAGGCAATCACGCCATATTAACTTCTAAACAAGGAGTTAGATATTGTTTGGAGGATAGCGCTGCTCCAATTAAAGATTATAAAGGCAATACATATGGTGTTGTTTTAGTTTTCAGAGATGTAACAGAGAAGAAGGAGCAAAGGGATAAAATTGAATATTTAAGTGTCCATGATCCCCTGACAGGGCTTTATAACAGAATTTTCTTGGGGGAAGAACTCAAAAGGTTGGATACTAAAAGGAATCTGCCAATTTCCATAATCTTTGGGGATATGAACGGTTTAAAGCTTACAAATGATATTTTTGGACATGCTGCCGGTGATCTGCTTCTTAAAAAAGCAGCCAAAGTTTTTAGACAAGTATTAAGAGCAGATGACATAATTGCCCGCGTAGGAGGGGATGAGTTTACAATACTTCTACCTAATACCAATGAAGAAAAAGCAAAAGAAATAATAGATAGGATTAAAATACAATTTTCAAAAGAAAAAGTTAAAGCAATAAAAGGAAGCATTTCTATGGGCTGCGATACAAAACACTCAGCAGATGAAAATATATTCTTAAAAATGAGTAATGCCGAAAAAAGAATGTATTCTGTAAAAACACTTGACCGTGAAAATGTTAAGACTACTACGATTGAAGCAATTATTGATACGTTGCACAGGAACAGTCAAAGAGAAAAGGAGCATTCTAAAAATGTCAGCGTGTATTGCGAAAATATGGGTAAAGCAATGGGGCTGTCCGATGTAAAAAACAGACGGTTGAAGGAAGCCGGATATCTTCATGATATTGGTAAAATTACATTAAGTCATCGTTTAATAAACAATAATGGAAAACTCTCAGACCAAGAGCTGCATGAAATGAAACAACACCCCGTTGCAGGTTACAGAATTTTAAATTCTTTTGACGGCACATTGGATTTAGCAGAAACAATTTTATCACATCATGAAAAGTGGGATGGCTCAGGTTATCCGAAAGGACTTAAAGAAAAAGAAATTCCTTTATTAGCAAGAATTATTTATGTAGCTGGGAGTTATGATGAAATGACTAATAAATATAGCAAAGCTCCTTTGAACAGTGATGAAGCCGTCATAGAGTTAATAAAAGCAGCCGGTAAGAAGTTTGATCCTGAAATAGTTGAATTGTTTGTAAAAATGATACATGGAAATTAAGATGATATTAGCTTCATTAGTATTTAAAAATATCGAAAACAAAGGATACAAAGGGGCATATGTATGGAGAACAAGAATAATGATATCAGAATATCACTTGATATGTATAAAGAAAGCATAAATCAATATCAAAAACTCTTTAAAACAGCATACGAACAATTGCCAATCGGTATGGCATTTTGTAAATCAACCGGAGAAATTATCGATGCAAACCCGATGTATGAAAAAATACTTGGCAGGTCAGTTTCTGAATTGCAGCATTTAGGATGGATAAACATCACACATCCGGAAGATTTAAGTAAGGATATTGAAAATTTCGAAAAATATAAAGAAGGCATTAAAGATACATATTTCATAACTAAAAGATTTATTAAGCCTGACGGTTCAATTATTTGGGGAAACGTTACCTTAGTAGCCTTATCAATTGAAAATAACTCACAGCAAATAAATTTATGCACGTTGGAAGATATTACAGAGCGTGTTCAAGCAGAAGAAAAAATCATAAGGAGATTTCAAGTTCTAATTCAGGAATCCAATGAAGTTTTTGAGATTATTAAGCCTGATGGAACAATAGTCTATGTAAGTGATGCTGTAGAAAAAGTTATTGGCTATAGAGCGGAAGAATGTATAGGCACAAATATATTTGATTCTTTCGAAGGCAATGAACTCGAAAAAATAAAAACAGTTGTAGCTACATCGATTAGCTGCCCCGGCAAAAAAATAACAGGCAATATTACATTTATAAATAAGGAAGGAAATTTTGTTTATCTTGAAGGTAATATGCAGAACTTACTGGATGAACCTTCGATAGAAGGTATAATCATTAATTACAGGGATATTACCAAAAGAGTAGAAATGGAAAAGAGAATGGCTCATATTTCTACTCATGATGAGCTGACAGGACTACCTAACAACTTATATCTCAGGAAAAAATTAAGGTTGCACTGTGAACATGCAAATAAAACAAAAACTAAATTTGCTGTTATGATGTTGGATATAACCGGCTTTAAATATATTAACGATATCGTGGGATATCAGTTAGGAGATATGATTATTCTCAAGGTTGCAAAGAAATTGAAAAGACATTTAAAGGAAAAACATTTTTTATGCAGGTACTCCGGGGACAGATTTGCAATAATAGTTCAAACAGGTACAGTTGATGTATATAAAAATATAGCTAAAGATATTATTGATATATTTAACACGAATATTAAAATCGACAAGTATGAAGTAGATATAAATTTAAGCATTGGTATTAGTATTTATGATGAGGATAAAAATATCGATAACATTATAAAACAGGCCGAAATGGCTTTATTTTGGGCAAAAAAGCAGGGTAAAAACAGGTATAAATTTTATTCTTCAGATATTAACATAAACGACTATAAACAATTTGAACTTCGAAATGATTTAAGCAATGCTTTGGACAACCACGAGCTAAAAGTTTATTATCAGCCTATTGTTAACTTAAAAACTTATGAAATATTATCGGCTGAAGCTTTAATAAGATGGGAGCATCCTGACTGGGGCATGGTATCTCCTAAAGAATTTATTTCATTAGCCGAAGAAACAGAATCAATTATCAATATAGGCTATTGGCTTATTAAAGAGGTTTGCAGCACTTATCGCCGATGGCTTGATGAGGGATTACCTAAGATTAAGATGTCAGTAAACATTTCAAGTATTCAATTTTTTGAAAATAATTTTGTTCAAAACCTTATTGATATAATAAATGAATTTAAAATAGACCCCTATTTTATAATTTTGGAAATTACCGAAAGCGTATTTATATTAAGGGATAGCAATGTTATATCTCATATAGAAAAATTGAGGTCATATGGAATACAAGTAGCAATAGATGATTTTGGCACAGGATTTTCATCTTTCGAATACTTCAAGTATTTCAATATAGATATTTTGAAAATAGATGGTTCATTTATTAAGAGTGTTAATTCAGATAAAACCAGCAATATAATTACAGAAGCAATGATTAAGTTAGCTAAAAAGTTAAAAATAAAGTTGGTTGCAGAAGGAATAGAAAACCATTTCCAATTAAATTATTTACATGGATTGAACTGCCATGCAGGTCAAGGATATTTGTTTAGTAAACCTTTATCTAAAGAAGATTTTAGAAATATGCTTTCTGTAAATAAATGCGAGCCTTTGGATAGTAAAAAAATAAAAGTTAATGAAGAAAGACGAAAATTCTTTAGATCTGTTTTTCCGGATTTATTAGAAGTTAAAATGACAATGAAAGAATTCAGAGGTGAATATTTAAATATAGGGAATACAAAGGTCTTGGTTAAAAATATCGGTTCCGGAGGTTTGTGCTTTATTTCAAACATAATACTTCCCATTAACAAAGAAATATTCTTGGAGTTTAAAATAAGTCTTAACAAACAAATAATAAAGTTATCAGGAAAATTAGTGTGGACCTGCGAAATTGATAGTAACCTATATGAATATGGTATTGAGTTTAATGATGACAACCAAAGCTCTATGCTGATAGAAGAACTAAATCATGCAGGTACAATGGAAAATGAGATGTTTACTGACAGGTTGATTTCATGTTCTCCCGATGATTATTTTAAATTAAATATATGAATAAATAGTATGAGATTGTAAGGCCTTATGTTGACATTATAACAGTTACGGGGAAATCTTATGATAAGAAAAAACGTTTTTATATTGATAGCGTTGTTGTATTCAATTTCTGTAACAGTTGCTGCATTTATTATGGAAAAAAATATTATTATGGACATTCATGGATATATAACCGCTATAGTTTCTTTTATAGTAGCTTTTAAAATTATGCACACTGCCATAAGAACACACGATAAAGGAATATTGCTGTATATTGTTCTTGGAATCAGCTGCCTTGCGCTTGGAAATCTCTATTTCTTTTTGTTAGGAATTGTGGGGATAGTTCCAAGTGTTATTTCTGTAGGATTGTTTACCAAAATATGCTGTTACCTGTTCTTTATAGCAGCGCTTTTAGAGTATAAAAAGGAAGCTGGGGAAAAGGGCTCCTTGAATTATATTTTGATTAACAGCATCACATTTATTCTAACAGCAGCGTGCGCTTATGCTGTTCTTGCAAACAATATTTATGTTCTCAACAGTTCTGTGCTTTTAATGGATGTTTTTTGCATAGTTCTTGCTTCAGGGCTTTTGCGTAACAAAAACGCCCGTTTTTTTGCTTGTCTTATGCTAATGGTAGCAGCGTTGGATATTATATCAGCCATACAAATATTTGCCTTTACGGGAGTGTTTATTAAATCATTGTCGCCGCTTCTTTACTTGCTTTTTGCATTGCTGATTGAATCAGTGAAAGAAGGTGATGTTCATGCTCGCTGACATCATAAATGAAATGCTAGTTTCCAACATACCCGGTTTTTTGTTTTCTGTATTAATTCCTTTAATATTTTTAATTATCATGGTAAAGGACAAGTCTTCAAAATATTTGATGGGCTTCTTCTGCTATGGGATTTTTTCAGTGGTGTTTGCATTTATACTAAACCAATGGTTTTCAAATTATCCCGGACAAATAAATCGTGTATCATCTGATATAGCGCCTATTGTAGAGGAAACGGTAAAAGCCCTTCCACTGTTGCTATTTTTTCGCAAAAGTAATTTTAATGACAATTTAATTATTTATTGTGCCATGGCATGCGGAATTGGTTTCTCTATTCATGAGACATTGTTTTACTTTACTTCCTTTGTGTCGTTGCCCGGTCTGTTCTCTCTGTTTCCTCTGATTGTAAGAACTACTACCACTAGTTTGATGCATGGGATGTCCACAGCGATTATTGGTTTTGGAGTTAAAATTACAAAGGACAAAGAAATAATTAAGCTCCCAATGATTTTGGGGCTTATTGCAATATCCGCAACTATTCACTCATTGTATAACATTTTGATTGGAACACGTTTGGCTATTTTTGCACTGCTTATGCCTGCTGCTTTTTATTTTATGGGGTTTGCCCTTATGTCGGATAAAGAAAATGCTAAAGGAGGGGAATAATGAAGCTTAATGCTTACGATAAAAATCACCTTGAGCAGATTTTTGATGACTACTATGATAAAGTATATGCCTTCCTTTATGTCAGAGTGAAAAATACTACTTTAGCGGAAGATTTGGCAAGCCGGACCTTTTTAAAGGTAGCTGAAAAGTATAATACGTATGATCCTTTAAAAGGTGCGCTGTCCACGTGGATTTTTACCATAGCACTGAACCAGCTTCGCAGCCATTATCGCGTATATCAAGGTAAGAAAACTATCAGTTTAGAAGATATTGAAAATTTATATGGAGATACCAATGTAGAAGATTACATTTTAGAAAATGAAATTAAAACAGATTTGCAGGGTATTTTAAATGATTTAGATGAACGCCAGCACAACATTGTTACATTAAAGTATTACGGTGAGCTTTCCAACAAGGAAATCAGCAAACTTTTAAATATATCGGAAACGAACGTAAGCACTATATTAAATCGCACAATAAAGAAATTAAAAAGTTTTATGTCGAAGTGTGACGAATTTGCTGATTTAGCGTATAAGGGTCAGGAGGGAAGAAATGAGCGATAACGGAGATCTTGATGATATTATGAGTCGTATTATAATTACGCATAGTCCGGCTGCCAAAGAAAAGGCAAAAGCAGCTTTTATGGTGAAAGCTGACGAAGTCACGAAAAGTAAAAAAGAAAGCAAGCATAGGTTTTTGAAAAATAAGCATTTAGTCTATTCCTTTTTAACAGGGATGGCTGCTATGCTTATTTTGGTTGCAGGCACCATGTCCGTACTAAATCCTGAGTTTCTTACCGGGACAGTACGCAGTAGCGGCTATTATGAGATAAACAGCAAATATACTCCATTTAAGAATGGAGACGTTCTCTCTGCCAATACGCTTATGCAAATGAAAGCTTCGGGCAATAAATTTAAGCTGTATATGGAAAATGGGCTTGCCCTATACATTGATACTGTCGGTAATGGTCCTGTTTCCTTAAATTGTGATTTGACGCTAAATGCAGCGCTTGCAGAGCTGTTTCAAAGCACAGCGGGCGACTCCATCATCACTTTAAATGTGAAAGAAGGTTTTACCCGGATGCCCGTCAAGTATGAAATTGATCTTACTGCCGGCACTTTAGGTGGGATGACTGAATCGGAACAGCAAAAATGGCTTTCCGGTCTTTATGTCTATTGCTATATAGTGGATAAGAATCAGTTTACTCAGTTTATGGAGACAGGTCAAGGCGAGAATATAGTAAGTAAAGAACGGATGCTCACTGCAAAAATAAGCGGGCAATCGCTGTATGTTAACACGGAACCGGAGCTATTTAATATAGATAAAGATATGCTCATGTTTATGTTAAATGAGTTGGATTTTGAAACTCTTAATAAATAATTTAAAGTAGGAGAAGGATATGTTAAAAAAGATAATTTCATTTATACTTATATTTTCAACATTACTATCATTGGTTACACCCGCATATGCTTACGATAATCCGGATGTTTCTCCTGAGGCACTAAGAGTGTCGGATGAATTTGCGGCAATTTATCCAAATGGGCTTCTTGAGTTTGTGTCTTTGCAATATGATGTTGAGGAGGACGCAGATGAATTTGATGTTATCATTGCCAGGCGTGGAGGAACTAAAGGAAAAGTTGAGGTAGATTTCAAGGTAATTGAAGTATCAGCCAAATATGATGAGGACTTTTTAGTACTGATGCCTGCATGGTATGGTGATAAAGTTTTAAAAAAGGAAACGGATGCGCCAACACTTCTTGAACTTTCGTTGGAGGGAAACCAAAACAATGTTATAACTTCTTCGGCAATAAACTCTGAAATAATAACTTCTTCGGCAATAGGTTATGAAATAACTAAAGAACCTGAAATAGAAGCCACAGTTCCTGTGTATAAGTCTTCTTTGCATGAGCTTAGAGATAAGGCTACAGGCGTTATTACAGAAAAACCACAGTTACAAAATTCACCATTAAATATTTTTGAAATTGAAGATCCTGAAGCAATAAAGGTTGGCGAAGCACTTAATACACTTATGCCTGGTGCAACAGGGCATTTAGTATTTGAAGACGGAGAAAATTATAAGACAATAAAAGTAAAAGTTATTGATGATGAATTGTTTGAAGGACCTGAGCAGTTCACAATTGGCCTTTATGAACCTACAAATGGAGCTGTTTTAGGAGATTCTTTTAATACTGTTGTAAATATAAACAATAATGATGAAGGACAAGATGAAATTATAGGTTTTGATTCTGAAGAGTATTATGTATATCCCGGAGAAAAAGAAGCAGTACTAAATATAATAAGAACAGGAGAAACCAATACATATGCAAAAATAGAGATTTCAACGCTATCCGGTACAGCAAGGGCAGGTGAACATTACCGGCCAATTGTTGTAGAAGTGATGTTTTTACCCGGGGAAGATGAAAAGAAGATTACCATACCCATATTAGCGAACGATGCATCTGAAACCATCAGTTTTAAAATGGTGATTACAGAAGAAAATGCACCGGTAAAGGGTATAAACAGAGCAAAGGTATATATTTATCCCGGTGATGAACAACAATTGCCTTTAAAGAGAAATATGCGGTTGATGGCTGCCGCACCTTCAAGGATTGATCAAGAAATAAGAATTTACGCAGATGAATTTACAGTGCGAAAGTATATAGGAAATAACGCCGGCCATCAATGGGAGTATGGTGGTGTGGCTGAAAGCTTTGGAAGAGCTAAGCAGATGAATTTAACGGAAGGCTGGTATCGTCTTAGCTCCATGTATAAATATTTGGACTTAAGAGGAATAGGTTATATAAGCTGGAAATGGAGCAATTCAGGAGACAGTGGAGATAATAACCGCTCGACAGTTACTATAAACGGTAATAGTGATTGGATTAACGGTAATTTTGATGGATCAGGTCAAGCAGGTCAAGGTGAAAATATAAAAATTAATTTTGACAAAACATCCAACAGTTTAATTGAATTTAAAAATGAAACTTGGTGGAATAACAGCGGTAAACTCAAGGTCGATTATGTTGATTTAAAAAGACAGCAGTTTGATATAAAAATAGAAGCAAATTCAGCTTATTATAGTGTTTGGGATAATGATACCCGTGTGGAAAGTGGTAAGAAATACAACCCGGGGACTGTTCGTACGAGCATAAATAATCCATATAGAGATGAATCATTAAGTTTAATTCCTGACATTAATTCTGAAGGTAGATTAAGAAGTGCAAACTTTCGTGGATACACTATAAGAATGCCTGATGGCAATTACACTGATCTTAAAACAAATAATACCATACATTTTACTCCGGAATTTATAGAAACATATATTTATAATAATGGTCGTACTCCAAATCCAACTACTCTTACCATCAAACCTTATTTTAACGATTATGTACGTACGCGGGGGATATATGTAAGAGAATTTGACAGCAATAAAGGAACAGTGAAAATAGGTAACGAAGAATATAACAATGAAACAAAAACATTTCAGAACTATGTATATGCAGGAGATGAATTAATAGTCAATGTAATACCAAAAGCAGGATACAAATTGGAAGGAATTGCAGTGTACAGAAATAATTCTCCTCAGCCTGAAATAGTTAATGCAAGCTTAGCTACAAATATTGTTTTGTCAGAACAAACTTCCATAGAGCCTATCTTTGAAAAAACAAGCAAGGATATTTTTATAAAATGGGATAAGCCTAAGGCAGATGGAAGCGAAGATTATTCTCAAAATATAGTTAAGGGAATGATATTGCATGACAAACCAAACCATATGCCTTTCGAAGAAAAAAGAATATTAAATAATAATTTGCCGAATCAGCCTTTGAAAGAAAATTACCCTGATGACATAACATATAATGAAGCTTTATCAGAATACATTCAGTCATTAAATAATTACGCAGAACAAATTCAAGCAAATTATGAAGAATACAGAAACAAATATAACGGAACCTACAATCTAAAAGATATTGTTGAGGGGGATGTTGTAACTCTTTTTGCAAAACCTATAGAAGGCTATACAGTGCAATGGACACCTGATTATGAAGTGCAAGGTGGATTTAAAGATGCTGAATATATGCAAAAAATTCAGCCTTATTACGGTAACAGCTTTACTTTTGAAGTTACTCCGGATTTAAAAGGTATTAAATATTATTTTTCATCTGTTAATAATTCCGGTTATTCAATAGCAACGGGAAAAGTAGTGTGTTCAAAACAAACTATTAAAAATCAGGAATTTGCTATTGTAAACCAAAAAAAACCAGATACTTATGATGCTGTACCAAATGTAGAAATATCAGTGGCTGTTGCTGATGGTAACACCACAAATACAATAAACGGTGTAACTTATAAAACAACGGCTGAAACAGATACAAATGGGAACTTTCAAATATATTTGCCTAATTCCGTAGTAGATAAAAGATATTCTTTAAAAATGATGCAAGGCAACAGATATGTTCCGACATATGTTACAGGTCCGGAAAGCGAAAATTCTTTGCCATTTATGCTTGAATTACCATTTATGGACACACAGTACAGAGTTTACTCTATGAACATAACAGATGAAAAAGAGGATAAAGCAAGTAACTCTTATACAGTGTATATAGAAGATAAAAAATCCGAAATAACCATAAAAACGAGTAAAAATGAATACAATATTGTCTATGGAGTGAAAGTAAGAAGCTATGACTCATTAGGAAACCTATGGGATGAGTGGAATTTAACAACTACTGATATGGAGACATGGAAACTTGCAATACCAAATATGGTAGAAGCATTCAAGGATGGAGGCAGGCTGACTGTTGAGCTTTTTGACTCCGGTATGGTAAGCAAGGGTGAAATGGAATCTGGATATTTACTTGAAGTGCCGGAAACACCTTCAAAAGTTGATTTGCCGCAAGCACCTGATTATGGTGATGGAAAAGTACAAGAACCATTTGGAGAAATAAACCCGGATGTTGATTTAGGCGAGGTTAGAAGTCTTATACCTATAAAAAGAAGCAATCAATACGGCTCTTATTCGATTGCTGTTGGAACAGGAGAAACGATTAAACAGCTGATTGAAGATAATGTGCAGAATCTTGATACAGCGACTGTGCAAGAAAAATTAAATATTTTAACCCAATATATCAGGGAAGGTGAATTTTCTAAAAACCTTCTAAACAAAGATTTTAAGCCAAACAATAGCGGAAATGTAAAAAGCGGCAGGGCTAAAGGCAATATTACCGTTAACTTTGACATAGGATTTTATATTCAGCTTACAAAATTAAAAGAAAATAACCAGAATGTATGGTATTTTGATTATACAATTATTTATATTGCAGCAGAATTAAAAGCAAGACAGGATTTTAACATGACTATATCAGGAGTACCTGTCTATGTTACCCTAACCGGAGGAGGCTCTGCAAGAGGCCTTATCATGGCGGAGGGAAACAATTCAACGAAAATAAAGCTTGATAAGTATGCCGGATATTTCCCTGTAGGCGGCAGCCTTGCAGATATTGTCTATTACGGGCAAATGAAGATTAATTTGTATGTTGGAATAGGTGCAGGAGTTGGGAGACGTGGTGTTTTGTCTGCAGGAGTATCCGGGAAATTGGATTTTGATTTAGGATATCAACCTTGGGAAGCAGCCAAAGGTGTTTTAACATTTGCACTGAGTGTAGATATTGATGTACTTATTATTCCAATTAGCTTCAAGGTGCATGAATATACATGGGATTTGTTTGAAGTTGGCAATTACAATGATAATGCATGGCTGCCAACACCTACGGGACAAAACAGGATGCTGAGGATGGCAAATTTATTAGCACAAGAAGAAAGTGTTGTAACAGTAGGAGAATTAGAAAGAACCACTCCATCATCCTGGAATACCATTCCTTCTGCAATAAATGCAGGGGTGGGGATGATAGATAACATTACCTTGCAAACTAACATATATAAACATCCTGAACCAGAAATAGTTGATTTAAACAATGGTAAAAAAATATTGTTTTATATAAACGATGATCCTTCAAGAAACAATAATGAACTGACAGCAATTTATTATTCCATATATGAAGAGGACGAATATGGTGGTATTTGGATTTGGAGTGAACCCATATTGTTGCAAAATGACGATACAGGAGATTATGACCTTAATGTGAAAAATCTTGGGGATAAAATAGCTGTCCTTTGGTCAAGTCATGAAAATAGAAATAGGTTTGATGACGGGGCTGTTTCTTTGGATAGACTGCTTGGCAATAACGACATATATCTACAGATGTTTGACATGGATGGCAAAAAACAAGGAAATATTGAAAGGTTGACATTTGATGCCGGAGAGTATTCTAATTCTTCACCGAAAATTGCATATGATGAAACAACTAATAATATGATGGTGTTTTATAAAAAGACGGATTATTCAACAGAAGGAATTGAGTTTGATGAAAAAGAAGCAGGAGAAATCGGTAATTTCTTAAATAACTCTTACAGCACGATAGCATACAGGATTTATGACGGAAAATCCCAAAAGTGGCAGACAGAGTATTATGAAAATGAAGTTTCATATAAAGAATATGAAAAAGAATACGGTGAAGGTATATTGTATGGTCAAAGGTTTATGGATTTCAATATGCCGGATCCGGTAAAGGTAGATGAATATGCTGTTGTATCACATAATGACAAAATCCTTATAACATATGTTCATGACGTCGACCAAGATATAAATACAAAGGATGATACAGATTTATTTGCAATGATATATGATTTTGCTTTGGGCAAATTTACACAGCCTATAAGAATAACAAATGATAATACTCCGGATATGAATCCAAAAGAAATAGAATTTGGTGATAATATATACCTGTTTTGGAATAATGACGGCTATATATCATACGTTGATTTGGATGCTATTATGGAATATGGTTTAAAAAAAGCAGAAATTGATGAGGACACATATTATCAAATTGATGAGAAATATAATTATTTCTCAAATGTAATGGAAGAACAAAATTATGAAGCTGCGGAAAGCTTTAGTTTAACAGCGGGCAAGGACGGAAATTTATATGTAGTATGGAATGAATACGAACTATCTTTACCGAAAAATGCTGATTCAACTGATGATGCTGTTAAATCAAGACAAATGTACATAGCCATGTATGATGCAAAGTATAATTTGGCTGCTTCATATTTGGATGAAAGTAATAATAAACAAGATGTCTACAAAGGAGCATGGGGCAGTAAGTGGCAATTAACTGAGACATTGGGAGAAAGTAACAACGAACAAACTGTTTCAGTTGGTGAAGACGGCACAATTGCTATTGCAAACAGAAAATACAACATAGTTTCTGATGAAGAATCCCAAAGTTCATCATTAGTTGTGAGAACATATAAGCCTATAAGCACTTTGTCCATAACAGGAAATGATATAGAGACATATCCTCAATATCCAAGGAGCGGCGAACAAGTAAGAATAACAGTTAATGCAACAAACTATGGATTTATGCCATCAGAAAAAGTTACATTTAAATTTGAAATGCTTGGGAGTGATGGGTTTGTACAGATAGGTGAAAATCAAGAAATACTTTCACACCTTTCTTCGGGTAAAAATATTTCAGCTAACACCTATTTTACAATGCCTGATGAAATATCAGATGTGACTATAAGGATTACTGCCTGGGAAGAAGAATTAACAGATAGCAGCCCGGAAATCCAATATGTTGTTAACACTGACGACGATCTAAAGGTTGAAAATTTAAAAGCATATTATTATGACGAAGATAGCATCAATATCCGGGCAAATATTGTTAATAGCGGCAATTTGGACGGGGAGAATGTTAAGTTTGTTATTGAAAATTTTGATTACGAATTTATCAAAAAAGTGGATATTGGCAGCCTTAAAGTATCCGATATTTATACGATAGACGAATTAATTGATGTTGATCCTTCATATATAAATGATGAAGGAGAAATTATTTTGCGTGTAAAGGTTGTTGAAACCAAAAATAACAAGACTGATGTAGCAGCATTTAAGGATAATATAATTATTTCTAAAGCAGAAGATATGGATTTGGAGATTTCAGACATTGTTATAAACAATAATTTTGACGTAAGAATAAAGATGGGAGAAACAAAGAATATCAACGCAAGGATTATTCCTTTCGTAGTAAATAATGTGAATAGATTGCAGTATTCAAGCCTTACTCCTGATATCGCTGAAATTGATCCATCCTCCGGTATCATATATGCAAAAAAACCGGGAAGTGCAGAAATATTGGTTGAAGCTGTAAGTTTAGATAATTCATTCTTTTTAGCAGGCGATGGTTTGCTATATGATGCTGAGGGAAATATAGCACAATTTACAGAAGATGGCACAGTTATATCAAAAAATTATGAAAACACTGGCGTAATAAAAGCATCTAAAAACATATTTGTAAATGTTACCGAAAAAGGTACTGATGAAAATGATGATGATGATAAAAAGACCACAGATATTACTAAAGGTAAAGATTCTGTAGTAATACAGATTGGGGATTCATCTTTGAACAAAAAATCAGTAATTGCTGCACTAAATGAACTTAAAAAAACAGCTCAAACAGAGAAAAGACTGCAAATAGTGTCAAGTAGCAATTCAGTTGTTTTGGAAAGGGAAGCTGCTGAATTGATTAACAGCAGCAATGTCAATACAGAAATTTCATTGAATGGTGGAAGCTTGTTTATCAATCAAGATGCTTTATCAAATATAATATCAAGCTCACAAGGCGACATAGATATAAGCTTAATTAGAACAGAAACAGCTGAAGGCAGACCGGTTGTTGATATTAACATAACATCAGATAACGAAGTTATAACAGATTTTGGAGGTAATGAGATAATTGTTGCTATACCATATATATTAAAACCTGATGAAAATGCAAATGCAATAGTTGTATATTATGTTGACAGCAACGGTGCATATCATATGGCAACCGGTCAGTATAATAATGGAATGGTAACATTTAAAACAAATCATCTTTCGAAATTTGAAGTGGGATATAACTTAGTAAAGTTTGAAGATGTAACAGGATGGGCTGAAGATTATATTACTTATTTGGCAGCAAGAAAAATTATAAATGGTGCAGGAAATAATAAATTTCTACCTCAGAATAATATTACCAGGGCAGAATTTGTAAAAATGTTGGCTGTATTGTCATCAGACCGGATACCAAATGAGTTAAAAAGTAATTATACGGATGTATATAGCGATGATTGGTATGCACCATATATAGCATGGGCAGCAAAAAAGGGTTATATTCTTGGTATGTCCGAAACAATTTTTGCTCCAAATGAAAATATTACCCGTGAGCAGATGGCGGTTATCATTAATAGATTTATTGCTGACAGAAACATTAAGCTTTATAATAGCGAAGCTAAGTTGTTTGATGATGCTTCAGATATAAGCACATATGCAAAAGATGCCGTAAATGTTTTAAGCAGAGCAGATATTATATCGGGCAAGGGTAATAACAAATTTGAACCAAAACAAAATGCAACAAGGGCAGAAAGCTCAAAGATGTTGACTATGCTATTAAAACAGTATTTAAATTAATATAAATATAAAAGTCGTAAGTATCCCGATGCTTACGACTTTTATATTTTTTGCTATAATTGACAAGTTGAATTATAATTGTATAATTAAATTAATAAAGAAACAGTATATTAATTATAAGGTTTATTATATGAAAGTGAGGATATTATATGTTTAGAGAAATGAGAAGAATAAAGCAATTATTATCAATGGAAGATACTATAGCTGTATTAGGCAGATGCACAAACGGTGTGATGGCATGTTTAGGAGATGAAGATTACCCTTATGCAGTACCCTTAAACTATGTTTATTACAATGATAAAATTTATTTTCACTCTGCAAAGAACGGACATAAAATAGATGCTGTCATAAAGCATCCAAAGGTATCCTTCACGGTAATAGATAAAGATACAATAGTAAGCGAAGAGTATACCTCGTATTTTAGAAGTGTCATTGCCTTTGGCAAAGCAAGAATTACAGAAGGCGATGAATGGCAGCAAGGATTTAAGGCATTGGTTGAAAAGTATTCCGGAGATATGCCTGAAGATGCCAAGCATGAGAAAATAACAGAATGCACAAGGTCTCATATTGTTGCAATAGATATCGAGCATATAACCGGCAAAGAAGCCATTGAATTAGTTAATGCCAAAAAGTAACAGGAGATATTATGCTTGAAATCGGATTAGTCAAAGAAGTTGAAATCATCGATATGAATCACACAGGTCAAGGCGTTGCCAAGATTAATAATTTTGTTGTATTTGTAAGCGATGCCATAACTGGTGATAAAGTTAAAATAAAAATTACAGATACAAATAAAAATTATGCAGTCGGAGAAATAATAAGCATTATTAAGCCCTCTGAATTCAGAATAGAGCCACACTGCCCACATTTCCAACAATGCGGAGGATGTCAGCTCATGCATATGGATTACAAGGAGCAGTTGAAATACAAACGAGACAGAGTAATAAACGAATTTAGAAGAGCCAAAGTGAATTTTGAAGAATCGATTGTAAATGATACAATAGGTATGGATGAGCCATACAGATACAGAAATAAAACTGCCTTTTCTGTAACTGAAAAAAACAATGAAATTCAAATCGGACCCTATGAACAAAGTACATACAATACAGTTAACATTACAAGCTGCTTAATACAAAGCAAAGCTGCTGACGAAGTTGTGATAATCTTTAAAAACTTAATGGAGAAATACAATATCAAAGCTTATGATAAGAAAACAAGAAAAGGAATTGTAAGAAATATTGTAATCAGAAACAATCAAAAAAGTCAGTTAATGCTCATAATAGTCACAACAACCGAGAATTTTCAAAACAAGGAGCTATTGGTCAATGAATTATCACAAATACAAAATATTATAACAATAGTTCAAAATATAAATAATAAAGACACAAATTTAATCATGGGCAGAAAAAATATTACTCTTTATGGTGAAAGTACAATAATTGATACTATTGATGATTTGAGCTTCACAATTTCTCCCGAAACATTCTTTCAAATCAATCCAATTCAGACAGAAAAGCTCTACCAAACCGCCATTGAATATGCAGACATAGATAAAGATGATGTTTGTTTTGATATTTATTGCGGAATAGGCACCATATCTTTAATGGCAGCAAAAAAGGCAAAACGAGTATATGGAATAGAATTAGTTGAGCGCTCAATTATAAATGCAAGAGAGAATGCCAAAAAAAACAACATATCCAATGTTGAATTTTATGCAGGTAAAGCAGAAGAAATACTCCCAAAACTTTATAAGCAAAATATAAAAGCGGATATAATAATTGTTGACCCTCCAAGGAAAGGCTGCGAAAAAGAAGTAATTGACACCATAATCAGCATGTCACCGGAAAGACTTGTCTATGTTTCCTGCAATCCGTCCACCTTGGCACGAGATGTCAAATTATTGGAATATGGCGGGTACAACGTAATAAAAGTACAGCCTGTAGACCAATTTTCATGGTCGGTACATGTTGAGACGGTTGTATCTCTCTCCCACAAAAAAGCAGATACACATATCAACATAAATGTAGAGTTTGGTGATGATAAAGGGCAGATTCCTATTGATACGATAGCGAGAAAAGCTGAAGAAAGTAAAAAAATAATATAGTGAAAATATTTTGATGAAATATGTATAATAAAGGAAAAGCGTATTGGGAGATATTATATGAATTTTGAATACACACAAAAAATCAAAACATTCGTAAAGTAAAATGTGATTTATAACACTAAGGAAACTGAATATATAGCTGAACCTTATTGAACATAGAAAGGATAATGTGAATGAATAAAAGTTTTTATAATGAAATCAAAAATATTTTAACCATAGCAAGGAATAAGGTTTATCAGTCTGCTAATTTTGCTATGGTTGAAGCATATTGGAATATCGGAAAATCTATTATAGAAGAGCAAGGTGGAAATGAAAAAGCTGAATATGGAACTGGCTTGCTGAATGAATTATCAAAGCAAATGACACAAGATTTTGGCAAGGGATTCACTGTTGCAAATCTGAAAAATATGCGGCAGTTTTATTTGATTTTTCCAAAAGGCTACGCATTGCGTAGCGAATTGAGTTGGACACACTATCGACTTTTAATGCGTGTAGAAAGCGAAAATGCACGTGAATTTTATATGCAGGAGTCTGTGAAGTCTCAATGGAGTACCAGACAGCTTGAACGCCAGATAAATTCTTTTTTTTATGAAAGACTATTATCTAGTAAAAATAAAGAAAAGGTAGCAGCGGAAATCCAAACACTGGAGCCGGAAAAAACTCCAGAGGATATTATTAGAGACCCATATGTACTTGAATTTCTTGGTTTGAACCCAAGCGATGATTTTTTTGAGAGCGATTTAGAACAGGCATTGATTACACATTTGCAAAAATTTTTATTAGAGCTAGGTAGAGGATTTTCGTTTGTAGCAAGGCAGAAAAGAATTACTTTTGATGGTCGACATTTTAGAATAGACCTTGTATTTTATAACTATATTTTAAAATGTTTTGTTTTGATTGATTTGAAAATTGGAGATTTGACGCATCAGGATTTGGGGCAAATGCAGATGTATACCCATTATTATGAGCGAGAGTTAATGAATGAGGGAGATAATCCCCCAATTGGAATTGTATTATGTGCAGATAAAAGTGAATCTGTGGTAAAATATACATTGCCAGAGAATGAAACACAAGTTTTTGCCTCAAAATACAAATTATATTTACCAACTGAAGAAGAATTGTTGCGAGAATTAAAAAAGGAATATCAAGCTCTGGAAGTTGTGGAAAGAGGAGGAAAAGAACAGAAGTAAGTATGTAGTAGTTAGCTTTGTATACTGTTATTAGCATTTCATAAATAATCGTGTAATTCCCAATTTTGTGGGGATATGTTTCCAAAATGTACAACCGTTGAGACGGTTGTATTGATGTCAAGAGTAAAAGATTGAGTATTTGAAAAGGCCTTATATATCAAGGCTTTTAGCACATATGGGATCTCAAATGTTTGTGAGGTGTAGATTATGAATATGTTTGAAAAAGCAAGGGCATTTATGTACCGCAATGCAAGGCCACTTGATTTTGCAAGATGGCATATTATTGATATAATGGGAGGAAGTATGTTATGAAAAAGATTAGCTTAATCTTTGCATTTGTTTTAGTTTTCGCATTGTCTATTCCCCAAGTTGCTTATGCAAACATGGCAGCCCCTGAGGAAGCAGATATTGGTTCATCAATAACATTTGAGAATAATGATGCAGTTTCAGTATTGTCAGAAGCATTAGATATTACAGTTAACGGTTCAGAAGCAGATATTGTTGCGACTTACAAAATGAAGAATACTACTGATGAAAGCATTTCCACACAATCTATGTTTCTTTCTCCAAATATTGAAAGTAGTGGTGTGAAGGTAGTAGTCAATGACAAAGATACATCTTTTACAGTAGAAACTTATGCTTTAAATTACGATACAGAAATAAAAACAGATGATTGGCAGTATGTTGTGCTTACAGATGACGAGATAGCAAGTCGTAACGAGGAGCAGACAGTTGACACCATAACCTTTGAAATGGATTTTGCACCAAATGAGGAATATGATGTAATAGTTTCTTATCGCTACCGTTTGGGAGGGTATCCCGATTATGACTTCAATGCAAAGAAAGGGGTAATTAAATACTACCTTGCACCCGCGACTATGTGGAAGGATTTTTCAAACCTAACCATAAACCTATATCTTGATAAGGATATGCCGGTTGTCACAAGCAGTAACCTTAAATTTGAAAAATTGGGTACACGTACCTATCAATATATTTCGGATAAACTTCCCGAAGAAAATTTAGAGATTGTCATTGACGAAAACTGGTGGCAAAATATTTTCAGCACTTTAAGAAGCCCGTATTTACCCATGACACTTATGATGTTTTCGCCATTTATTTTAATAGTTCTGGCAGTTGGTATCTTTACAGTTTGGCGCTTGCGTAAAAAGAAAAAGCATAAAAGCTAAAAACAGAGATTATCAACAGAATTGGTTTCAGAAGGAGATAAAATTATTTCCCAAAAGATAAAAAAGTAAAGTAAACTCC
>ENA-UOOM01001221-UOOM01001221.1-fermentation-metagenome-genome-assembly--contig:-NODE-1221-length-25469-cov-5.716967_pt1 | contig 25469 bp, 26 predicted proteins | sample MGYA00245781_ERZ724031 | MGnify/ENA primary metagenome ERZ724031 (study PRJEB28704, sample SAMN03018317) | fermentation metagenome | biome: anthropogenic terrestrial biome; feature: soil; material... | reverse complement strand
AGCCTATATAAAGGCTTTGGGCTGTTTTACCAAGCTTATAAGTGTCGAAGACCCGCCATGAGCTGGGTACAGAAGAAGGCAGCTTGAATCTCAAGTACCAATTGGACATCGATGGAAAGTCTGCCGGTACCAATGAATTGAATCTTCATTACAAATAATGAATGTATTTTCTATACAGATAAACTAAAGTTTTCAGTTTCGGTTGACGAATCTTTGTTTATATAATAATATGTAAATGGCGATAAGTCATTTGTTCTATTCATTTTTTCATATTTCCGATTATTTCAGAAATAAATGGATGAAACCCTAAGTTCCGGCAATAATAGAAACAACATGTGTGTGAGATATATAATCGCACTGATCCGTGGTGGTCTAAAAAATAACGCCTGTTGGACATTATCAAGAACAGAACAAGTGTAATAATTACAATCAAGGAAATATTCAATGGAAACCAATCATTCTATTGGCACCTCTATATTATGGTGTGCATAAGTTTATAATGAAAGTGAGGAAAAAAATTTTGAATCTAAGTGATTTGAGTAAGAACACCATTCTTGAATTAAGAGAATTCGGAAAAGAAATCGGTGTTAAGAGTGTTACGCGATACAAGAAAGCGGACCTCATGGAAAAGATTCAGGAAAAACTGACAGAGATGTCTCAAAGCCAAATGAATTCAGCAATTCAGCGGCATTCTGCAAAAGAAAGCACAGTTCAGCAGAAAGAACATGCAAGTGATACGGAAAAACAACAAATACCAATACAGGAACAGGAACAGCCTGCTCCGGTTAAACGTAAAAGGGGTCGTCCCAGGAAGTCAGAAAGTCAAACTGTTGCAACAGCTAAGAAAGAGAAAACACCGATTGCTTCCGAAACAGGCAAGGAAGAGTCCTTACAACAGTCTGAACAACCAGTACAGCATGCTGTTGAATCAAGCACTGCCCCTGAGGAAAAGACGGAAATAACCAAAACTGAGGCTGCGCAAGCAATTGATCACAGTGATAGCTCTGCTCAAGAGCAAGAGCAGGAAAACTCAGAAGAATACAGTAGAAAGGTAGCCTATGCCAGAAAATATTTTAATACTTCCAATCCAGCTATTCCTGAACTGTTGAGCAACAGTGATGTCGGCAATGCAGAAGGTATACTGGAAATCCTACCTGATGGATACGGATTCCTCCGAACAGAAAACTATATGCCAGGAAACCGCGATGTATATATTTCTCAATCTCAAATTCGCCGATTCAGCCTTAAAACAGGTGACTTGGTGTCCGGTAAAACCAGACATACCAAGGAAGGCGACAAATTCAGAGCACTCTTATACGTCACCGCAGTTAACGGTGAGGATCCGGAAAAAGCTCCCATGCGCAGACCTTTTGAAGATTTAACTCCCATCTTCCCCAATCAGCGAATTACATTGGAAAACAAAAAACATAGAAATGATCTTGCAACGCGTATTATCGATCTGGTATCTCCCATTGGGAAGGGTCAAAGAGGTTTGATTGTGTCCCCGCCAAAGGCAGGAAAAACCACTTTGCTTAAAAATATTGCCAACAGCATTTCCATCAATTATCCTGATATTTATCTTATAGTTCTTCTTATCGACGAGCGTCCCGAAGAAGTTACTGATATGCAGCGTTCGATTCGAGGAGACATTGTATATTCTACCTTTGATGAATTGCCGGATAACCATGTCAAGGTAGCAGAGATGGTGCTGGAACGATCCCAGCGTTTAGTCGAGCATGGTCGCGATGTAGTAGTTCTTATGGACAGCATTACCCGTCTGGCCAGAGCTTACAATGCAGTGGCACCTTCTACCGGCAGAGTGCTTTCCGGTGGTTTGGATTCAGCAGCCCTGCACAAGCCCAAACGCTTCTTCGGAAGTGCTCGGAACATAGAAGAAGGCGGCAGTTTAACGATTATTGCTACAGCACTTGTTGAAACAGGCAGCCGCATGGACGATGTTATCTATGAAGAATTCAAAGGCACCGGTAATATGGAAATTCACCTTGATCGAAAGATGTCTGAGAAGAGGATATTCCCAGCTGTGGATCTTCATAAATCCAGTACCAGGCGTGAAGACCTGCTGATGAATCAAAAGGAACTCGAAGGTGTATGGGCAATACGTAAAAACCTAAGTGAAGGCAGGCCTGATCAGGTCATGGAAATCATCTTAAACGATCTTATGCGAACCAATACCAATGATGACTTTATTGATCTCATGATGGAACACTTCAATGATGTGGAGAAAGACAGCTCATATAATGACAGCCGAATCGACAGAAGTGACAGATATGACAGATATGACAAAAGCGACAGATTTGATAGAAGTGATAGATACGATCGGGGTGGCTATTCCAACAACTACCGTTATTAACGATGGAGATAGTCCCGTCATATGTGATTAATGTTAAAATATAAGGGGAAAACATGACTTGGATAAATGAGAAAAACAAAGGTATCCTCAAACTGGTGATTCGGATACTGCTGATATTGGTAGTACTTTACTTAGTTGTTACAAAAATGCTTTTGTTTTTTGCACCCTTCCTGATTGCATGGTTGATAGCTTCTGCAATTAAGAAGCCGGTAAACTGGCTGCAGAAAAAGTGTCGCATGTCTCAAGGTATTGCCACTGCAGTTGCTTTAGTAGTCTTTGTAGTATTGGTTGGCGGTGTGACAGGTTTTGTATTTTACCGCTTGTTTATGGAAGTGTATGGACTGGCCAGCAGCAGTCTTTATTTTCAAAACCTTCTATCTCGAATCCAGGAGCTTATTGATCTGGGCGGCACCTGGTACGCAGGCTTGCCTTTAGAGGTTGTAAACTCCATAGAATCCAGCTTGGAGAATATTTTCGTAAGAGCCGGAAATACAGTTACCGGTTGGATTAACAGTCTGCTGAACGCCATGGTGGGGGTATTGACCTCACTTCCTCAAGCTATTCTATATACCGTAATTACCCTGGTAGGAGCCTTCTTTTTCTGCCGCGACTGGGATAGTATTTCACGTTTCCTCTATGCGCAAATGCCTGATAAATGGTACGACAGAATGAGACAGATAAGAAACGATCTGTTATCTGCTCTTGTAGGCTACCTCAAAGCCTTGTTAATACTGGTAACCATATCTTTCTTTGTTGTTTTGACAGGGTACGGCATTTTGGGAGTAAAATACTCACTATTCCTTGCCATACTGACTGCGGTATCCGATATCCTTCCGGTACTGGGGCCTGGAACGGTTCTTATTCCAGGTTCGTTAATTTACCTGATAAATGGGAAATACTATATGGCTGCAGGATTTATAGTCCTTTACATTTTGGTAACCATGATACGTCAGTTCCTGGAACCCCGCATTGTAGGAGGAAACATCGGGCTGCACCCATTGGTAACCCTGCTGTCAATGTACTTGGGTTTCCGTCTGCTTGGAGTAATTGGATTGATATTAGGTCCCATATTTACCATCATACTGAAATCTTTGCAAAAGTCCGGTATTTTGCCTGCTTGGAAATCCTGCTAAAATCTCATTCTGGTTTGAAAAACTTGAAAAACAGGCTCGAAAAACTTTCTTGTTTTCTAAAATGCCTTATGTTATACTATAAAAGTTAATGAAACTGATGTCTTCTCAGCAAGTAGGGAAGGCTGTAGATTATTGATATAAGATTATTGCAGGAATTGTACAAGATCACGAAAGAGGTGAAGAAGATGAAAGAAAACATACATCCGAAATATGGGGAAGCAGTGGTTAGGTGTGCATGCGGGGAAACCTTCACAACCGGTTCCACACAAAAAGAGCTTCGGGTTGAAATATGCTCCAAATGTCACCCATTCTATACAGGAAAGCAAAAGCTGGTAGACACCGGCGGACGAGTAGAACGCTTTAGAAAGCGCTATGGGATGGCTAATGAAAAGTAATATTTGAGATTGGAGATACAGACCGCGAGCCCTTGGTCTGTATTTTTTTAGGAGAATAGTCATGAAAAAAACTACAATTGGCGGTCAGGCGGTAATGGAAGGAGTCATGATGAAAGCTCCTGATACCATGGCTATAGCCGTAAGACGCTTCGATGGAACCATAGAAGTTACCAAACGGGCTTTGACTTCCGTAAAAGACAGATATCCCATTTTAAAGCTTCCAGTCCTCAGAGGAATAATCACATTTGGGGAGACAATGATATTAGGGGTAAAATCTCTTATGACTTCAGCGGAGCTGTTTGGTGAAGAGGACGAAGAATATAAACCTTCAAAAATTGAAGAATGGCTGGCGAAAAAGCTTGGAAAAAATGTGGAGGATGTTATCATCTATACTGCTGTCATTTTAGCTGTTGTTTTTGCATTGGGTTTGTTTATCCTGTTGCCGGCAGTATTGTCCAGTCTTATTCGCCCTTTCATTCAGAATAATGTGTTGGTAAATCTGGTGGAAGGCTTCATTCGAATGGTGATTTTTTTAATCTACCTGATCCTGGTATCAAAGATGAAAGACATACGCAGGGTATTTGAATACCACGGTGCAGAGCACAAAACCATTCACTGCTTCGAACATGATGAAGAACTGACAGTGGAAAATGCACGTAAATATACCACATTGCATCCACGATGCGGCACTGCGTTTCTGCTAATCGTTATGGTTATAAGTATTGTCATATTTTCCTTTATGGGATGGCAGAATATTTTTATACGGATTCTGGGGCGCTTGCTGCTGCTGCCCTTTGTAGCCGGCTTGGCTTATGAAATTACGAGAATTGCAAGCAGAAGTGATGCTCGCATCATTCGCATTATAATATACCCCGGGATGATGCTGCAAAAGCTGACCACCCGCGAACCTGACGACTCTCAGCTGGAAGTAGCCATTCGAGCATTCCAGGAGGCAGCCGGTGATATCCTTGTGAAAGAGGAAGGAGAGGAATCCATAGAAAGTGGAACAGAAGCTGAGGGAAGCGTTGACAGCAGGGCAGCAGTTACTGAAGAGCCGGGGAGTGGAATCAGCCAGGCTTGAATGTGAACTGCTGTTAGCCCATATTCTTGGGATTAAGCGTCACCAAATATATCTTGATGAAGCAGAAACATTTTCGCCTGAGCATATGCAGATCTTTGATAAGCTGATCCAAAGACGCTTGAAAGGTGAACCCTTGCAGTATATTCTGGGCTGTTGGGAGTTTATGGGGTTGCCCTTTAAAGTGGATATGAGGGTGTTAATTCCCAGGTGGGAAACAGAATGCCTGGTAGATGCGATTTTGAAGGAAGCAAGAAGAAGAGACTCTTTAGTTCATATTTTGGACCTGGGCACAGGAAGCGGTGCAATTGCAGTGAGTCTTGCCCATTATTTACCCCAGGCAAAAGTTACAGCTGTGGACAATCAGAAAGGTGCTCTTGAGGCAGCTAAAGAGAATGCTGAACTAAATGGAGCAGCCCATCGCATTGAATTCATACATGGAGATATGTTTGCCCCGCTTGCACTGCCCGGCAGTCATAATAAATTTGATATTATTGTGTCCAATCCACCTTATATCCCAACAGAGGAGATTGGTTTACTGATGAAGGAAGTACGGGACTATGAACCTGTTACAGCCTTGGATGGCGGTGTTGATGGTTTGGACTACTATCGCCAAATAGCCGGGGAAGCAGGAAATTATCTAAAGGAAGATGGTTTTGTTGCTATGGAAATGGGAGCAGGACAAAGTCAAAGCATAAGAAAGATTTTTCTGGAATCAGAAAGGGGCTGGCAGTCATTTGAGTTAATTCAAGATCCTGCTGGTATTGACAGAATTGCAATTGTATATAAAAGGCAGGGAGTTTGCACATGTTGGAGAAATTGAAATTTATAGAGACCAGGTATGAAGAGCTAAGCCATGTAATTGCCGATCCGGAGGTAATAGCTAGACAGGAGGAATGGCAGGGACTGGTTAAGGAGCATGCCTCTTTGGAGGAAATTGTTACCAGATACCGAGAGCTTAAAAGCACTCAACAGGAAAAAGAAGACACCCAAGGCATGCTTGAGGAAACCAGGGATATTGAATTCAAGCAAATGATAGAGCTGGAGTTGGAGGAACTTGGCAGCAGGGAAGGAGAGCTTCTTCAAGAGATTAGATTGTTGCTTTTGCCTAAGGATCCAATGGATGAAAAGAACGTAGTAATGGAAATTCGAGGTGGCGCAGGCGGTGATGAGGCTGCTCTTTTTGGTGCGGTTTTGTATCGTATGTACAGTCGCTATGCAGAAAGGCAAGGCTGGAAACTGGATATTATGAGCTCAAGCTTTACTGAATTGGGCGGAGTCAAAGAGTTGATCTTTACTCTGGAAGGTAAAGGAGCATTCAGCCGCTTGAAATATGAAAGTGGTGTTCACCGGGTCCAACGAGTGCCCACTACAGAATCAGGGGGAAGAATACATACATCCACTGTTACCGTTGCTGTTTTACCGGAAGCTGAGGATGTGGACATTGAAATCAACCCCAACGATTTACGAATTGATGTGTTCCGTTCTTCCGGCCATGGGGGGCAAAGTGTCAACACTACGGATTCTGCTGTGCGGATAACTCATCTGCTCACAGGGATGGTAGTTTCCTGCCAGGATGAAAAATCTCAGCTTAAGAACAAGGAAAAAGCCCTTAAAGTTTTAAAGTCCAGGCTGTTGGACATGGCTATACAAGAGAAGGAATCGGAATATGCGCAGAATCGGAAAACCCAGGTAGGTACCGGGGATAGAAGTGAACGTGTTCGAACTTATAATTATCCTCAAGGTCGGGTCACCGATCATCGGATTGGCTTGACCATTCATCAACTGGAAGACTTTCTAGACGGAAATCTGGATGAGATGGTCAAAGCACTGGCGCAGGCAGAGCAAGCGAAAAAGCTGCAGTTACAGTTTGCATAAAGTGAAAGGAATAAAGGTGAATTTTTCATATGAGGACCAGGGTCATACCCATAGTTGACCTTAAAAGCCAATTGCAAAATATTCAGGAGGCTGCTGATCTTATACGCAGCGGTGACGTAGTTGCTTTTCCAACAGAAACCGTATATGGTCTGGGTGCCAATGCACTGGATGCTCAAGCTGTGAAAAAAATTTTTGAAGCAAAAGGCAGACCTGGAGATAATCCGCTGATCGTACATATTCACAATTTAAGTCAATGGAACAGTCTAGTAGATTCGATACCTGAAAAAGCCCGTATTCTGGCAGATGCTTTCTGGCCCGGTCCCTTGACAATTATTTTGAAAAAATCTTGCAAGGTATCTGAGCAAGTTACAGCAGGCTTGGATACCGTAGGAGTACGCATGCCTTCCCACCCAGTTGCTCTTAAACTCATATCCCAGTCAGGCGTACCAATTGCAGCACCCAGTGCTAATCGCTCAGGACTCCCCAGCCCGACTACAGCCCAGCATGTTTTAGAGGACATGGACGGACGGATACCAATGATATTGGACGGGGGAGCGAGCAATGTGGGTCTGGAGTCCACCGTGTTGAGCCTTGCCTGTACCAATCCCGTTATATTGCGTCCGGGAGGCATAACAGTGGAGATGCTGCGTCAGTTAATTGGACAAGTTGACGTTCATAATAATGTAATGGAGCCCCTGATGGAAGAACAAAAGCCATTGTCACCCGGGATGAAATATGAACATTATGCACCGAAGGCACCTGTTACCATAATACGAGGAAATTCCATAAACCTCACTGCTTTTATCAATAAGGAGGCTGGGAGACTGGAAGAGGAAGGCAAACATGTAGGAATCCTGGCTACCAATCAGACCCTTGCTAAGTGCACCCATGGAGTAAGGCTTACTCTTGGTGACAGAGACAAGCCGTCTGAACTGGCATACAATCTTTTTGCTCGATTACGGGAATTTAATCACTTGGATGTAGATGAGATTTTGGCAGAAGGAATCGATGAGAAAGATGAAGGGCTGGCAGTGATGAATAGAATGACCAGGGCGGCAGGCTTTCGTATCATCGATTTATAATGGGTTTGTGTCCATTAATTTGCAATTCCAGGTGATTGTAAGATGGAGAGGATATAATGAAGATTTTATTTGTATGTACTGGAAACACATGCAGAAGCCCCATGGCAGCAGCCTTATTGAAGGACATGCTTAAGAAAAAGGGGATTTTTAACATTAAAGTGGAATCTGCAGGTATTGCAGCCAGTCCTGATCAGAAGGCAAATCCTCTTTCTTCACAGGTTATGGAAGAGCAGGGGATTCAGATAACAGATCATCGAACAAGGCAGATCCAAGCAGATCAGTTGAAACAGGCGAATTTAATATTGACTATGACAGAGGGACACAAAACTGCAGTTCTGTCAGGAGAACCATCTGTATGGAACAATATATTTACTCTCAATGAATATGCAGAAATGGAAGAGAAGGATATTCCAGATCCATATGGACTGTCTAAACAGGAATATCAAATAACAGCGCATAAGATTCGAAGCGCTCTGGAAAAAGTCATTGACAAATTGAAAGACTCGAAATCATAGTCATCAGAAAAAGGAGGTTTTTTTTTGAAATCAGTTTCCAGCAATAAGGAAATGAAGCAAATGGCAGGAATTCAAGCTGCAGACCTGGTCCGGAACGGCATGAAGGTAGGAATCGGTACAGGATCCACTGTCGCCTTTTTAATTGAGGAGCTGGGACGCAGGATAAAACAAGGTCTGAATATTCAAGGGGTGCCTACTTCCTACGGAACGAAGCTGCTGTGTGTAAGGCATGGCATTCCCATAGCGGACAGTATGCTGCTTAATCATCTGGATTTGACGATTGATGGGGCCGATGAGATCGACCCATCCCTCAATGCCATTAAAGGCGGCGGTGCAGCTCACAGCCGTGAGAAACTAATTGCTTCCATGGCAGATGAATTTGTTCTCATCGCAGATGAGAGCAAGCTGGTAGATTCTCTTTGCACCAAATTTCCATTACCTGTAGAGGTCATTCCACCATCTCTTACATATGCTCAGCAGCGTATTCAGCAGTTGGGTGGCACACCGGTCCTCCGAAGCGCTCTTAGAAAAGACGGACCCGTAGTATCTGAAAATGGTAATTTCATTCTGGACATTGGCTTTGAGCAAGCTCCTCAGGATTTAGAGCTTCTTGACAATCAACTGCTGAAGATTCCCGGTTTACTGGAAACCGGTTTATTTTTGGGAATAGCCCGAAAGGCATTAATTGCTTACCGGGACACAGTAAAGATGATAGTTCCCAGAAAATTATAATATAAGATTCCAACAAAGGGGAGAAGAGAATGGCAAATGTACATGTTATGGATCATCCACTCATTCAGCACAAACTAACCTTAATACGGGACAAAGAAACAGGTGTTAAGGAGTTCCGAGAATTGGTGGAAGAACTGTCACTGCTTATGGCATATGAAGTATACCGCGATCTTCCATTAAAGGAAATTGAAGTTGAGACTCCTATGGGCAAAGCAACCTGCTATACCATTTCTGGTAAAAAGCTTGGAATTATTCCCATTTTGCGAGCAGGGTTGGGAATGGTAGACGGCATGACAAAGTTGATTCCTACTGCCAAAGTAGGACACATAGGTCTATACCGTGATCCGGATACCTTGGAACCGGTAGAATATTATTGCAAACTGCCGCCCGATATCAGCGAAAGAGATTTGATTGTTGTAGATCCCATGCTAGCTACAGGTGGTTCTGCAGCAGCAGCAGTCTGCTTTTTGAAGCAAAGAGGGGCTAAAAACATCAAACTGGTTTGCTTGATTGCCGCTCCTGAAGGGATTGCCAGGGTGCAGAAAGAACATGATGACATAGATATATTTGTAGCTGCTGTAGATGAAAAATTGAACAGTCACGGTTACATTGTGCCGGGGCTTGGGGATGCAGGAGACCGCTTGTTTGGAACAAAGTAAGCAGTTATAACAGGTGATAATTTAAACAGCTCTGTTGAAAACCCGGCAGAGCTGTTTTATTATTACAGTTTAGAGATCATTCATAACACTTAAATTTTGTCATTCCGAGTTTATCGAGGAATCCAGGCAGGGAAGATTCTTCACTACGTTCAGGATGACACAAAATGTTCAGGATGACATTAATAGATTTTAATAGAGTCTAAGATGTTACAAAGTACTATTATAGTAGCATGTACAAAGTAATGGCAGCATGTATACAAAAAAAGCATATAAAAAATATATAGAGCAATAATATGCGTATACTTGGAATAAACTTGGGCAATAATTTGATTGGGAAGATATTTTTGTGAGGTGTACTATGAAAAGAAATCAAAGATTTTCCATGGTCTTATTATTGCTTATAACATTTCTTGCCTATGCACTGGCCTTTTTGTTCGATGACCATACAACTGCAATGGCTGCACCTTATCAGCTAAAGGGTTCGGACATTATACAGCACTTGGGCAAAGATGGATGCGTCATGGAAGAAATAAGGCTCGATGGATGGGTCAAAGTAAACTGTGAATTTATGACCCTTCAGGAATTGCTTGAACAAATTGAAAGGCTTTTACCTCATTTGCAAGAAAGCTCACATGCAGAGATTTGTTCCGGCGAAACCATAGCTAAAAGACAAGTTGCTTTGACTTTGAACCATGAAGGTATTCAAACCAGTATCAACCTTTATAACTGCAGTCTTTCTCATGATGGAACAGACAGCTGGGAGACATATGTCATAATGGATTCAGTAATGGATTCCAATCATATCCATAAAGAAGATCAAATGTATCTGAAGATGCAGGAATTACTTAAAAAGTTCGGTAATGCTCCTTCAATAGGTACAACTTACACAGCTGTTATCCAAGATAAGCTGTCCAATACAAAAATGGAACAGCTGGGAATGGGATTCATAAGAAATCTTCAGGGAAGAATAACAGAGAGTAATATGGACTCTGATTGGATCAGCCTTACGGGATACAGCAATCATCTGGGCGACAGTTTGGAATCCGAGTACGGTCGTTTCAATATTAACGTTGCTCTGCGATATCACAGTTCTGAAGGGAAAACTTATATTCGAGTAGGAACGCCGATAATCGCTGTTCCCTACTAGTATTTGGCAGTACTAAGGCATAGCGGGAAACCTCAGGAGGTGTTTAAGCATAGCCAGTTTCTTAGTTTCCAAAAGTGAGCCGCTGAAGGGTCTCATCACCATAAGCGGTGCTAAAAATTCTGTGCTGCCCATTATGTCAGCCTCCTTACTCTCAGATGACAGCAGTCTTTTGGAGGATGTTCCCTTGCTGGAGGATGTCAATGTTATGTCACAATTGCTGGCACATTATGGTTCCCGCCTGCAAATAAAAGATAATGAGCTGAAAATCGACAATTCCAATATAAGACCTGCCGATGCTCCATATGAATTAGTTAGAAGGATGCGAGCTTCTTTTTTGGTAATGGGTCCCTTATTGTCTCGTTTCGGCAGTGTGAAAATATCTTTGCCCGGAGGCTGTGCTATTGGGACAAGGCCGATAGATCTCCACCTGAAAGGCTTTGCAGCCATGGGGGCGGATATCGCTTTAGGTCACGGTTACATAGAAGCCCGAGCGGAAAAACTGACAGGAAGCAGGATTTACCTGGATTTTCCCAGTGTGGGGGCTACTGAAAATATTATCATGGCAGCTGCTCTTGCAGAAGGACAGACCATACTGGAAAACGCAGCCGAGGAACCGGAGATAAGCGATCTGGCCAACTACATCAACTCAATGGGCGGGCATATCAGAGGTGCCGGTACGGACACCATAAAAATAGACGGAGTACGGAGCTTGTCAGGCTGCAGCCATACCATAATTCCCGATCGAATAGAGGCAGGTACCTTTATGGCAGCAGCTGCTATTACCAGGGGTGACATCATTTTGGCAAATGCCATACCGGATCACACACGTTCTATTGAAGCTAAATTAAAAGAAGCCGGAGTGCAATTTACACCAGTGAAAGAAGGGCTTCGAGTATACAGCAGTGAGCCTTTGCAATCCATGGATTTGAAAACCCTTCCCTATCCCGGTTTTCCAACGGATATGCAGGCTCAAATGATGACATTTATGTGTACACTTTCCGGCAGCAGCATGATTACGGAAACAGTATTTGAAAATCGATACTTGCATGTCAGTGAATTGAAGAGGTTGGGCGCTAAAATAAAAATTGAAGGCAGATGTGCTATTATTGAAGGTGTGGACAGACTGCAGGGTGCTGAGGTGAGAGCTACTGATCTTCGGGCAGGAGCTGCTCTTTTGCTGGCAGGTCTGGTTGCGGAGGGGAGCACCAAAATTTCGGACATTTATCATATCGAAAGAGGATATGATGGTATTGAGGGAAAGCTCCAATCTTTGGGAGCAAATATTGAGAAGGTTTACAACGAATAAAACTGTATTAAGCTTCCATGAAAATTCGCTATACTATAAACAGTAATACAATAAGAGAAAAGGCTGTAGATAAATCCTGATATGGATAGGTCACAGCCTTTTTCCTGTAATCATATTATTCTGCTAAGGGGATCATTCTGTACCAAATAGTCTGAAGCCGCTGCCATTCGCAAGGACAATCAGGAGAAGAATGATTGCTATGATGATTAGAGTATCATCATCTCTGCCTGTTTTACAGCCGTCACTAAACCCGAATCCCATATGCTCACCTCCCGTCATTCGGCATAGGTATATGATATTGTATGTTAATGACTGGCTTAAGGTTATTGTTTTACTATTAATATAGCTGTCAGCATGTTATTATATATGTGGAGATTATTTCTTGCGTAAAATCTGTCTTTGGAAGTTTCTGATCAAGGAGACAGTTATTCAGAATACAGCGAAGGATTGCCGACTTTATATAAGAAAAGTTCAGGAGGTTATTATGCTGGAGGTAAAAAAGCTTGTAAAAAGTTATGGGAAGGTACAGGCAGTTGATGATGTAAGCTTCAATATTTTTGATGGTGAGATTTGCATCCTGCTGGGGCCAAATGGAGCTGGAAAAACTACGATATTCAAATGCATCGCGGGTTTACTGCGATATACAGGCAGCATATCGATAAATAATCATCCCAATAAGAGCAATGAAGCAAAAAGGCTTTTTGGCTATGTTCCTGAAACGCCTTCGTTGTATGACGCATTGACGATAGATGAACATATGGAGTTTTTTGCTAAAGCATACAGACTGAAAGACTATCAACAGGAAAAGTCGAACCTGCTTGAACGTTTTGACTTGGCAGATAAAACCGATAAACTGGGGAAGGAACTTTCCAAGGGAATGCAGCAAAAGGTCAGCATCTGCTGCAGCGTTCTAACCAGGCCTTCTGTGATATTGCTGGATGAGCCCGTGATGGGCCTGGATCCTAAAGCGATCAAGGAACTTAAAAAGTTGATTCTTGAACTGAAAGAGCAGGGCTGTGCTGTGTTATTCAGTACCCATATTATAGACAGTATCAAAGATATTTGGGATAGAGTGCTGATCATGCATAAAGGGAAAATAGCAAGTGATATCGTCAGAAGCGATACGACAAATGAGAATGAAGTCGAAGAAAGGTTCTTTGCCGTGACAGGAGGCACCGAATGAGTTCTTTAATTTATATATTGCGAAAAACACTGAAAAACATAATAAGGGAATTATTTAAAAAACCCGCGGCTTTGATTGTTTATATAATAATCGCTGCATTCTTTGTCTTTTCATTTATAGTTTCAAGTGGGAGTGAAGGAATTAGAGAGCAAAATGCCTTGGATTTGAATGTTATAAAGGCCATATTTTGCGGCTACATAGCGTTCATATTCATTATTGGCATATCTTCCAGCCTGGGCGGGTCATCTTTTTTCAGAATGGCTGATGTTAATTTGCTGTTTACTGCACCGCTGAATGCAGGAAGTATACTGATATATGGATTTGTAAAGCAAATGGCAGCCAATATTCTGATTATGTTTTTCCTTGCATACCAATACCCTAATTGGAAGAGGATGTTTGGTTTGGTGGATGGAGCAGGCTGGATTCTAATCATTGCGTACTTGCTGCTGATTGCTGTAAGCTCATTGCTTGGAATGGTCTTGTATTCTCGTACATCAAGAAAGCCCGGCAGCAAAAAGAAGATCAAGATGCTTATTTACCTGGGTGTACTGCTTTTTCTTATGCCTGTCATTATCCGGATATTCAACACAAAGGATATACTGCAGAGTGCTGTTGACTGGCTTTCCAGTGATTATATTAAATTTATTCCGTTTATTGGGTGGTTTACAGAGGTCTTGTTTGGTGCAATAACGGGCATAACCACTGATTTCATAATAGGTATTTCTCTAATACTGGCTGTACTGATTATATCTTTTATTTATTTATACCGAATGGATACGGATTTCTATGAAGATGTGCTGGCAGGCACAGAGCTTAAGGAGTCGATGTTGGTGTCAACTCGTGAAGGGAAACCAACAGGGTTGGGACTAAATGCAGGCAAGCGATACAGAAAAGTGAACTTCCGGTTTACTATGGAGGGAAGTAAGGCAATATTCCAGAAACAAATGCTTGAAAAGAAAAAGACCGGCATTTGGATGGTAAGCCTCAGAACATTGATTTTTCTTGCTGTTGGTATCATTGCATCCTACGCACTGCCGCTTGAAAACACTATTGTATTTACTATTCTACTGGGAATCTGCGCCTATATGATGATGTTTTTATCTATGTTTGGCTCTTGGGAAGGTGAATTAACCAAGCACTATCTCTATCTCATTCCTGCCGCTCCATTTTATAAGATGACGGCAGCAACCCTTCCTGAAGTATTAAAGCTGTTAGTTGAAGCTGTGCTGGTATTTGGTATTACCGGTGTAATACTAAGGATAAATCCGATTATCATTCTATCGGCAGTAGGCGTTTATACTGCTTTAGGCAGTGTATTTATTTACTTTGATGTTTTTTTACGGCGTATTTTCGGTCGAATACATGGAAACGTCCTAAGAATCTTTTTGAGAATTATGCTCATGTTTGTCATCATAGTAGTTGTAGTTACTCCAACTGCAATTATAATCGGTATCACAGAAAATTTTGCATCGGGATTTTTTACAGCAACGGTTATTAGTTTTTGCCTGACGCTGTTGTTCATGCTATTGGGTGTGGGGTTATTTGCTAATCCGGAGTTGTAGATCAAAGTAACATAAAAAAATGCAGATTATTTTGTACAGGGTGAGTCATTTATGAACGTACATTCTAGAAAAAAGGAAGTGCTGAGTGCTTTTTTAATTATGATAGCTGCATGTTTATCAGTAGTTATACCACTAATTATATTAAAGAAGTTATTTTGAAAAACTGTTAATAAACAAAATTTTAAAACAATAGTATTTGGGGGATAATATGTAAAGCTATTAACTACAGGTTAAAAGAAAAAGATGAAAGTCCAGATAATGATATCTAATAATTGTTCTTTGTTCTAAAGGAAAAAAATCTCTCATAAAATGATTAAGTACAATCAGAGAAATGAGGGATTTGACTTATGAGACCAACGACAAAAGGAATTGCAGTTGTAGTTGCAGGGCTGCTGTTGATTACTTCCATTATATTGAATGTAATTTCGGCCAGCAGAGATAAAGAAGAAAATCAGCCGGATAAGCCGGAAAAAAATCCAAAAGAAATAATCATGGAAACCAACCATAAAAATGACAGCATCTTTATGTACAATCACATGACAAAGGAACTGGTACAAATGCCTTTGGAAGAGTATCTGGCAGGTGTAGTGGCGGGGGAAATGCCTGCTTCATATGATGAAGAGGCATTAAAGGCACAGGCAGTAGCAGCCAGAACTCTGGTAATTTACAAGATGCCTGCTTATGGAGGAAGAGGTTGCAGCCAGGCAGCCGGAGCCGATGTATGCAGTTCTTATGCCCATTGCCAGGAATGGATTTCTGAAGAACAGATGCGCAAGAACTGGGGTGAAGATTACGAGACCTATGTCGAGAAGATAAAAAAGGCGATACAGGAAACGTCAGGGCAAATCATGACATACAATGGGAAAGCCATTGAAGTATTCTATCATTCGACCAGCAATGGAAGAACAGAGGAAGTAAGTGAAGTGTTCTCCAATTCACTGCCTTACTATATTTCTGTGGTAAGTATTGGAGAAGAGGATGCACCCAGGTTTGAGGGCAGTGTGACCTTAAGCAATAAAAAATTCGCAGAAATATTTCAAAGCAAGTACGGAATTAAGCTGGATCCCAACAAACTGGCTTCTCAGATAAAAATCAATGGATACACAGACAGCGGCAGAATACAGGACATCACTGTGGGAGGAAAGAAGCTGAGGGCAACAGAGTTTCGTTTACTGTATGGTTTGAATTCCACGGATATCAGCTTTGAATTTGACAGTGACAGCATCACAATGAATACAAAAGGCTTTGGTCACGGAGTTGGAATGAGTCAGGTAGGTGCGGATCGTATGGCTGATAGAGGTTACAGCTATATGGATATATTACAGCACTATTATAAAGGGGTGGAAATCATTCAATATTGACGCAGTAAAGCTGTCCTCCCTTGTATAACTGCCTAAAAAATGGCAAGAATACAAGTGGAGGTGTAATAGATGACAAAAAATATAGGGAAACAAAAATTTAAAGAGGTATTCAGTAAGAAAAATTTAAGAGCGTTTATTAACAAATTCGGGTTTTATATAATTTTACTGATATGCCTGGGTATTATTGCGACGACAGCATTTCTTACGCAAGGTAAAAGGCAGGAAGGCGATATTGCGGGAGAAAACAGCAATGATGGTATCAGCTCGGAAGCAGCAGTCGAGGACGGAACAAATACAGATATCGATATTTCCATAACAGATGTCACCGACCCGGAACCTTCAGGGGAATCTCCATCAGAACCACCAGCCAGTTCGGGCAAAACGACAAACGACAAGAACACAAATACAAGCGTCTCGAACACAAAGTCTGAAGGCTCAAGTCAGGGAAAATCAACAGTAAAAGATGATGAGCCCAAACCTCAAACAGTAAGTGCGCCAGGGAAGGACACAGCTTCATTTTCCAGCGAGGCAGGCAGAACCTCATCCATGATCATGCCTGTCAGCGGAAAGGTGATACAAGCCTATAGCGTAGATAGTTTAGTCTACTCCAAGACGCTGAAGGAGTGGACCACCCATACCGGTATGGACATAGCGGGTGATTTGGGTGATGAAGTAAGAGCAGCTTTGGCCGGCAAGGTGGAAAGCATTGAAGAGGATCCACTGGAGGGCATTGTTATCACCCTGGATCATGGAAAGGGACTGAAAACGGTTTACATAGGCTTGTCTACCCGGGATATGGTTAAGGAAGGGCAGCAGATAGAGACCGGTCAGGTTATCAGCGGAATTGGTCGTACTGCAGCTTTTGAGATTATGGAAGATCCTCATCTTCATTTTGAAGTTTACTTGGAAGGAGATTTGCAGAACCCCCAAGACTATCTAAAGGAAAAGCAAGCTTAATTTTGTATTTGCATTCTATATTTCAACCCCCCTGCATAATTATTTAAATATAGTAAGTGTAGGGGGGAATCGATTTTGAAGGATTATATTGAGGAGAGGGCTTTGGAGATTGCAAATTACATCATTGAATCGAAGGCAACCGTACGGGAAGCCGCAAAGGTATTTAAGGTGAGCAAGAGTACTGTACACAAGGCAAGAAGTCTTTGGAACGTAATCATTATGATATAGAAGGTTTTCTAATCAAAGAATAATCAATGAATTATTAACCTACCCCATTCTGTAGGAAGCTATTAATTAAAGGTAACTTTACCCTGTAGTAAAGTAACGAGTGCATCATGACAATTTAGCATTAGATTGCACCGATGAATCCTAAGGACAAATCACTCATAAATTAAAGACACTTATTTACGTTGATAAGTGTCTTTTCCACTTTTATTTATAAAATTAAGTACTAAAAGCAACTTTTTGCTAGATGGCAAAGCATAAAAAGGGAGGAAACTAAAATTCCCTCCTTCCGCTTAGTTCGCATAATATAATTTAACGGTAACACAGAAGCTTTGGGTTACCATTCTATTTACTTCATTTTAAACATAATAGAAAATCTATAATTAATGCTGTTTGTATTTCTTTGCAAACAACCAGTGCATAGGTTTCGCTGCACTTAGCAAACTCCATTTTATATACCCGAGCGTTCCAGCAATCATTTAGTACGCAAAGCAGCACGTCTAATTAACCCGGCAAAGTTCCAAGAATTGCGAGTATTCCTGATGCAATCAAACTGCTAGCAGCACCGACAGTTATATCCTTGAGTAAGTGCAATGATTTCTTAATTAGCCCTTCATCTTCCTTATTTTCAATTGCTGTCATAGTTTCTGCTACCATTTGTTTTACATTCTCTGCGTTTACTCCATACGTTTGTTGAAACTGCGGATACTCAAAATAACTGCTTATTTCCTTCAAGACAGACATCGTTTTTTCGTAATCTAATCCTTGTGTATTCTCCATCGTTTGTGATGCTCCTGTCGAGTTTTGTTGTATTTGAATACCGTTTGCATTATCGCCGACAATAATGGTAGCCCCTTTTTCACCAGCCTCTTTCAAAGCATCCACCAATTCGTTATGTCGTCTTAATTCTTCAGCATCTCGTTCACGATGAGTTGCATTTAAGGCACGCATGGATTCTTTGCTATCTCTGTTCATTTTATCAATCATATTTTGTGCTGGATTACGTAAATCAGCCGTTATTTTAGACAAATCGACTCTTTGCAGTTTGTTAAAATCAGAATCCTCCATTAGTACTTCCTCCTTAGCTTTTATTAGTTTGTGTAAAACAATATTTTAAATGCTGGTTATTGCTACATCAGGTTTGTCAATCATAAACATAATGGAAAGTTGAAATAAAAATATCTTTACAACAATTCATTTCTTAATTCATCTTTTACATCCGCCAATTCTCGATTGAGGTCATTGATATATTCAGTACAGACTTCAACATACATTACACGTTTATATTCGTCTCCAACTAATAGTTCAAGATTGATATCCGAATAAATAAGGAGCTTAAGCAAGGCAGCAAAAACGTCTTTTAGTGAGTTTTGGCATTCTGCACTGTTTAGATTTACATCGAGTGGCTTATCACCAACATGAAAGCGAAGAATATCTGTGTCAGTATCAGGTGCAATTAGTTCTACCTTAATTTCCTCTGGCTTCATAAATGTCTCTCCTTTCGTAAAACGCATCATGTCCTCCTTCGAGTGAATGCATGCTTTCCTCTGTCCAACTCAGAATATCGTCTTTGTCATTAACATTAACAAGCAAGTCGTCAAATGGGTTGCCGATGTATGTCTTATAGACACTATTGTTATGTGTTCTAAAAATTGATGTATATGGTAAAGATCGAACAGCAATATTCGCATTATGTGTCGCAACTACAACATATTTTCTACGCTTAGCCAAATCACATATTATCGGTCTAATATCAGTATCAATGTACGAATTACCCATACCAAGCTCAGGTTCATCAAGAAAATATGCATCAGCATCCTCATGAAGAGTTTGTTGTAGTAGCAAAATTCCCTTCTCACCATTTGATGGTTCGTATTCTTCCCCATTAGAATCCACAATTTGCTTTGATCTTCCAAGAAATGGTTTGATTGATTTTATTGAGGTTTCAGTGCACTTAGAACTAAAGGATTCGATATGTTTTGCTAAGTCATCATCAAATACATGGTCTCGAATATATTCCAACTGTGTTTTAATTTGCCTCAAATTAGTGATGTTGTAATTGGGATAATTAGCAGTGCGTGCCTCTGGACAAAGCATACGGTATTTATGATTAATAAATATCTCACCTTTATCTTCTAATGACCCGATTCGAATTTTTTCGTTGTGTTCTTTTACATTTAAATTAGTTAGTATCGTTTTGACTACATGTATTAATTGAATTCTTCCACGTGCAAAACTTTTTAATCCAGCTGTAGATGGTCTGGAAATTGTATCAGTACTTTTATCTGAAAGTGCTTTAATCTTATCAATACTCCAGTTTGTCATCTTTGACGAATACTGTGAAATTACTTCTGCCTCCCTTTTTGCCAGGACAGCAGTCTGCAGTTTTCTTACCAAAATAAGCAGTTGTTTGTTTTCATCGGCAGACAGATATTCTTCTATGTCAAGAGCTTGGATTAAGCGAATTATCTGATCTATACTATTCTTATCGCTTTTATGTATGTCATATTTATTACTCATTGAATAATTATCGTGAATCGCTTCTGTGATTTTCATTCGGCTCTTGCTATTGCTATTACCCTTAGTTTTTGCCCAATCCAAGTAATTAGAAAATAGGGTTGGGTTACAGTCTGTCCATTCAAAAATAAGCCTAAATTGTTCTTCACAGGGAGACGAATGAACCTTATCCAAATCAAGATCCATGTCTTTTAAGTTTGTTAGTGCTGAAAAATCCTCACTTCTTTCAGAGGCTATGTATTTTTTGCAGCTTTTCCCAGAACCGAGCATTTCGGAAAACAAAGATTTTAGAATCTCTGTTTTTCCGGTACCTTTTGATCCAAAAATAATATTCACATCAGGGTAAATACTTAATGGAATGCTCACCGAATGATGAGGCTTGCCGATCATATCGACAGGAGGCTTCTTACTGAGTAATGTGTTTACAACCGTTCTGTCACGCCTTGCCAATAAAAGAAATTCTGAAAAATTACCTACAGACAGACGCAACTCGGCAAATGTGCATTCCTCATACTTATTCCAATCTTTTACATCACTGCCAATCATGACACTTAAATCCTTGTTAGAAAGAACTCCAAGTGTTCTATGGTTTCTGGGCTCTATAAACACCCGTGCACTATCTCCAACAAGTTCTATTAGTTTATTTCGATCCCCCTCAGAAATAGCTGGCTTCTTATCATGAAAATGAGGTATATAAATAGCATCAAGGCTCTTAAATGTCTCACACACCTTCTCCAGAGTCTGTTGACATACATCAATATTTTCTCCTCCAAACAAATCATTCACACAAGAAGAAAAACGATTCGCATCCTCTGGCTTAGTAACAACGATTAAATGGAACTTGCTTTCACCCTGAACATCAATTTCAACGCCAGGCCATACTTGACACAATCCAGTAACAGCACCTTGCAACAGCATATACTGATCAACGTCAAAGACGTTGTGATTGGTTATTGCCACTATTCTAATATCTGCGAGCGCTATTTTTTCTTTAAATAGTTCGGGAGTTACATTTCGCTGCTTTCCATCGCCAGTTTTTGTCTTCTTGGTGTGACAATGTAAATCAATTTTCACTCTAATTTCTCCTTTCTTAAATTTATATAGATTTATATAGATGCGTTGGTCTGCAATATTGATATTATCTGTATGCACTTTCGCACCTCTGGCGATACTTCACATAGGGATGATAATATGTAATTTGATAAAGCATGTCCATTTTGAAACAATACTTGGCATATCTAATAATCATCAAGGGACGCAGCCAAAATACAATTTTTGAGTATAGAATAGATTTACTACAATTCTTCCGCTATGTTGCAGATCAATGCAGTGTTACAGTAACTGATTTTCGGTTTGCTGAAATGGGTATCATCCGCTCTATAAAACTAACCGATATGCACGGTTTTATCGCCTATTATCAGGAAACACTTCATAATTCGCCAGGTACACGCTGCAGAGAGATTGTATCAATCTGACAGCTTTGGAAATACCTCAAATCTAAGGCGCATATCATTGATAATAATGATGTTCAATTGAGCATCTTGGCTATTAAACTAACTGCGAAATTCGATTCAAAGAATCAACTTCCCACTGTGTGATATTACTTATGGATTGACTACACTTCCTTACAGAGATTATATTCATTAATATGATCTTGGCGATCAACTGCGGAGTCAACATATTTCTGATAATCTGTTATGAAGTTTGACCACTTCACAGCTTCAATATAGCTACACGTTCCTGTCCAGATTGTATTATCGTTGTCGCAGGTGCGTTTGGAAGCATTTTTTGTTCTATTAAATTTATTTTTTTTGATAATTGTAAATAACCTGTCTCTATGATGTGTAGTACATCCACCAGAGCAACAGCTTTTTGGATCAAGATAGTAAGTATACGAATTATTGTCATCAGGAAGGACAACCGCTAACATTGCATTACTATGGCTTGTAACAGATTCTCCATTTTTGTTCCTCCTCGAGGTTTCTCTAAGAGAATATGATACTTCCCACGGAATCCACTGGTCCCTGTCTTTCTTTCTAGTTTCCTTCATGCCAGGCGAAATAAACACAATGGTTACAGAACTGTCGTAAATTCTGTCTTTGAGAGTCTCCCAAATTGTATCATCTGAAAGGTCGCTTAGATCCTCTCCATCACTCTCACCTTTAAAAATGTCATCAGATGAATCTACTATTTTCTCAAACTCATCGACATAATCTCTAACCGTTGAGTTCTCTCCCGATTCCAAGTTGTAAACCTTATCGTCTGCATATTTGTATGAAATAAATACCTTCTTTCCCATTACATTCACCTCCTCCAATATATTTTATTATTTTACTGTCCTTTGAGCTTTTATGATATCCATAACGGCATTTACAATTTTGTCTATATTGGTTTCTGTGCCAAGAATATCAAGATATTTCTCAAGGTAAGGATACTGACTCTTATTAGCCTTTACATCAGCATAAATTGTTGCAGCAGCATCTCCTGTGCTCCCGATTGGTATGATTATGATTCTCCTTTCCTTAGCAAATTGATACTCCTGCAAGCAACCGTCTGCAATTGCTTTCTGACCTTCAGCATCCTTCTTATTACCTACTATAAAGATAGCTACGCCAACCTCATTAAATATTTCTTCTCTATATTTCTTCCATCTCAATTTGCGCTCATCTGGGTCTGCTATTCCCTGTGGGAATGGACGAAGGCACAAATGCTCATCCATGTGTTTGAATCTGCTACTATAGATTTCGTCTAAGGCACCATTGATAACTGACGATCCGATTCCAAGTCCAAAACCGGATGTAACCCGGAACTCCTCTTTTACAAGCTGGTTTGAAAGCTTATAGGTGAGCTCATCGATTCTTGCTTTTGTCCAGTCCCCCACAAAGAAATCAGCGCTACCTGAAATAAAGACATTATTTACAAGAATCGCATTTTCGATTACTCTCAATATCTCTGTAATTTCTGAGTATTCATTGATAAATACCGTTTGAATACCATAGCGTTTCAGGTCTTTTTCTCTCAAATCCTGTCGCGCTTTCTGATATCCAAAGTCCTCATCACTCATTGTATCTGTACGTATAACTTGCTTCATAAAGCAATAATGATTTCTGATATTCTCATCAAGTAGTAACCGTATCTGTACAAGGATACTATCAAGATTGGGATCTTCAAAGCTGAAACCTATAAATAAAAAAGTTTTTGATATTAGATCCCCTTGTAGCACATTTCTAAAAAATGGGTAATTTCTATCATACTGAACATAATCGTCCTTGGTTAATACGGCATCAGCAGCGTGATCTACGTCACCATGCATCTTGTATACTACTGCATCACGATCCCTTTTTGTACTGGAAAGCTGTTTATATTCAATCTTCACATCAGAATTACGATTGGCATCTCGGAGTCCCTCTTCTATAAGATGATCATAATTCGTGGTCCAGTACGTATAAATTGGAAGTCGCGTAAGAATAGCAACATTTTCGTTTGCCTTAACATTTTTACTATAAGCTTCAAGGATAGAGGAATTAATCACCGCTCGATTTCCCGCTTGGTTTCGCACATACTGAGCAACGGTTGTAAGATCATACTCATCATCAATATTTAAACCGATATCCTCTGCTAAAGGACGAAGGAGTTCTTTCCAAACAACAAACCCTGAAGGACGGGATAATCCTGCGCCAGCAAATACTGCGGCATTTCCATCTCTGATAGCCTTTATGTATTCACGAAGAAATTGTTCCTTTGTTGCCATATCCATGTTCTCTCCTTATTATTTGTTGTATGTTTTGTTTTGGTAGCAGATTCTATCCATATTCCCATATCAACATACCCGTTTTTGGTAATATAATCATATATTCCGTCAATTAAGATCCATTATATCTGATAATAACGAACGCCATTTTCAAATGTTACATGAACTACGTATAATTGCTATCATACACAATTTTATAAGTACTTAATTCGACATAAAGATCAAATATCCTTTCCAAAATTAGAATATTATGTAATTTGTTAGATACATATTAAAAATATAAGATATAAAGATATAAAAGCAAAATTGTAAAAATGTTACGGCAACAAAAACGTTCATTTATGGTACAAATAGCCGGTGACACGAAATTGCTATAAAAAAGCAGTGTTTATAGTACCAAAATTATTGCCATTATCAAGGTGCCTTTAGTAAAATTTGCATATGTTTATGGTAATGCGCTATTATTGGAATTAGGAGGTGGACCAAATGAATATTGGTTATGCAAGAGTATCTACTACAGAACAGAATTTAGACAGACAATTAGACCAGCTGAAAGAGGCTGGATGCACACGAATTTTCCGTGAGAAGATAACCGGCGCCAAATTGAACCGGCCAGAATTAGAGATTATGCTTGATTATCTTCAAGAAGGAAATACAGTAATAGTTACGGATCTAACCAGGTTAAGCAGATCTACTAAAGACCTGTTTTCGCTGGTGGAACAAATTGAAGCAAAAGGAGCCTATTTAAAGAGTCTCAAGGAAAGCTGGATGGACACAACAACGCCTCAAGGTAGACTAATGTTTACCGTCATCGCTGGAATCGGACAGTTCGAGCGTGATCTAGTCGGTCAGCGGACGCTCGAAGGACTTGCCGCAGCCCGGGCAAGAGGTCGGAAGGGTGGGAGACCAAACAAACCGAAAGACAAGATAAACCTGGCAATAAAGATGTATGACTCAAAACAATGTAGTATAAGAGAAATAGTTGAAGCAACCGGTGTAAGCAAGACTACACTTTACCGCTATCTGAATAATTCATAAGATAATTATATACTTGCATTAGAATTTAGCGTAACCGGCTAACTTGAGAGCTTCATTATACTTTTCATAGAATAGTTTTTGATTACCTTGTGCCGGGAATGGAATTCTAATATTTATAACGTTCTCGAAAGCTTGTTGTAGATAGCTAAACGCCAGATCATATACAGAAGTTTCGATCAATATAATATTTGTGAGTTCATCAGCTACATTCTTAACACTCTGAATAAGTGATGGTATTTGTAAAGACAAATTATCAACCATAAATGATAGGAGGACCTCTGACAAGTCAATCAAATAGAACCCATCTTCTTTAAACCTGTTAAGAATGCATTCCTTTATTTCTGGCTTATGTCCACGCTTAGGGTAATGTGACAATAAATCCGGGTATAGGGTTCGAGATATACCTACGAACAAGTGACCATGTTTACGTACATTGACATAATAAAAAACCTTTCTATGTTATTAGGATGCTTGTGCGACAATTAGATACTTGACTTTGTCAGGCTTATAATTGAGCCTAGCAAGAGTTTCGCACTTTTATCCTTCTGAAACTCCTTCAAACCGTTGGTATTAAAGGAA
>ENA-UOOM01001218-UOOM01001218.1-fermentation-metagenome-genome-assembly--contig:-NODE-1218-length-25504-cov-4.189398_pt1 | contig 25504 bp, 28 predicted proteins | sample MGYA00245781_ERZ724031 | MGnify/ENA primary metagenome ERZ724031 (study PRJEB28704, sample SAMN03018317) | fermentation metagenome | biome: anthropogenic terrestrial biome; feature: soil; material... | reverse complement strand
TAACAAATTCCTGCGATTATTACAACTTCTTTCTTCATGTACAATCCTCATAGAAACTTACAATAATTTACCATAAATATTGCCGGTCTAAATTAAGCAGGAATGCCTATCATAAAATACCCAATAATGATTATGGATCAACTCTTATATAATTCAAGATATTTTGAATACATTGTTTTTATCGAATACTTGGAGCTCCCATATGCTGCGACATCCTTTTTTGGCAATGGGTCTTTTAGGCTGTTGGTGACCATCTCTGTTAATGCTGATAAGTCGCCATACTCCACAAATCGTGCATATGGATTTTCAAAAATTGTTTCTGGTGCACCACACTCAAATCCAACGATTTGTGACCCGCAGCATATCGCTTCTGAGCATGTTAATGAAAAGGTCTCTTTTTCACTACAAATAACAAATACATCAGCTAAGGAATAATATTCTGCTAATTCATCTTGGTTGGATATTCTTCCTAATAAAATTACGTTATCGTTAGTTTCTCGGCTTAAATCGTCAACACCGATTAAAATAAATTTAATGTTTTCATTTCTTAGTAAATTTGCCAATTCTAAAACCCATTTACCGCCTTTTTGTTCAGACATTAAATTAGGAGCTACTGCAAGTACGATTTTTTCTTCAGTTAAATTATGTTTTTGCTTTAGATGCTCAGTATCCCTCGGGTAAAAAATGTTTTTTGTATCAATTCCATTATGTATTACTTCAATTCTTTTATCTCCCAAAAATGATTCTTTAACGCGATCAGCAAGCCATTGTGATGGTGTAACAATGGTAAGGTTGTTAAAATCCCTGAACAATTTCTTCTTCTGTTTAAACATAAAATTAGTATGGTCAAAAATCCAGGCAGAAGGATAATCATGTAGATGCGGACACTTATTGCACTCTGTTTTCCATTTTTCACATTCAACCGAATGCCCACATTTTCCCGTATACATAAACTCGCAGTGTAATGTCATTATTGTTCGTATTTGATTTTCTTTCAAATTAGACAAAAGAGGTTTGATATTAACAAAGTAAGCATGCAATTCATGAATATGAACAACATCAGGTTTAAAGTCGTTTATGAATTTAATAAGTCTCCTTGTTGAGAAAAATGAAAAGCATCCGGTAAAACCAGTAATTCTCGTTAGTAAAGCATGTAAGTATGTTTCCCAGTCCAAGCCAAACTTATATATGTTTTTTTCTTGAATTAAGGGGCCACGCCCATAACAAAAAGCGGCTTCATCACCGTTTTCATTGATTCCCGTATATAAATCGTATACTATTTTACCAGTACTGCTATTTTTACAGTTTACATCAATGAGTAAAACACGCATAATTATAGTTTTCCTTATCTGAACTTTTTCTTTTCAATGGATAAGGATCTTAAAACTCTTGTTCCGAACTGTATTATTTTGAAGGAGTTTTTATAATCTTCAAAAGTTTTATTTTCACCATTGATAAGAGTTTCAAACTCATCAGTTGATATACCAAGTCTTTTTGCAATGTATTCCTTGTCCTCTTGTATCAAGTCGAATGAATATGGACTTGTTTCGAGTTCCTTTAAAGCTTCATCACGTGTCATTCCGCCGGTTAATATCATGTTAGTTAAATAACACTTTCTCTTGTCATAACCGAACTTATAAGGCAGGTAATATCCTTCGTAAAAACGTGTGAAAATATTTTCGTAGTGCTTATTTTCATATGACTGCCAGCCGAAATACTCTTGTAAGAAAGCTTTTACCTTGTCATAATCAAAATCGATTAAATTTAACGGTGCTACACGCCTCATGCCCTTAATATACGGATAAAAGAGTCGATATTTAATCATTCCACAAAGGGGAAATGTTTTCAGCTTAATTTTTCCAAATTTCTTGTGGATATCTTTGATAAGAGTAATATCATTCTGATATACCCATTCAACCGGAGGACGAATGCACTCAGTTGCATTATTTGCGCCGGTTAAAACATATTTTATTCCGTTTTTTACTGCGTAATTATATAGAGCAGCAAAAATCGCATGATCCTGAGGTAAATCCTGATACGGAACCTGTGATTTAAAAAACGCAAGCTGCAAATCTTTCATTTCATCCCAATTGACAACTTCAGTATAAATATCAAGATTGAGTTTTTTAACAACCTTCTCTATGTTCTTAACAGCAACATTTAGATTCCAACCGGTATCTACTACGAATACCAACGGTCGTAACTTCATTATCGTTTTGGCAATATAACAAAGATACGAGCTATCAACTCCGCCACTCAGACCGATTATACAATCGTACTTTTTACCTTTCCCAGCTTTCCTTATTTTTTCAGACACAATTTCAAGCTCGGGGTTGTCGTCCGATGGATTCCAGTGGGGAAGTATATTCGTTTTATAATCATTACAGAAATCACAAACACCGTTCTCATCAAAAACGATTTTTGAATCAGTAGTGTCCATAACACAATTGACACATCTTTGAAACTCACGTTTTGTGTTGTTAAGATACTTTCCCATCTTATACCTCATATAAAATAATCTTCGATAAAATCAATCAAATTGCTTTTGTTAAAATGTAGCTTTGTATAATTTTCAGCGTTTTTTACCATTCGGTTTTTTTCTTCCGGACTTAAATCAATAAACTGCTTAATGGCTTTAGCGAGATCATGGTAGTCACCAATCTTACAGACAATGCCACAGTTCGATTCTGTAATTATTCTTTCCGACTCACCTGATACAGAGCCGATAATCGGTATTCCGCAAGCCATATAGGATTGCAACTTAGCAGGTATTGTCATAGAATATAGGGGGTTGTTCGCAAATGAAAGAAAAGCTGCATCACTTGCCGAGATAATTGAAGGGATGTCCTCCGCCGGCTGCCAACCGACCAAGTTGAAATATTCATCAACTTGTTTTTCTTGTATCTGATTGATCAGATTCTTTTTATTCCTGCCGTCGCCAATTATATTGAATCTTACCCTTATATCCTGTTTTTTAAGAGCCGCCGCTGTTTCGGGAAGTATTTCAAGACCTTGTGCTGTCCCGATATTGCCCGTAAACGTTATGTTCGTTATACCATCATCAGATATCAGACTGGATTTATCCGGAACCGGCCTATAAAACTCCTCGGCATATTGCGGCCAGTATATTACTTTATCTTCTTCAACGCCTCTTGCTTTTACTGATTCTGCGAAGCTTTGAGACGTGACGAAAATCCTCGTACAGCGTTTGTATATGTAATCTGCCATTTTACCGATTGCGCTAAGGATTTTTTTATTATTAACCCCGGCGGCTATTTGAACATTTTCAGGCCACAAATCCTGTACATATATATAACAGGGTATTTTTCTTCTCCTGGCGTACCAAACACCAAACAGGGCTTGAGTCATAGGGGATACTTCGAATATAAAAACATAATCTGTTTTTATTCGGGTGAAACATTTCCAAAAGAAACCCGACACCACAAATGAAAGGTAATTCAGAATCAGTCCGATCGAGTTGCTTCCCCGAGGGATAATAGGTATTCTGATAATTTCAATACCATTCCATATCTCACGGTTATTCCTAAACCAGCCATATCCTTTGTAAAACTTTCCTTCGGGATAATTTGGTATTCCTGTTACAACAGTAACCTTATATCCTCTTTTAACCCATTCAGTAGCAATATCGTTTATACGGAATGTTTCGGGATAAAAATACTGGCTGATAACAAGAATATGTTTTTTACCCATTAGTTCTCTCCGTCAACTCAATGCTTTTTTCAAGGTTGTATAAAGGCAAAACATATTGGCTTAAACTCATATCATATGTTAAGTTACCGAAAGCTTTGTTTACTAATCCTGAAAACCTGCTCATGATAACGAGCATCCATCGAAACCCTTTTACAAGATAAATCTTCCTGCCGTGAGCTTTTGCTATCAATTTGACCATTTCGGAAGTGTTGCTGTACTCAGCGTTTTGTGGCCAGAATACACCTTGCTCGTTGTTATCTATCATAAGCCGCACAAACTCGCAAAGGTTTTCAATATAAAGTACTGAGCGCTCGTTTTTCACATAAGGGAAAAACGGTAGTTTCAGAGCAAGTTTGACCAGTATCTGATAGTTCCCTTTACAGCCCTTGCCGTAAATCATTGGCGGGCGTAACACCACTACATTGAATTCGTTGCTCTGTAATGGCAATATGCCGTTTTCGGCCTGAAGCTTGCTGTCGCCATAGAAATTCGATGGCTGAGGGACAGTGTCTTTTGTTATGGTCTTATGTTTTCCTATCGGAGCACTGTCGCCATAAACAATTGCACTGCTCATAAAAATAAACTGTTTAACACCGTCAGCTTTTGCCTTTTTCGCTGTTTCTATCGTTAGTTCTGTGTTAACCTTAAAATACATAGCCCTGCGTTCATCGCTTACTTTACCCGTGTCTGAGTGCGCAATCCCTGCAACATGAAACACTGCATCGTATCCGGCAAAGCTCCTTTCGCGCCAGGAACCATCGAGCATATCGACTGTATCGACCTTGTATTCGCCGGGATAATTGGTATTTATGTAATTTTCAAACGATGTGCCTATATAACTGTTAGCGCCCGTTATGAGAATCTTTTTCATCTAAAACCTCAGAATTCACCGAATATTGTTATGTGCTGCTCGGTTTTTTATTTGCGTTTTGAGTGTTGTGCGGAGTGCTCATTTTTTTAATACAAAACTTTATGATATTATACAGATTCTTACCTTTTCCTACTCGTCTTTGCTTAAAATGAATATCCCCTAATTCGTCGGTAAAGATCGATAGAGATATAAAAATAAGCAGACAAGACATAAAGAAAATGCCACAAAAAGAAGGGATTATACCTATAAAACAACCGAAAAAGTTATTTATAAAAATATGCAGGGAAAAAGTAATTTTTATTGTCGAAAACTATAGATTTAGGGGTTGTTAAACCGATTTTATGTACAAGATATTCACGTATAATAAACGATTTGTCAAGTCTGGACATAAACTTTTAAACATAACTTATTATAGCTTACAAGCATTTTAATGTCAACACATTCGACAAAAAGACATATAATAACAAGTGAAAAAACATCAGAAAAAACGACAAATTAAATTAAAACAGCGAAATCTATTGACAAAGCCGAGAAAGCGGTTTATAATCAAGCTAATCATTAACGGCAAAGATGTCGCAGATATCGAATCTGAGAAATCTTTGCCATTTCTTTACCTAAGAACAGGAGTTATAAAATATGAGCACTATAACGGAAATTTTCGGTTCAATGGTATTCAATTATACCGTTATGAAGGAGCGTCTGCCAAAGGACACCTATCGCGAGTTACAGGAAACCATCCGCCGCGGACATCGGCTCGACATCAATGTCGCTTCGATTATAGCCAACTCCATGAAGGACTGGGCGATAGAAAAAGGAGCGACACATTATACACACTGGTTCCAACCGATGACCGGTATAACCGCAGAAAAGCATGACAGCTTTATATCACCCACCGCAGACGGCAACATTATAATGGAATTTTCGGGCAAGGAGCTGATTCAGGGTGAGCCTGACGCTTCGAGTTTCCCGTCGGGTGGACTGCGCACTACTTTTGAGGCGAGAGGTTATACGGCTTGGGACCCGACATCCTACGCATTCATTAAGGACGGTGTTTTATGCATACCAACGGCTTTTTGCTCTTACGGCGGAGAGGCACTTGATAAAAAGACACCGCTTCTGCGTTCAATGGAAGCCATAAACAGGCAGGCGCTCAGAATATTAAAGCTCTTCGGCAACGATACGGTAACTAACGTAAAAACAACAGTGGGACCTGAGCAGGAATATTTTCTTATAGACAGGGGAATGTTCGAAAAACGCAAGGACTTGATATATACAGGCAGGACTCTGTACGGTGCGAGACCGCCCAAAGGTCAGGAGCTCGAGGATCATTATTTCGGTTTTATCAAGCCGAGAGTCGCCGCATTTATGAAAGACCTTGATCAGGAGTTGTGGAAGCTCGGAATCCTTGCAAAAACGGAACATAACGAAGCTGCACCTTCACAACATGAATTAGCTCCAATCTTTACGACGGCGAATATATCTGCGGATCATAATCAGCTTACCATGGAAACCATGCAGAAGGTTGCAAGAAGGCATAATCTTGTCTGCCTGCTGCATGAGAAGCCCTTTGCCGGTGTAAACGGAAGCGGCAAACATAACAACTGGTCATTATGCACTGATACCGGAGTCAACCTGCTCGAGCCCGGCGAAACCCCCTGCGAGAATGCGCAGTTCCTGCTTTTTCTGTGCTCGGTTATAAAGGCGGTGGACGAGTATCAGGATCTGTTAAGGATATCCATTGCCAGCGCATCAAACGATCACCGTCTCGGAGCAAACGAAGCACCCCCGGCAATAGTTTCCATATTTCTCGGTACAGAGCTTAACGATATACTTGAATCTATCGAAAAATCCACCACATATGACGCAAAAGCCAAGGAGCAGCTAAAGGTTGGAGTTCATGTGCTGCCACGGTTTTTTAAGGATACTACCGACCGCAACCGAACCTCTCCGTTTGCGTTTACAGGCAACAAATTCGAGTTCCGTATGCTTGGCGCAAGCGCATCGATTTCCGATGCGAACACTGTGTTAAATACTGCTGTCGCACAGGAGCTAAAACAATTTGCGGACACTCTTGAAAAAGCCGATGATTTCGGAAAAGCTCTCAATGAGCTGATAAAAAAAGTAATCAGAGAGCATAAACGCATTATATTCAACGGAAACGGTTATGAGCAGGCATGGATCGAAGAAGCGGAAAAACGAGGTCTGTTGAACCTGAAGTCCGCACCCGACTGCATACCATACCTGCTAAAAGAGAAAAATATCGATCTGTTTGAATCACACAGGGTATTGAGTAAAACCGAAATACATTCGCGTTATGAGGTAATGCTTGAGAGCTACTGCAAGATGTTGAATATAGAGGCTTTGACAATGATCGATATGACGCGAAAGGACATACTCCCCGCAGTCAGTGCGTTTTCAAAGGAGCTATCTGAAACCGCATTACTCAAAAAGAAGATAAATCCGGAAAACGAATGCGGGTACGAGGAAAATCTTGTAAAAAGAATATCCGAGCTGTCTTCTGCGATGTACGTAAAGGTCGGCGAGCTGGAGAGTGCAATGTCGGAGGTTAAAAAAATTACCGATGCGGCGGACTCGGCAAGGTTTTACAGGGATACTGTGTTTGCGACAATGAAATGGATAAGAGCATATGCCGATGAACTTGAGTCGATGACAGATAAAAAATACTGGCCATATCCTTCCTATGGGGAGATTCTGTTCAGCGTCATGTAAAAAAGCGTGTAAATATCAGCTTCTTCGGTTGACAGTCGTTTGAAAATATAGTAGGGTTTCTGAAAATCCGGCTATATAAATTATTCCGCTTAGGAAAGGTTTGGTCATAAATATGGAGAAATATGATATTATTATCGTCGGAGGCGGATTTGCCGGCTCGGGAGCCGCACTGGCGGCGGCGAGAGGCGGAGCAAGGGTTTTGCTTGTAGAGAGATCTAACTGTCTTGGAGGCGCTCCCTCGAATATGGCGATTAATCCGTTTATGCGCAACTCGACACGGATGAACGAAACCGGCGAGCAAGTTGAGCTTTCCCGCGGTATTTTAGAGGAGATTATCAGGGATTTGGAATCCATGAACGCTATGAGAAAAAACGTGTTCAATCCCGAATACCTGAAGATTATCTTAAACAGAAAAATGCAAGAAGCAGGCGTTAAGCTCTTGTTTAATTCATTTTTCGTCTCCTGCGAAAAGGAGGGCAAAAGAGTAAAATCGGTCAATGTAGCTAACAAATCGGGGATTGTTAAGCTGGAGGCGGATTATTTTATCGACGCGACGGGGGACGCCGACGTCGCTTATGCAGCGGGTTTTCCCACACGATTGGGAAGGCAGTCGGACAATCTGTGCCAGCCGATGACACTCTGCTTCAGTATCGCAGGTGTTGATCCCGTTTTGTTTGAGGAGCAGCATTATAATATATGTAAAATATGGCTCGAGGAAAAGAAAAAAGGGTATATAAAGAACCCGATGGATGGGATTATGGTCTTCCATACGGTTTTCCCGGGAATAGTTCAGCTAAACGCGACCCGTGTAATCAAAAAAAATCCCGTCGATGCCTGGGAGCTTACGCAAGCTGAGATCGAAGCAAGGGAGCAGGCGTTTGAGCTGCATGACTTTTTGGTGAGATGTGTACCCGGTTTTGAAAACAGCAGGATTCTGTCAACGGCGTCGCTTATCGGTGTGCGGGAGAGCAGAATGATTGACGGTGAGCATATCCTTACCGCCGAGGAGCTTATGGATTGCACAAGGTTTTCGGATTCGATAGCTTGCGGTAACTATGACATTGATATTCACAATCCGTGCGGCAGCGGTACCTCGCATTATTTCTTCCCCGAAGGGCAGTATTATACAATACCGTACAGAAGTCTTATACCAAAGGATTCTGAAAACCTTCTCGTCGCGGGACGCTGTATATCCGCGACACATGAAGCACAGGCTTCGATACGTATAATGCGAATTGTATGCAGCTTGGGCGAGGCGGCAGGAACCGCCGCTGCGATTGCTCACAGGGACAATGTGAGCGTGATGAACGTGGATATTAAAAAGCTGCAGAATACGCTTGTGGCAAACGGTGCATTTATCGGTTAACCGATAAATGAATTATAAACAACATAAAAAAACCGCCGCACAGAATCCGTGTTTGCCGATTCCGTGCGGCTTTTTATTAATTTAATATGCATCAAAAAGGTTGAAAAACAAATATGATCCCTATGCGAATCTCCCGTCATATTTTGTATCGACTGAGTGTCTAAAAAAGTATTAATCGTTTATGTAATCATATACTGTTTTTTATAAACATAGGGTTTGATAACGGCATATATTTATGGTATAATATTGCCGGCGTAAGTATCCATCTGATGAGAGGGCTTGTTTAGCCGGCGTTGGGAAAATGCCGTGCATTTTCTGAATGTAATACAAACTTTGAAGTATCGAATTGCCGGCGTAAGTATCCATCTGATGAGAGAGCTTGTTTAGCCGGCATTAGGAAAATGCATTTAATACAATGAATATTATAGCATGCATTCAGTATAATATTACGAAACATCCTACCATAAAGCATTAATGATATTTACAAGATAAAAAGAACCGTAAGAGAGGTATCTTTTAGTATGAGAAAAACAGAAAAAAAAACAAAAAGCAAAAAAAATGCTTCGGAAAAGAACGGTTCTTATTATGGCTTTAGCTATGATAAGCTCTTTTGCATTTTTATGATTGGCTGTTTTTTGGGAGTGGTCTTTGAATCGATATATTTTCTGTTCGCACACCATGAGTTCAAAATACGCGCAAGCGTTATCTACGGGCCGTTTAACCTCGTTTACGGATTGGGTGCGCTGCTCATGACCGTAAGTCTTTACTGGCTGCGAAACAGGAATGTTTTTTTGATTTTTATCGGTAGCACGGTCATAGGCGGTGCTTTCGAGTATTTGTGCAGTTTGCTGCAGGAACTCGTTTTCGGAACGGTGTCCTGGGATTACAGCGATAAGTTAATAAGTTTAAACGGGAGAACAAGCCTTTTGCACTCGCTGGTGTGGGGCGTGCTCGGGCTTGTCTGGATAAAGTGGGTGTACCCCTGGTTAAGCTCTCTTATCAGCCGTGTTCCGCATAAGTTTCTAAGAATAATCTCTGTTTTTATGAGTATTTTTATGTCTATAAATATATTTCTGTCGTTTTCTGCGGTAAGGCGGCAGAGTGAACGCCGTGAGGGGATACCCGCCGCTAATGAATTCGATCGTTTTTTTGACCGGCATTATTCCGATGAGTATCTGGACGATGTGTATTTGAGTACTATCGTAATAGAGCGGGAAAACTGATTTTTACAGATGCTTTTCCATATGAATATGCTGGCAGTGCTGGTCGTAATAAACGTCGCCGGTTGCAGTATACCCGTTCTTTTCGTAAAAGCCCCTCGCCCTGCACTGGGCGGACACCTCGGCTATAATCGCACCTTGTTCCCTTGCTTTTTCTTCGAGCAGTTCCATCACTTTTTTTCCCAAATGCCGGTTTCGGAATTCCCTGAGAACCGCAACCCGTCCGATGGTATAGGTTTGATTCCTCGGGCTTTCAAAAACCCGTCCCGTCGCCGCCGCTCTGCCATTGTAGAGCAGCAAAAGGTGATAGGCCGTTTTGTCAGCTTGGTCGAACTCATCAGTAAAACCCTGCTCCTCTACAAAAACCTTTTCCCTTATATTGCGTATTTCTTGCGTTACCTCGGTAAAAAAGCGTTGCTCGATTATATCCATGCAGAGGTTATATCCTTTACTTTGCGTTCCTTATTAAAACACAGTTTACGGAGTTTACCAAATAAACAGTTCCGTCTTTTGCTATTATCTGTATCTGCTCACCCTCGTAATCGGTCCATTGATCTATCTCGATTTCCCTGGTGCTTCCGTCGGGCATCTTAATTATTGCGGTGTCATATGTATAAACGGTATCGAACAAATCCTTGTTTCCGCAGCCGGAAAAGCATACCATAAGTGCCGTAAATAAAAGAACCGTCAAGATTTTTTTCATAGGAAAAAACTCCTCCAATCAAAATTTCCTGCCGCATTTGGGGCAGAATACGAAATCCTCGCTCGTTACAAATCCGCAGCCCGAGCATCTTAATGTGCCGCCCTGTCGTTTTTGAAAGTTAAGACTGCCTAAATCAAGCTCCCTTTGTGTGCCTTTCTCAATCGCTTTTCCAAGCTCCGAATCAATTTCACAAATGCTTCCGCAGCAGGTAGTCTTAACAAAATAGCGTTTTCTCCAGTTTGCAATCGGAATAAAAAACATTGAAAAATAGGTGTATTCCATATACACCTCCAAGGAACCGTATCTTCCGCAGCAGGGACATATTATGGTTTGGCGAAAATCGAGTTTGTCGCATTTTTCACCCATTCCGACCAAAAAGAACACCAAAATCACCTTCTTAACAGTTAAGTAGAAAATCAACTGTTGATTGTTTTTTGCATAAATCAGCTACAAATGCCTGTATTACGTACAGGTTATTTTTTGCCGAAAAGCTATGTATTGTCGTTATTGTCGTCGTCGAAATCGCTTCCGATAAATTCGCCTGCTTTGAACCGCATCCTAAGACGTTCGCTCTCGACTCTGCGATTCAGAGCTTCTTTGAACTCCCGGACGTTCTTTATGTTTTTTACCTCAAGATTGGGGTTAGTCTTGTCGGATGAAACAACTATCATTGTTCCGAGTCTGAAAATTCTTTGCATAAGTGTACGTTTTAGGGAAACATCCATAACCCTGAATAACAGCAGGTCGTCCTCCGTCGTTGTAAAAAAACCCTTGCACAGCTTCAAACACTTTCCGTCGAGGATGTATTTTGTAAACGTAAAAGGCAGTCCGAAAAACAACCAGCGTTTTCTTTCCTTAATAACCGGGGTTTCATTGACTTCAACAGCTTTGTCCTTTGTATCGCTCATTAAAATCCTCCTAAAATATAGTACATATATTATAAACCGTGTGATGTGTTTTGTCAATTATTTTAATTCGGTTTAAGCGGCAGACCTAATTTTTCGACTTATAGAAACTTAGGGTTTTTCAGAGTATTTTCAGGCGTAATAAACACCCTGTCGAGCAGTTTGTTTTTCTTCATAAAGCAGACATGTGATATTATCTTCGGCAGAGATGCTTTTATATACGATTGCAGAGTTCTGCTCGTTATCTGCAAAGTTGGTATGAGTTTTTCGCAGGCGCGATTTATATCCTTTTCGATTTGCAAATCATTTTTTAAGTAAATCTGCTCACACAGAGCTGCCGCCTGAGCGGCTGATATATTCAGCGTGCAGGGGTTTTGACCCGATAGCACGCAGCCGATCGCACCGGTAAGCACCTCCTCGAAAATATTAAAAACGAGGGCTTCGTACCTATTGTCAACCCCGCATAAAAGCGCGTCAATATCCTGAGGAAAAAAATGCTTGCAGAACATATTCTCGGCATATATAAAATCCAGATATTTTTTAATAAACTCTATTCCTGTTATATCCTCTATCGGATTGCATGTGGGATAATCTGCGGTGATTATGTTTTCATGTGCACCGTAATCGGGATTATATTTTTTGAAAAAGCCCCTGATTGCCGACACAACGGTAGGTTTATAAAACTGATTGTTATTATCAAGTATGCTTTTTATTACAAGTGAATACCTGCGTTTTGCGGAATTTATCATTGAATCTATGATTTTTCTGCCCGAAAGATACAAATCGAGCATAGACTTTTCGGTCAGAGCATTTACAGCATCATCGGCGACAGGGAAGGTTTTTAAATACAATCCGATTGTATAAAGGTTTGAGGTCATTATATATTCTGCAAGCTCAACCCTTAATGAGCTGCTATTATTATCAGTGTATCTTTTTGCTTTATATGACAACAGATCGATACAATCGAGCTGGATTTTTTCGATCTCCGATTCCGAAATCATTCCTTTTTCATATGCCGCTCCGAGCAGTGAATGAAAGTAGTAACCCTGATTAAGCTTAAGAGCATCAATGCGGCTTACACGCTCGATATTACTCATTTTCCTCCTCCGTTTCTTGGGGTTCTGTGTAATTCGGGTCATATCCGTAACGAAGATTGCGCGCCAGACGTTCAAGCTCCGTTCCGGCAAGCATTTCAAGAGAACCGTGGCAGACATTATCAAAGGAAGCGTTCATCCACTTAATAAGGTCGTCGTCACTTATTCTGTCAAGCGTCTGGTTCTTGAAATAATAGAAAAGCTCCGTGAGCTCGTTTAGAGTTTCCGAGTAATTCTGCTGGTTTAAATAGGGAGAATCACAGAAATTCTTTATAATTTTATCTACAACGCCCCCGCTGAAATCAATGCGTCCGTTATCCCTGAGAGTCGTGCTAAGAGTTTCCGCCAGTTCCCGTGCCTGCTCTATTGTTAGGGTGAGTTGGTATTTTGCTGTAAAATCGTTGCAAGCCAAAATCTTATTGACCGCTTGCTTTTGCAGAATTGAGGAAGTAAAATCCATTAATTCAAAAGACATTTTTGTAACACCTTTTTTTTAGAATATAAAACACATCAGCCGAAAGATTTTCTTCCGGCGTAGGTAAAATTGAGCTGTATTTTTTATGCTATTAAGAAATTTTTTCTGATTATCGTTTCTCGTCCTTGGTTGATGCTCCGGTTACACCTTCCACAACACCGTCATGCAGCAAAACTGATTTCACAGTACCGAAAATGCATTTTATATCGAAAACAAAGCTCATTCTGCTTACATACTCACCGTCGAGCTTTGCTTTTACTTCTATCGGAAGCTCATCGCGGCCGTTTATCTGTGCCCAACCGGTCAATCCCGGCTTTACATCATTTACACCGTATAAATCGCGTGCTTCGATTAAATCGAATTGATTCCAAAGTGCAGGGCGGGGACCGACTATGCTCATCTTTCCCGACAAAATATTTAAAAGCTGCGGCAGCTCGTCGAGTGAGGTTTTTCGTAAAAATCTCCCTATTTTGGTTATGTACAAGTCGGGGTTCTCAAGCAAATGGGTAGGACAATCCTTTGGCGTGTCTATACGCATGGTGCGGAATTTTAATATATTAAAGTGCTTTTTATGTATTCCGACACGCTTTTGCTTAAAAAAAACCGGACCCTTTGAGCTGAGCTTTATCGCAGCGACCAAAACAAGAAAAAGCGGCGATAAAATTATCAGACCGATAAGGGATATGGAAAAATCAAGTAATCTTTTAAATAATAAATACATAAGACATTCGCTCCGATAATAATAACTACTAATTTCGGTTAATTATATCACGCCGGAAAACTTAGTTCAATACATGATTGTGAATTATTATTTAAATAAATATCAACTTACAAATATATTGAAAAACAGTGTTATATGATTTATAATAGTTTAACGGATTGTTCTGTATTATAATGAAGTTGCGGGGTATGACGGATGAACGAAAAAATTAGGAAACAGTTGGAATTTTTGATCGAAGTGGACAAAATGAAGAACATATTAAGGCAAACGCTGTTGATGGATAAATCAAGGCGTGAGAACGATGCCGAGCATTCCTGGCACTTTGCCGTAATGGCTCTGACGCTGTTTGAATATTCGTCCAATCCCGATGTTGACATTAACCGGGTCATAAAGATGGCTCTGCTCCACGACCTTGTGGAGGTGTATGCGGGCGATACATTCGCATATGACAAAAAAGGAAATGAGGATAAAGCAAAAAGAGAAAAACAGGCGGCGGACAGACTGTTCTCGATACTGCCGCCCGAACAGGCGTGTGAATTCCGTGCTTTGTGGGAGGAATTCGATTCAATGGAAACACCTGACGCTGTATATGCCTCTGCAATTGACAGGCTTCAGCCCTTTATCAGTAATTACAAAACCGACGGTCATACATGGGTATTACACGGCATTACAAAGGATATGGTTCTTGACAGGATGAAAATAGTAAAAACAGCTATGCAGGAGTTGTGGGAATTTGTCGAGCAGGTCATAGATGACTCGGTTGCGAAGGGACAAATAAAGCAGTAGAGGAGGCTAAAGTGATGAGGATAATAGATTTGAGCTATCCCATTGCAGGCGGAATTCCTGTGTTCCCGGGGGATGACGGGGTAATTATAAAAAAGAACAGGTCACTGGAGCGTGACGGTTATAATTACTCCGTAGTTACAAGCGGTATGCACGCCGGCACTCATATCGATCTACCCGGTCATCTTGTTGACGACTGCCGCGATGCCGGTGAATTTCCGATTGAAAAATTTATAGGCAGAGGTGTGCTCATAGACGTCAGAGGCGAAAAAGTCATCTCGTATAAACCTGAGTATGAGAACCTGATAAAAAAGGACGATATTGTTTTGATTTTTACCGATTTTGCGTCTTTGTATTCAGAATGTGACGTATATTACACGAAATACCCCGTACTCGACGATGGAATAACCGATTTCCTAATACGCAAGAATATAAAAATAGTCGGTATGGACACACCCGCACCGGATAGGGCTCCGTATGGATTACACAAAAAATTTCTGAAAAACGATATAACAATTCTTGAGAATTTGACGAATTTAAGCAGCCTTTTGGGCGTGTGCTGCTTTGAGATAAGCGCCGTGCCGTTAAAAATCCAAGCCGAAGCAAGCCTTGTAAGGGCATACGCGAGGATAGATTATGATTAGATGGAAGCAAAAAGGACGATTCTCTTTGACATATAAATAAAAACCCGTCATAGAAAGCGAACAGGCTTTTATATGGCGGTTTTTATTTTTGCTGTAAAATATGTCTGCGTTTAGCTCCAAAACGCTTATTTTTCGATGACATTTACATCAGCCGGAACTATCCCTGCCTGATTGTAGACGATCTCCATCACCTGCGCCAACTCGTTGGCAAGCAGTCCCTCGCTTTCGATAACGACGGTGCATTTATTACCGGAAATAACTGCGACACACTCCGGAAAGCCCTTTGCTTTGATGAGCGTTTCGATGTTGGATTCGGCAGTCATATCCTCGACAATAGCTGCGATATTCAGAAGCGCGTCCTCTTTTGCGTCGGGGAGCACATCGGGGTTATCCGCAATATCCTGAAGCACCTCCAACGCCTCGTCACGAACGCTTTGCCTGTTGATTACTGAGGCGACAAAGTAATCGTCCGTATCGATGTTTTCGTCATTGATGACATCATCTGCGCTCTCCGTGTTGTTGTCAACCAAAACGGAATTTCCGAGCATCTTTTTACTTTCCTCGCCGAGCGTGTCAATTTCTTTCTGATTAACCAGCGTGCTTACCAAAATCGCTATTCCGACAAGCGTTACGCAGCCTACGATCAGAAAAGCTTTTGTGTTCAGCAGTTTTTTGTAATCGTATTCCTTTACTTTTTTTACTATGTCTTTAATCCTCATAAAAGAACCTCCGAATATGAATTATTTTGTTTTGGTATGATGCTTTTAAGATAAAACACTTATGTTGTTGCTTGAAATGTCGAAAAGAGCAGTCAATAATGATATTATCTGATACTGTGTTTCATACGTGGCATTGCTGCACACTACCGCAATACCCTTGATTGTCGGCATTGTTTCCCGCAGAAGAACCGTCCCGCCGCCGTTGTCCGAGGTGATGACAACATATTCTTTTTTTGTTTCCTTTGTTGCTTTATTGCCGTCCGAGTTGAAGGTCTCGTTCACATGCTGGTTGGTTGCATATATATACTCATAACCATACATAAGCGTGATCTGCACTTTGCAGTCCTCGACACCGTCAAGCTTTTTTATAATCGCTTCGGTTTTTTCCTCAAGAGCAAGACAGTAATCATTTGCTGATTTATAAACGTTTTCCTCTCTGACGGGATTTTCTCCCTCCGTGGGGAGCAGCAGCAGGATTACTCCCGCAAGTATGCCCAGCATAATGTAGCCGATTCCTTTGATTTTCATTATTTTTTTAAAAAATGTTACCTGCGTAATACCTCCTCCTATGCGGCTTTTTAAAGTATCTCTACCATAATGCTTTCGTCTATAATGTCCTCTAAATATTTTTCAACATCGTCTTTATGCCCACCGTCTTTGCTTTCGATAAAAACGGTGATTTCGTTAATTATCATGCAGTCATCCGCCCAATCTATTTTTATGTCGGTTAAGGGTACTTTTATTCCAAATTCCCTAAAAAGAATATCTTTAATATATGAGTCAAGCTCCGAAACTGTTAATTCTCCTATGACCTCGTCTGCACCGGTAACCGACACGTCAGGAACAGAGGCATCCGCATACTCATCAGGCAGCTTGAAAGGTGCGGTAATAAAGCTCTTTAGGGGTGCTATGATTATTACGACACACACAAGTCCCGCGATGTATTTGATATATTTTTCAAAGCTGCTGCCGCTTACAAGTGCGGCGATTATTCCGCCAAGCAAAGAGGCGGTAAGCAGGGTAACAAAATAATCCTTCATACAGTTACTCCGGTTTTGATAAACACAGCGAGTGCGATAATTAAAACAGCTGCGATACCGATTACAAGCGCCATAAGGACGTTCAGAATCCCGTTGAGGTCGTATAGAAAGTGGCTTTCACGCTCACAGCCGAGAACCCTTGACAGTATCGCACAGCTCAACAGCGCAAGCTTGTACAATATCACTAAAACTATAGGGGGGATAATGATTGACAGAATGACTGTTACACCGATAGCACCCGCCGCCGATTTTATAACGCCGATGCTGCCCATTACGGTGCGTGAGGCATCACCGAGCATATTCCCGATGACGGGAACAAAAACTCCTGAGGCAAAACGCACGCTACGGTAAGCGTAATTATCGGCAGCTGAAGCGATGGTGGTTTGCAGGTACATGATAAAGCCGAAAAGTGTAAATATAAAGGCAAGCACGGTCGTAGTTGTGTTGCGGACAAGCGTTGAAACTGAGGTTAGGTTTACAGTTCCCGGTATCGCCGAGGCAAGACACAACGCAAAGGCTATTTGCAAAAAGGGCATAAGAAAATTGGCGGATACAGTATTCATCAGCGAAAAAAACAGCATAAGAGAAGCGTTGGAAGCTGCTGCTGCGGCAACATTTCCCCCGAATATGTATAGCGAGGTTGTTACCGGGAGCATTGCGGTCATAAATGTATTTACCGAAACGATCGCATCCCGTACATAGATGAACACATTCTTGAATATTGTAAAGGTTACTCCCGATAATACGAGTATCGAGATGTATTCATAAGCGTTATGCAGGGAAGTATTGGCGGTTGTCCACTTGAATGTGGCGAACACAGCAGAGAGGATAACCACCGTCATAATAAGAGCGAATGCCTGGAGCGCGGAGGTTGTCCCGGTTTTTAATGCTTCAGAAAGGAATTTAACCGCTTTCCCGAACAGGTTGATATCTTTTTGACCTGAGAGTTCCTCTGGGCTCAGAGCATCTGTAGAGAGCTCGTGCAGTCCGGCACGTTCTGCAATTTCGTTTTCCTCAGAGGTATCATACGCCGCACATTCGGTCAGGCTTAATAAAGTGATAATGAAACAGAACAGCAGAAGATTAAAACATTTTTTCATGCGAGCATTTCCTTTGCCATTGTCAACAGCTGCTGTAAAATGGGCAGTGACAAAATTATAATTCCTATTTTTCCCGCAAGTTCAACTTTTGAAGCGAGCGAGCTCTCACCGCAGTCGCGGCATATTTCGGCGCAGACCTGACAGGAGAGCGCAATAGCAAGTGCCTTTACGAGCACCTTGAAATATCCTCCCAAACCGCTCTGCTCTGCCGTATCACTAATAAATGAGAGAACCGGCGCTAAGGATACCAACAGATAGCCCAGCATTATTATACCGATTGCGGCGACAGTAAGCGGAACCAACTCCTGTCTGAGCTGTCTGACCAGCACCAATACGCAGAGTGAAACTAAAGAAAAGGCACATACCGTTAATGTATCCATAAGCCGAAAACGCTTCTTACGGTTGAAAACAACGAGCTTATCTCCTGAACCAGAAGCAGCATTACAATAATTACACCCGCAATACTGACAAAGGTTGCCTGTTCCTCCCTGCCGTTCCTTTGCAGTATCTGATAAGCTATGCCCACAAGCAAGCCGACCCCCGCAATTTTAAGAACAAGCGCGATATTCATCCCTTTAACCAATCCCTTCGATTTATAACAATATGATTGCTATCAATGCACCCGCAAGACCTCCCAGAGCACGTATACTCCTTTTACGCTTGTCAAGACCGGGCTGTGATGCTTGCTTTTCGGTAATCAATATGCTGCGGCACATCTCGGTGCGTTCCTTTTGAGTGATAAAGTCGGTTTTGCCGAGCTGTATTCCGAACAAAATAAGCTCTTTTTTTATATGAGGAGAAACACACAATGTTTCGGCGGCTTTTTTCCAAAGGGTGTCATAGGTTTCTCCCATCGTGTTGTTCAGCACGGAAAGAAAACCGCATTCCAAAAGCGCATCGTCTTTGAAATCCGCGAAAATACTGCCTAAGTTCTCCCTTGAATAAGTAATGCGCTGCAACAGAAAATCCAGCAGGCGAATAAGTCCCGTAAGCTGTGAAAACGCCTTCTGTTCGCTTACTGAAATCAAAAAGCCTATATAATAGCTGCACACCACAATGGTTATTGCACCTATAATTTTCATCGCTCCGACAACCTTTCAATTTTGCAGTCAAAGCCGTTCTCATCCGCATTCAACCTTACGGCTATACCGAATAACCCGGCATCAAGCATCTTTTTCATAAAAGGACGCCGGCATATGCCCTCGATACTCTCCCCATGCGCAGATGCCAAAAGATGAACCCCGGTGTTCTGTGCGCTTATTATTGCATCCTGTTCACCTGAGCCTATCTCGTCGCATACGATAACCTCCGGCGACATAGTACGGCAGAGCAGTTCTATACCGTATGCTTTCGGACAGTTAGAAATCACATCCACAAGCCCGTCCGATACCCCTTTTATAAAAATTTCGCAGCGTTCGTCGACGATACCGACGCGGAATGGTCTTATATTTTTTCCCTCGCCAAGCAAAAACGCCGCACTCCTTAAGAAGGTTGTCTTGCCCATTGCGGGCGGGGAATAGACAAGAGTGCCGCATATGCCCTCCCGTGCGAAAAACTTTATAAGCTCGGAGGCGAAAAGCGGAATGTGACGGTGAAGCCGGAGGTTTATTGAATATATTTCCTTAAAGCCTCTCACAACGCCGTTTTGCAAAACAGCCTCGCCGCACACACCCGCTCTGCCGCCGTCTTTTATGGGGATATACCCTGTTCTGATGGTGTCGTCATAGGTATATAAGGAGCCCTGCGATAAAAGGGAAAGACATTCCTCCATCTCTTTTTTCGTAGTGCATACGGCATTTGACGGATTACAGGGCGTGCCGTCGCTGTTAAGCATAAGATTTTTAACGCCGACGGTCAGGGAGAAGGGCGACTCGGACCGCAGTCTTATTTCGGTGACCTTTTCCAAAAGCGGTATGGGAAGCGTTGCTATCAGCTTTGTGATTCTTACGGGAATATACCTGAAAAAGCTGTCAAGACCGGATTTCATATGCTGTTCCGTTTCCGCGGCTATGATAAATCCGTATATTTAAAAACGATTTTTACATATAACCGCTTAAAATCCTTTTGTTGGTTTTATAAGAAGCGAAATAGTACAGTAGAAAATAAACGGCGAGGAAAATAAGAGTACCGACTGAGGCGGCAAGCCAGTCGCTTTCGATAGAGAGTACATTGAGTGCGGCTCTGCCGGAAAAACCCGAGACGATACAGAATATAAACGGGAGCAGTGCGTTTTTTGTAAAGTTAAAATAAAAGTCGCTCACCTTTTTTATCCTGTAAATGCACATCGCATACGAAAATGTATTGGAAGCTACGAGAAGCCACAAATAACCTGTTGCACCGCTCTGCGGCAGCAGAAAGAAGATAACGAGAAGCCTCAGTACGGAATTATATATGCTAACTCTCAAAGTGTAAAACTGCTCCCCGATACCCTTTAACAATCCGTCAGTGATGGTTTCTATGTACATAAACGGGGTTACAAGCGCCAAAATGCGTATTGCCTGAAAGGTGTTTTGCTCCCTGTAAAAGGTCTCTCCGATCTCGCGTGCGAAGAAGTAGAACAAACCTCCGACAGCGATGCTGAAAACAAAGGATACAGACATTATTTTTGAGATTTTCGCATTCCGGTCGGTCTTGTCCGCTTTTACATTAAGACGTGAGATTTCGGGGATTAATATCGATACAAGACTGTTTAAAAACGCGAACGGAAAGAATAGTATTGGTATGACCATACCCCGTATCATACCGAATTGGGAGAGAGCGAGGGAACGGTCTTTGCAGAACCTTTCAAAAACACCGGGGAGCATTAGATTTTCCGCCGTATGAAGGGTGCTGGTTACATATACCGTACCACTTATAGGAAGGGTGACGCTCAGCAGGGATTTTAATAGTCCCCTCTCGCTCTTAGGGGAGAGATCCTTTCTCTTTATCCTTCCCGGTCCGAGCAGGTAGAGCAAACCGAGGTATAAATAGGAGAATGCTTCTCCAAGCGTGATTCCTGCTACGATACCGCTGCACAGCTTTCCGATGTCGTTGGTATGAGACATATATATGTTAAGAAAAATAGCCATTACCGCAATTTTTACTATCTGCTCCAAAAGGGAGGCGGTGGCGGTTTTTATAACCTGACGCTTTGCTATAAAATAACCCTTTAAACAGGAGGAGAACGCCATAAAAGGCATGCTAAGCGCCAATATTTGCAGCGGCATCACGGTACGAACGTCTTGCAGGAAGGCACCGGCGATTTTTTCGGAAAAAGAATACATAAGCACTGTGGCAAGAACGCTGATTAAGCCTGAAACTACCAGTGAAACTCTGAAAATTCTTGCCGCATCCGAAGGATTCCGTTCACAACGTTCCGCCACTAAACGGGATACCGCAACGGTAAAGCCTGCGGTCGCAAAGGTTGCAAAAAGGGAATAAACGCTCATTATAAGCTGATAAAGCCCCATACCCTCGCTGCCTATTCTTGCGGATAGAAATAGCCTGAGATAGACGCCGAGCAGCTTTACAATAAGCGAAAAAGCGGTTAACAGAATGGCATTTTTGATCAGCAGATTTACTTTTTTTGTCATCCGTATTTGATACCGCTCCTTTTACTGTTCTTTGTTTGATTCTATGCAAGCGGTAAAAAAAACATTCTTGCAATTTTCTCTAATCCCGTTATAATAATTATATAAGACTTTTAATTTTTCTTCGCGTATGCGGGATATGGAGGTACTGATGTTTAGGAACAGAAAGTTTTTCGCCTTATTTGTACTGTTAATTGTATTCTCAATGCTTTTTTGCATCCAAGCCGCAGCTTATCGGGAGGACGGTGCAGGAAACGCCACCGAAACACGCGGAACAAATGAGAGTGTTGACGTTAAAGGTGATTATATATATCTCTTTTCGTATGGTAATGTCGCAAAGGACAATATCATAAAGGGAAAAATCGGCGGGGATTTGATTGCTACTTCCAATTCAATCAAGGTAGAAGCTGAAGTGGGCGGAAATATAAGAGCCGCCGCACAGAGCCTTGAGATAACCGACAGTACGGCAAAAAATGTAACTGTAGCCGCATATATGTTAAAAGTGGGTGGCAACACTGAATTCGACGCCGTTTATGCGGCGGGGAGTAAGGTTATATATGAGGGAAGCTGCGAGTATCTTGAGATATGGGCGGACGAAGTGTATATTTACGGAAAAGTGACAAACGGCGTGTTCATTCATGCGGATAAAGTGTTTTTTTCCGACACCTGCGAGATTGACAGAGCCACGGTGGAGGGTGCAAGTACACCCAATGTATTCAGTAACGATGATACAAAGACCGCAAAGAAATATACTGAAAACGCCGATTTTGCCTCAAAGGTGAGCTATGAAAAGACAGACAGCGAATTTATAAAAAGGGTATCGGGACTGCTCTACGAGCTGCCCGCTGCCATTATTCTTATGCTGTTTATCTGCCTTATTGCGGGAAAGCATCTTGACGAAGCTAATAATACACTGAGGTACTCAACGGGAAGCCTTATAGGTTTTGGCATTGCCGGCACAATAGGAATTCCCATGATTGCTTTAATGTTGTTGATTTTCCCGTATACACAGATGGTTTCGCTTGCTCTTATGGCTTTTTATATCCTCTTCGCAATTATTGCCTCCGCCTTTACATCGGCTTCGATTGCACGAATGATTTTTCCGAACCTAAATAAGATACTCTCCTCGTTAATAGGAGTAACGGTGGTTACAGTAGCTTCGATAATACCAAGTGTAAGTCTTTTGTTCGGTTTATTCTCAATAACTTATATATTAGGCTACCTTTTATGCAGAATTTTTGTAAAAAAAGAACAGATTCCCATGCTATAAGCGGATAGATATCAGAATAAATAACCATATAAAAAGGACTGCCGTTTTTTCGGCAGTCCGTGGTTTTTTAGTTGTTTTAATAGCAAAATCCAAAGTAAATCGTATTATTATTTTATTCTTTCAAGAAAGCTCTCATAATCCCGGTAAAGCTTTACCGAATCGGGATGTCCGCAGTATGCAATGGTTCCGGGCTTGTTGAACATTCCGATATATTCATAACAGAGAACCTTTTCCACATAAGGTGAGATGCTCTTGAGCTGTCTTTTTATACGTTCCATAGTAGCCGGAACAAGCGCACTCCTGTAGACATCGCCCTCGAACTCAAAGACCTCCATATCTGCCCAGAGCTTGCTCCTGCCTGCCTTATCGTGAACTCTCTTCAATCCCTCGTAATAAGCCTCTGTCTGCTCAGGATTTGACTTGCGGACTCCGACTTCATCCTGATATGCGATAAAATCAGCGTCGATAATTTCGAGCTGTGAAGCGTATTTATCGTCGGGGATAAGGATATTTGTTCCGTAAGGTGCGATAAGCGTTTTTAAATTACTGTCAAAGCTGCGTCCGTAAGCGGAATATGTGTTTGTGTATTTTATAAAGTCCTCGTTAAAATATTTATTTACGCATACCTCGTCGGGATAATACCAGCCGTAAAAGCTCTTGAAATGTCCGAACTGACTGTATAGCTTTTCCATAGCCGTAAAGGCTCTTTTTGTAACCTCGGGGTCGATCATGTTTTCATAGGCGTGCTCCCAAAAGCCGTAATAACCGACAGACATAAATATCTTCATATCCAGTTTTTCAGCCTCGTCGAGAATAACCTCAATTGGGTTTGGACAGGCAAAATCTTTTGCAAAAGGATAAATTCCCGAATCAAAATAACTCTCAGCGTAGTCCTCATATACCAATGACGAGCAGAGGAGAACGATATATTCCATTTCTATCGATGCCATTTCGCGGATTTTTTCCCTCCACTGCGATTCGGAGAAGTGGCGGCAGATGGGATTCCAATATTTTCCCTCGGGCTTATTGTGGTGCTGGAACTCGAACCATGATCCTTTAATTGGCTGCAGCATTTTTTTATATTCCTTCCTGTGTGAGTAATTTTGTATTCACCTAAATATATCAAAACGGCTTGTTTATTTCAACCCTTTTGCTTGAAAAAACTTAAAAAGAATGATAAAATGCATATAAAGGAAGGCGACACATATGAAAAAGATAATTATGGCACTATTAGCTGCTCTTTTCTGCTTTGCGAGCGTGCCTTTTTTCTTAAATTCTGCTTCGGCTGCGGGGGACGGTCCGATTATTGTTGCTTTTGGCGACAGTCTTACGGCGGCAGGTGTGTTTGTAAATACATTAAGAAATGAGTATGGGCTAAATATTATCAACGCCGGAGTCGGAGGTAACAACACAAACGATGCAAGAGCAAGGTTTAACAGGGATGTGTTATCTAATAACCCCGATGTTGTTTTAATAGGTTTCGGGATGAACGATTCGGCGCGGGATATGGCAAAGTATGTGGATATAGAAAGCTTCAGGAACAATTTAAGGTATTTTTGCACTACCCTTAAAGACAAGGGAATAAAGGTAGTTCTGTTTACCTCGAATTATATTGAGGAGAACAAGTATTATACCCGCCACGACAGAAAAGCATTCGAGCCTTACGGCGGCGCAGCGGCGTTTGTTGACACCTATTACCAGGCGGTCAGGGATGTTGCGAAGGAGCAGAGTGTTTATCTCGCCGATGTCAGGGCTCTCTGTGATGGCTTTTCCAACCGGATCTTGATTGTAACCGACGGGGTGCACTGTACGGAGTTAGGTTATTCCCTGTATTCGAGTGCAATCGGTGAGGAGATTAAAAAGATTTTTCTTGGCGATGCAAATCTTGACGGGAGTGTCACCGCAGCGGATTATTATATCATCAAAAGGAACTTCTTAGGCACATACGAAATACCATTGGTGAAAAAGCGGTATGCCGATGTCAACGGCGACGGACAGATAAACGCTTCTGATTACATCAAGGTAAAAAGGCATTTTCTGGGAACATATGATCTAAACGAGAAATAATCTGACAAAAACCGGGGCGCGCTATATGCGTGCTCTTTTTTTGCTTTAATTCATATAAGTATAAATTTTCCTTTTTTGCTCCAAAATATAGCTTATAGGAAGCAAAGGCGAATAGAGACGGTAAAACCGAAGTTACCTTAGCTTTCTATATAATATCAAACAAATCATCAAAAAAGGGATAGACAATACATGAAAAAAGGGATTATAAAGCAGGTAAAGAACGCTTATAAGCAGACAAAAATCTCGTTTTCAGGCGAGCACAGGGAATACCTTTGGATATATGATAATTTTTATCTTATTGACAGACACTACCGTTCCGTATTAAAAGCAAAGAGTTTTATCACCGCCGTGGAGGACAGCGGGTGCTTTGAGTTTATCAGTGCCTTCTGTGAGGAGAAAAATTACAAGTTTGATGAGACAGAACTCTGCTCGTATCTTTCGCAGTCACTGAGCATGCATACATTTTCCTGCGATCAGCTTTACGCAATACCTTCGCTTATCGCCTGCGCCTGCCTT